>QWCF01001612.1_pt1 | contig 10642 bp, 9 predicted proteins | sample 1972521 | NCBI WGS metagenome assembly QWCF01 (sample SAMN09866715, study PRJNA288562) | Human oral metagenome isolate term4_saliva, whole genome shotgun sequencing...
GTACGATGTCTTTTTCTATCATCTAGCAAGAAATGCATACCCCAGCAATAGTAAGCATTACAAGAAGTTTCAAGTGAGTAAGTAAGATTAGGAGATGGAGCATGAGGGTGACACTTAGGACGTCCACGCAAGAGAGGATAACCTCTAAAACAAGAAAATCTTGTTTCGGGAGTTACAACTTTTTCTTCAAGAAAGATAGCGGCTTGTCCAGCTTTGAATGTCGAACCGGGAGGATAAGCCCCCATAATGGCTCTGTTCAGCAGCGACTTACCCTCACCCTGCTCTAGGAGCTTATACTGCTCACCCTTGTCTTTACCGGCAAGTATTTCGGGGTCAAATGTAGGCGAAGTGACTAAAGCTAATACCTCTCCTGTCTCAGGCTCGATAGCGACAATAGCTCCACGCTTACCTCGCATCATACGTTCTCCAATAGCTTGAAGACCGGAATCAATAGAAAGAGTTAAGTCTCGCCCATTAACCATAGGCGTATCATCAAGACCATTATTATACTTTCCCTTAATGCGACCTCGCGAATCTCTAAGTAGAATTTCTTGACCTTTTGTACCTCTAAGCAAACTATCATACCGACGCTCTACTCCAGACTTCCCAATGTAATCCCCTGCAGCTAAAGCGCTATCTCTCTCCAAATCAAGACTACTCGCTTCAGAAAGATAACCAAGTATATGTGCAGCATGATGATATTCATAATGTCTTATCGTACGACTCTGCACGCTAAAGCCAGTATACTTATACAACTGCTCTTGCAACCTAGCGACTTCTCTAGGCTCCAAATGGCTCATCAAGATTTGGGGAGTATAAGGCGAATAGCCTCTATTTATCTTACGGTCTTTGACTTTTTGCAAGCTTAATCTCAGTTCCTCTACACTGACAGATAACACACGAGCAAGGCTAAGGGTATCTAAATCTTTGGGAACCTCACTCATTGTCACCATTAGGTCATAAGCTGGCTTATTAGCAACAAGCAAGTTGCCATTACGGTCAAATATAATCCCTCTAGCAGGATAGATAGCTTTGTTATAATAAGCGTTGCGCTTAGCTCTTTCTTGATAATTAGGGCTAAGCACTTGTAAGTAGAAGAGACGAGCAATAAAAGTTACAGCGATGAAGGCAACAAAGAGTATCATCAAGAGTCTCCTCTGATAGTACTGATCATTAACCATGCTTATTGGGATAAATGCGGATGTTCAATGTATACGGCATAATCGCTGCAATCAAAAAGGATAGGGCTAGACCTGCGCCAAAATGAATAAGCGTATCGATTATACTTACGGTTATTGTGAATGATAAAAGATACATCAAGAGGTGATGCACACAGAATACCTCTAAAAGTAACGCAAATGCACCTCCTTCAATGACAGACGGAAGTGGTACTTGCTCTATCTTATCCTGTGCATTAGCAATTGTTTTAACTAGATAAGGACGAATAAAAGCCGTCAAAGTAAAGGCACTTGTATTTAGACCTGGAGTAAAAGCCAGATAATCAATAATCATGCCTATCACGAAGCCAAAAATCATTAGCTCACCCGGTTTCTTATCCATAGGGAAGAAACTAAGTATCAAAGGATAGACAAGAGGTGTAGCCACACGAAAGAGAGATACAGGATTAAACACCCATACCTGCAAAGCAATAAAAAGAATGCTTAATATTATAACGCGAGGATAACTATTGTTCATCTGTATTTAGCGTAGAGTCTTCAAGGGTTTGGGCCTCCATCATAGGTTGTGTTAGCAACACATAGACATGCGTCAGACCATCAAAGCTGGTACGCAGTTGCACCGAGTAATTAGCAAATGGAGATGCCCCGCCCACTCGTTTATAAGCTTTTTGCTTAATCGTCCCAACCATAAGTCCCTTGGGGAATATGTACGAATATCCACTAGTCAGAAGTGTATCACCAGTAGCAACATCAGCATGCAAGGGAACACCATTAAATACGGGTTGAGTAGTACCATCATTAACCGATAGCTGTCCATCGTATCCCTTGCCTTTGACCGTACAACTTAACTTCAGCTTAGGATTGATAATTGGGATAACTATTGAATAATCAGCAGAGCAATTCAAGACAGCACCCATAACTCCTTGTGCACTCATGACTGGCATATCCTTTTTTATGCCATCTCTACTTCCTTTATTAATTATGTAGTAGACCTCTCCAAGAGTATGGCGGACATTAACAATGCGTGCGACAGCATAACCTCGAACAACCTCACTACTATCCGAAGGGAGTACTTGAGGTAGAATATTTTCTGCTTGGGCATCGCTAATCTGCCTACGCAAGTGAACAAGCTCTTGCTCTAGACGAGCATTTTCTCTCAACAAATTATCATTTTGCTCTGAGAGTTTGAAGTAAGCATACCCCTCACTTACCCATTCATTCACATGCCCCGTTAGACTTGTGGATATATAAGCACTTAATCCTCGGCGATAAAAACCATCACCGAGGAATAAGCTAAGAGAAAACACTTCCAATACTACGAGTAGGAACCAGTGTTTATGTTCGAATATGAATGCGAGAAGTCTCTGCATCTACATCAATTCAAAGAGAGGACTTCCGATTAGCGAATGAGGAATTCAAACTTATCTATATTCTTAAGTGCAATTCCTGTACCAATTGCAACTGCGTGTAATGGATCTTCAGCTACACGGAACTCAATACCAAAACGCTTAGTAAAACGCTTATCTAAACCTCGAAGTAAGGCTCCACCACCAGTGAGGACGACCCCATTATCACAGATATCTGAATAAAGTTCAGGGTCAGTAGACTGCAAGGTCTTAAGAACAGCATTCTCTAATTTCTGAATTGATGGTTCAAGACACTGAGCAATATCAAGGTAAGAAATTGCAACCTCCTTAGGTGTCGTCGTCATCATATCAGCACCTGTCACCTTATAAGGCGCTGGAGCCTCATCAACTTCTGAGTAAGCCGCACCTACATTTATCTTAATCTGCTCTGCTGTTCGCTCACCAATCTTAATCTTATGAGTATTGCTCATATAATCCATGATATCCTTCGTGAACTCATCACCAGCAGTACGAATACTTTCATCTGTAACGATGCCACCAAGAGAGATAACAGCGATTTCTGTCGTACCGCCACCTATATCAACAATCATATGACCCTCTGGCGCAAGTACATCTATACCTACTCCGATAGCTGCTGCCATAGGTTCGTGAATCATATATACATCTCTACCACCAGCATGTTCGCTAGAGTCTCTCACGGCACGGATTTCAACTTCGGTACTACCTGATGGGATACATACTACGATACGTAATGACGGAGAGAACCAACGACTGCGACGACCAATCATATTGATCATGCCACGTATCATTTGTTCTGCAGCATTGAAGTCTGCAATCACCCCATCACGTAGAGGACGAACAGTCTTTACCTTATCGTGCCCCTTTTCGTACATTTCTCTCGCACGCGCACCCACAGCAATAACTTTGCCATTACCATCAAACGAGATTACACTTGGTTCGTCAAGAACAATCTTGCCATCCTTGACAATAATAGTATTGGCTGTACCTAAGTCAATAGCCAATTCTTGCTTAAAGGAAAAAAATCCCATCTATTTTTCTTATACTTTCTGTAGTTTAATGTTTAAAATGACGGATACCACTAAATAGCATACCCACTCCCAGCTCGTTAGCCTTCTGAATACTTTCTTCATCGCGAATACTTCCACCGGGCTGTATTATAGCTGTAATCCCAGCTTGAGCAGCTAGCTCCACACAGTCTGAGAAGGGGAAGAAAGCATCGCTTGCCATAACTGCACCATTGAGGTCAAAGCCAAAACCTTGAGCCTTTGCTATCGCCTGCTTAAGAGCATCTACTCGTGACGTCTGACCGACTCCGCTTGCAAGTAGTCGCTTACCCTTTGTAATAACAATAGCATTACTCTTGCTATGCTTGACAATCTTGTTCGCAAATAGAAGTTCGCTCACCTCATCACTACTTGGAGACGTATTAGTAACGACTTTACATTGCTCTTTCGTATCTACAACGTGATCTATTTCTTGTTGGAGATATCCACCCAAGGCAGAACGGAGTGATAGCGAAGTCTCTATACGCTTCTTCTGAATAAGTATGATACGATTCTTTTTGCTTTTGAGAATCTCCAAAGCTTCGGCATCGTAGCTAGGAGCAATTAGCACTTCGCAGAAAAGCTTATTGATGCTTTCAGCCGTAGCCTTATCTATGTGTCTGTTAGCAATAAGCACGCCACCAAAGGCAGATACAGGGTCACAAGCCAAAGCTAATTCGTAAGCAGTCAGAATATCGTTAGCTGATGCAAATCCACACGCATTATTATGCTTAAGAATAGCAAAGCTAGGTTCTTCAAAATCCTGTATTAGCTGTACTGCAGCTTCTACATCTTGAAGATTATTATATGACAGTTCTTTGCCGTGAAGTTGCTCAAAATAATCGTTTAGATTTCCCCAGAAACAAGCCTTCTGATGAGGATTTTCGCCATAGCGAAGTTCTGTTCTATGGGCAGATGTTACTCTAAGCTCACTATTTTCTCCTCCATCCATATAATTAAAGATAGCAGAGTCGTAATGAGAACTTACAGCAAAGGCACATCGAGCAAATTCTTTACGTTGTGCCAAGGTTGTCTTTGCCCCCTGAGATTTAAGAATATCGTAGAGGGGAGCATATTGAGCCTTTGATGCTACAATAAGCGTATCTTCAAAATTCTTAGCTGCTGCTCGGATAAGCGAGATACCTCCTATATCAATCTTCTCGATAATATCAGCCTCATCAGCTCCTGAAGCAACAGTTTCTTCAAAAGGATATAAATCAACGATAACGAGGTCAATCAAAGGAATATTATATTGAGCAATCTCAACCTTATCTTGAGCATTAGAACGTCTAGCTAAAATACCACCCAAAATAGCAGGATGAAGGGTTTTAACACGCCCTCCAAGCATCGATGGGTATTGGGTTAAATCTTCAACTGCTTCACAGGGATAGCCAAGACTTTCTACGAATTTTCTTGTTCCTCCAGTTGATACAAAAGCAACTCCAGCTTGGTGAAGCTCAGATAATATATCAGCTAATCCATCCTTATGGTACACTGATATAAGGGCTTTACGGATAATCTTTTCCATTTGATTTTTAACCTTGTTTTAGCTACGTCTAACTAATTCTATGGCAAAGGTACTATTTTTTTGAGACCTATATGCTGGAGTAAGTACCTATTTACTGTCTCCATCAACGAACATTGAAATAGCTCAATAAACAAAGAGAAAAGTACACCTGCGTTTCCTATTCTCAAAACCTCTGCAAAGTCTGTACAAACTTCAGCTGTAGTTTGAAGAGACTACACGTGTAGTTTGTACAGACTACAGCTGAAGTCTCCAGAAAGTACTACGTACTTACAAATTTAAGTACGCGCACTTACAAAAATAAGTACACGCACTCACGAAAACGAGTACGAGGTACTCACTGATGACTGAGCCTAAATGTCAAAAATAACGCAACGAGTGCCGCATAATGCAATACCTTGATGCGGCTAAGGCTACTACCTCAATTGGATTCTTAGAAGCAACTCAAACTTATTTTACGCCAACAATAGATGGCGCTGAAACTCCTTCGCCCAAATAAACTCGGCTTTTCTCGTACTCAATCGTATCGTATAGACCTTCATCAATAAACATCTGCAACGTCCTACTACCACCTTCTACATAAAGAGAATTGATTTGCATATCTCGCAAACAACTTAAGATATTATGAGCCGTCATGCTTGGTACAGGAAGATACTTAAGGTCATCACAAGATGCCGTAGGCAGAGAGGATACTTGAGAAGCATCATAAATCACCCATGTAGGAGCGACACCATCTTGAAAGACTTTTAAGTGCTGTGGTAATCGGAGTTTAGCATCAAGAATTACCCGTACAGGTTGCAAATCACCCCAATACCTATTTGTTAGGCTTGGATTATCCAAGTATGCCGTATTAGTGCCGACAAGGATAGCTTGATAATCTCGGCGAGAACGATGAACAAGCCTTTTGCGATACTCTGACGAAAATACATAAGCAAGTTCAGAGACATTATCTCGCTTACGGTCAATAAAGCCGTCCACGCTCTCTGCCCATTTGAGTGCAACAAATGGTCTGCCCTTGGTATAACGCACATTGAAGGCTTGATTTAGTTTCTTGGCTTCTTCCTCTAAACATGACTCAATAACCAAGACACCCGACCTCTTCAGTAACTCTATACCACGACCAGATACTTCTGGAAATGGGTCCCGCTGAGCGACAACAACCTTTGGTATTTGTTTCCTTATAATAAGCTCCGAGCAGGGCGGTGTTTTACCATAGTGCGAGCAAGGCTCTAATGTTACGTAGAGAGTACTTTTATTTATGTAAGCCTTATCCTCTTCCTTAACACTGTTAATCGCCATCACCTCCGCATGAGGCATACCCCAACGATGATGATAACCCTCTCCTATAACACGCCCTCCATAAACGAGTACAGCCCCTACCATTGGATTAGATAATGTATATCCGTGACCTAGCAAAGCTAAGTCTAGGGCTCTTCGCATATATAATTCATCTTCAGGTTGAAGCTTATCTATATTCTTCATTATATCTTTGCACTTTAGTTATGAATACAATTAAATCATTCCTTGCGAACGCATTTGATAGACTTATCCCGATATATAATAGTCCAAGCGAGGTTAAAGCCATTGCTCAAGCCTTACTTATGGATAAACTTGCGATGTCGCAAACAGATTTACTACTAACGGACAAAGATACACCTTTATCTGAGGATAAATGGGCTAACCTATGCGCTGCAATATCTAGATTAGAACAGAATGAACCTCTACAATATATATTAGGCTACGCTTACTTCTTAGATTTCAAACTTGAGGTTAGCCCGTCTGTACTCATACCAAGACCTGAAACAGAAGAGCTTGTTCACTTACTAACTCAGACGGTCAAGCAAGAGTATCCATCAACACTCCACACACCGTTACGAATACTTGACATTGGTACTGGCAGTGCTTGTATCTCCATTGCTCTTGCTCGCCTACTTCGCAAGTCGGAAGCCCTTCAAACAGCTCAAAAGAATATAGACACGATTGAGCATAATATCCCGATAGAAATCCAAGAGGCTAATTTATTCACACTGCCCGTCATTGAGAGAGAAGAAAGCTATGACATCATTATCAGCAATCCTCCCTACATCCACCCTAAGGAGGCTAACGAGATGAGTAAACAGGTTCTTGATTGGGAACCAACTACTGCTTTATTTGCACCATCAGAGAGACCAACTATTTTTTATAATGAGATAGCTAGACTAAAACACAAAGGTTATCTAAAAAATAAGGCACATATATTTCTTGAGATTAACCCGCTTTACGCTCAAGAAACACTTAATAACATGCGTTCTATTATAGGCGAGAATAACATTCATCTAGCTGATATACTAAACGATATGTATGGCAAGGAGAGGTTCATTCACATACAAATTCAAGAATAATCAACCTCTACCTAAATCGATAACTAGGGCACAATTTTTATTTATATACGAAACGGCAAAAACAAAATGACATAAGCCCTTGTTATCAAATTAAACTCGATATATCACATAAAAATGTCAGATAACGAACAAATAATTAAGGAAGTAACCTCAAGTGAATATAAATATGGTTTCACAACCGAGATTGATACAGAAACGCTCGGTAAAGGTCTTACGGAAGAAACTGTAAGGCTCATTTCAGCTAAGAAAGGAGAACCAGAATGGATGCTTGAATACCGATTGGAAGCATTCCGTGCATGGCAAAAGATGGAGCAACCCGATTGGGCTCATCTCAACATTCCGCCAATAGATTATCAAGATATCTATTATTACGCAGCTCCTAAGAAAAAAGAAGGTCCCAAGAGTCTTGACGAGGTAGACCCTGAGCTACTACGTACTTTTGAGAAACTTGGTATTCCTCTTGAAGAGCGTAAGATATTGAGCGGTATTGCTGTTGATGCCGTTATTGACTCTGTCTCGGTAAAAACGACTTTCAAAGAGAAGTTAGCCGAGAAGGGTATCATCTTCTGTTCATTTAGTGAAGCCGTACAAGAGCACCCAGAGCTGGTACGCAAATATCTAAGTTCGGTTGTTCCCGTAAAGGACAACTTCTTTGCAGCTATGAACTCAGCTGTATTCTCTGACGGTTCATTTGTATATATTCCTAAGGGCGTACGTTGTCCTATGGAACTATCTACTTATTTCCGTATCAACGCTATCAATACAGGACAGTTTGAGCGCACACTCATCGTTGCAGACGAAGGCTCTTACGTTAGCTATCTAGAGGGCTGTACAGCTCCTCAGCGTGATGAAAACCAACTACACGCAGCTATCGTTGAGATTGTCGTTGAAAAGGATGCCGAAGTAAAGTACTCTACAGTTCAGAACTGGTTCCCTGGAGATAAGGAAGGTAAAGGCGGTGTTTATAACTTCGTAACTAAGCGGGGTGTATGCCGTGGCGACCGTGCCAAGCTAAGCTGGACGCAGGTAGAAACAGGTTCGGCTATCACTTGGAAATATCCTAGTTGCGTGCTTATGGGAGATGACAGTACAGCTGAATTCTACTCTGTAGCTGTAACCAACAATTTCCAACAAGCAGATACAGGTACTAAGATGATTCACCTCGGAAAAAATACTCGTAGTCGCATAGTCAGCAAGGGTATTAGTGCTGGTAAGAGTCAGAATAGCTATCGTGGACTTGTACAAGTAGGTAAGAATGCAGAGAATGCACGTAACCACTCTCAATGTGATAGCCTACTTCTAGGTAGTACTTGTGGCGCACACACCTTCCCTTACGTTCAAGTAGACAATGATACAGCTATCATTGAACACGAAGCAACGACAAGTAAGATTAGTGAAGACCAAGTATTCTATTGTCAGCAACGCGGTATCGGAGTAGAAGAAGCTGTCGGTCTCATTGTCAATGGTTATGCCAAAGAAGTCATGAACAAACTCCCTATGGAGTTTGCTGTAGAAGCGCAGAAGTTACTTTCTATTTCCCTTGAAGGCTCAGTAGGTTAGACCCTCATTCATTCTAAGTAAAACATCAAATAATAACGATTATAATGCTAAAAATAAATAACCTCCACGCTAACATTGGAGATAAAGAAATCCTAAAAGGTCTAAGCCTTGAGATTAATCCAGGCGAAGTACACGCTATTATGGGTCCTAACGGAGCAGGTAAAAGTACTCTATCATCTGTACTCGTAGGACACCCTTCTTTCGAAGTTACTGAGGGAGAGATTGAGTTTGAAGGCGAAAGCATTCTTGACCTAGAGCCAGAAGAACGTGCTCATCTAGGTATGTTCCTTAGCTTCCAGTATCCAGTAGAAATACCCGGAGTAAGCATGGTAAACTTCATGCGTGCGGCAGTTAATGAGCGTCGTAAGGCACAAGGACTAGAGCCTATGAATGCTACTGAGTTCCTTAAGCTAATGAAAGAAAAGCGTGCTTTAGTTGAACTGGACAGCAAGCTAGCTAACAGAAGTGTAAACGAAGGCTTCTCTGGAGGTGAGAAGAAGCGTAATGAAATCTTCCAAATGGCTATGCTTGAGCCTAAGCTAGCTATTCTAGATGAAACGGATAGTGGTCTAGATATTGATGCCCTACGCATTGTAGCTAATGGGGTTAATGCCCTACGTAGCCCTGAACGCAGTGCTATCGTTATCACACACTATCAACGCCTACTTGATTACATTAAGCCAGACTTTGTACACGTGCTACACAATGGTCGCATCATAAAAAGCGGTGGACCTGAGCTCGCTCTTGAGCTTGAAGAGAAGGGCTATGATTGGCTTAAGGACGAACAATAAATAATGCAATCTTATGAGTAGTATCACAGACAGATTGCTCTCTCTAAAGCCTAATCCTAGTGCAGAGCAAAAGAATGCTCTAGATAAATTCCTTGAGCTAGGTCTTCCTCTGTATCGCAGTGAGAATTATCAGCGTACAGACCTCTCAGCTATGCTTGACGAGGCTTGGGAATATGGTTCAGCTGAATACAGCGACAATAGAGATGAAATAACCTTACCCGAAGGTGCTTATCTTGGCAACCTTAAGCAGAGTCCCATTGCACTCAAGGCTATTAAGAGCTTAGCACAAGACCCTATCGCTCAATTAGTACAAGGGTTAAACGAGGAGGCAACCCTACTCTATCTTCCTAAGGGAGCCAGAATAGAAAAGCCTTATGAAGTAGAGTCTTTCCTTATGTCTAATGGCAGAGTACTTGAAGCTCGTCGTGTAATTATTATTCTAGATGAAGGCGCCTCTCTTGAGATGCTAGTTAAGGAGCGTAATGTAGGCGAGCATGTAAGTATGAGCCTTCAATCGATTGAAATCTACCTCTCTAAGGGTGCTAAGTTGAGCTATACAGACCTAGAGCAAACAAGCGAACTAAGCCGTCGTATCAGCACTCTTCACCTACACCAAGAAGAAGAAAGCGATGCTAACATTAACTTCTTCTCACTCACGAATGGTAAGACACGCAATAACTATCATTGCGATTTAGCTGGAGAAGGAGCTAACTTGCAACTAGGTGGATTTGTTGTTAATTCGGATAAAGAACATACGGATAATTTCTCATTCATCA
>QWCF01000805.1_pt1 | contig 10615 bp, 9 predicted proteins | sample 1972521 | NCBI WGS metagenome assembly QWCF01 (sample SAMN09866715, study PRJNA288562) | Human oral metagenome isolate term4_saliva, whole genome shotgun sequencing...
ACACCGCGTACAGCGTGTGCCAGCAACAGAGACTCAGGGCCGTGTACATACTTCGGCAGCATCTGTTGCCGTCCTTCCCGAGGCAGAGGAAGTGGATGTCGTATTAAATCCTGCTGATATCGATTTCCACACTTCTAGGTCTGGAGGTGCTGGAGGACAGAACGTCAACAAGGTAGAAACTAAAGTGCAGCTAACGCACAAACCTACGGGTATTGTCGTGGTTTGTCAGCAAGCACGTACACAGTTAGCGAACAGAGAATTGGCTATGCAGATGTTGCGTACCAAGCTCTATGATATAGAGGTTTCTAAGCATAATGAAGCTATCGCTGCCAAGCGTAAGACGATGGTTTCTACTGGGGATAGGTCTGCTAAAATCCGTACATATAACTATCCACAAGGTCGTGTAACTGACCATAGAATAAACCTCACGCTGTATAACCTAGGTGCGATTATGAATGGTGAAATTCAGCCGATTATTGATGAGTTGATTATCGCTGAAAACATTGAGCGCATGAAGGAAGCTGCTATCTAACAGAAAGATTAAGATTATTATGACTAAACAAGAACTTTTTGAGAATATAAAGCGTAAGCGCAGTTTTCTCTGTATTGGACTTGATACCGATATTGCTCGAATACCAGCACATCTGATGGAAAAGGAAGACCCAGTCTTCGAATTTAATAAACTTATTATCGATGCTACGGCTCATCTCTGTGTTGCCTACAAACCTAATTTGGCTTTCTATGAGAGCATGGGGTCTTTTGGCTTGAAGAGTTTTGAGAAAACTGTCTATTATATTCAAGAGCATTACCCCGACCAATTTATTATCGCAGATGCTAAGCGTGGCGATATTGGTAATACAGGTGATATGTACGCACGCAGCTTCTTTGAAAATATGAATCTTGACGCTGTTACGATTTCGCCTTATATGGGTAAGGATAGCGTGATGCCAACGCTAAAGAAACCTAATGCTTGGACTATATTACTTGCTCTAACAAGTAATCCCGGTAGCGAGGACTTCCAAATGATGCAAGACGCACAAGGAGAGTATCTATTCGAACGCGTACTAAGACTATCTAAGGAGTGGGGTACTAGCGAACAGATGATGTATGTTGTCGGGGCAACAAAAGCTGATATGCTGACTCGTATCCGTGAGATTGTACCAGAGCACTTCCTCTTAATTCCGGGTGTCGGAGCTCAGGGCGGAAGCCTTAGCGAAGTGGCTCAGCATGGATTTAATGAGCAGTGTGGTATCCTCGTCAATGCTTCTCGTAGCATCATCTATGCCGATGATAGCGAGCAGTTTGATATTAAAGCTGCAGAGGAAGCCGAAAAGATTCGCTTTGAGATGGCAGACTTATTACACAGAGCTAATCTAGTAGACGCAAAGTAAAACGATATGGCATTACAGTTTAGTGCAGAGCAACTCGCTCATATCTTGCATGGCAAGATTGAGGGTAATGCCGAGGTCGTCGTTAATGACTTTGCAAAGATTGAAGAAGCCAAAGAAGGTCAATTAACATTCTTATCAAATAAGAAATACGAACCATTCTTATATACCTCAGAGGCAAGCATTGTGCTTGTCGATGAGGATTTAGAGCTTAAAGAAGCATGTAAAGCAACGCTCATTCGTGTGCCTAATGCTTATGCGGCATTAGCCGAACTCATGCAGATGGCAGAAGCCCAGTTAACAGTGCGCCCTAAAGGTATTCACCCTCGAGCAGTGATTAGCGAAACAGCCCAAATTGATGGCGTCCTTTATGTGGGTGCTGGTGCGGTTATCGAAGATGGTGTAGAGATTGGTGCAGGGTCTTATATCTATCCTAATGTGTATATTGGTAAGGATAGTAAGATTGGTGCCAATTCTATTATTTACCCTAATGTCGTGATTTATCACCGTACGGAGGTTGGTGCGCGCTGCATCTTGCATGCAGGGGCTGTCATCGGTGCTGATGGCTTTGGTTTTGCACCTCAGTTAGATGGTTATCATAAGATTCCTCAACTAGGAAACGTTATCATCGAAGATGATGTCGAGGTCGGGGCAAATGCTTGTATCGATAGAGCCGTAATGGGTAGTACGATTATTCGCAGAGGAGCTAAACTGGATAATCTTGTTCAGATAGCCCACAATTGTGAAGTTGGTAGTCATACAGTTATGGCTGCTCAAGGCGGTATGGCTGGTTCGTCTAAGATTGGCTCATGGTGTCAGACTGGAGGACAGGTTGGTATCGCAGGTCATCTTAAGATTGGCAACAAGGTGCAATTAGGAGGGCAGACAGGCGTCATCGGTGACGTTGAAGATGGTAAGACGCTCCTAGGAGCTCCTGCAATGGATGCTCGTGGGGCTATGCGCACCTATGCTGTCATGAATAAGCTCCCCGATATGTATCGTCGCCTCAATGAACTAGAAAAGATTATTAACAACGCTAAGAAAGAAGATAATGTCTAAGCAACAGACACTAAAAGGAAGTTTTTCCCTCAGTGGTAAGGGATTACATACAGGTCTGCAAATCAATATAAGTTTTCACCCAGCTCCAGCTGGCACTGGTCGTGTTATTCGTCGTGTAGATGTAGAAGGCACTCCCGAGATACCTGCTCTTAGCGAGTTCGTTAAGGGTACGGAGCGAGGAACTGTTCTGCGTAAGGGTGATGTCCAAGTAAGTACTATCGAGCATGGTCTTAGTGCTCTCTACGCCTTGGGCGTAGATAATTGCTACATTGATGTAGATGCTCCCGAATTCCCTATTCTTGATGGTAGTGCTATTGAGTATGTGCGTAAGATTAAAGAAGTAGGTCTTGTTTCTCAAGAGTTAGAGCGAGAGTACTATATCGTCAAGCAGCGAACAGAGGTTGTCAGTGAAGATGGACGCAGTCGTATCCTTTTACTCCCTGACCACTCATTTGGCGTAGATGTTCATATTAGTTTTGATAGTCCTATCTTGAGCAATCAATTTGCCTCATTAGACAACCTTAAGAACTTTGAGACAGAGATTGCCTCTTCTCGTACCTTTGTTTTTGTGCGTGAGATAGAGCAATTATTAGCACATAACCTTGTTAAGGGTGGAGACCTTGATAATGCTCTCGTTATTTACGATAAGGAGATGGAGCAGAGTAGTCTCAATGACCTGTGCAAGCTTATGGGTGTAGAGCCTAAGAAGGGTATTGAGCTGGGTTATATCAATAATGCGCCCATCATCTTCCCTAATGAACCTGCAAGACATAAACTTCTTGATGTATTAGGAGACCTTTCGCTTATTGGCCGCCCTATTCAAGGGCGTATTATTGCGACTTGCCCAGGGCATAAGATTAACAATGAGATGGGTCAGAAGATTCGTCGTGAGATTAAGCAGAACGAGAGTCAAGCTCCTATTTACGACCCTAATAAGGAACCTCTCATGGATGTTAAGCGCATCCAAGAGCTATTGCCACATCGATATCCTTTCCTTCTTGTAGATAAAATCATTGAGAGAGGGTCTGATTACGTTGTTGGTATTAAGAATGTAACAGCTAATGAAGCATTCTTTCAGGGACATTTCCCTGGAGAACCAGTTATGCCTGGGGTATTGCAGGTAGAAGCAATGGCGCAAGTCGGAGGATTGTTTATCCTTGGAGATTTAGAGCATCCAGAGAGCTATTCAACTTACTTCTTGAAGATTGATAATGTCAAGTTCCGCCAAAAGGTTGTGCCGGGCGATACGCTTATTTTCAAGGTTCGCCTAGTTTCGGAGATGCGCCGTGGTATGGCTAATATGCGAGGGTTGGCTTTCGTCGGGGAAACGCTCGTTTGCGAATGCGACTTCATGGCTCAGATTGTAAAGAATAAGTAAGAACAATTATGTCTAATAATCTTATAAGTCCGATGGCTTCAGTGCATCCCTCTGCTCAAATAGGCGAGGGTGTTCAGATTGGAGCTTTTGCCGTAGTAGAGGAGAATACTGTTATTGGCGAGGGGACTATCATTCATTCAGGGGCTTATGTGCGCTATGGTGCGCGTATAGGTAAGCACTGTCAAATACATCCAGGAGCTGTTATCTCGGGTATTCCTCAGGATCTAAAGTTTGTTGGCGAGGATAGTGTAGCGATTATTGGTGACTATACACAAGTAAGAGAGTGCGCTACCGTCAATCGAGGTACTGCTTCCAAAGGTAAAACTGTTGTTGGTAGCCATTGCCTGCTTATGGCTTATAGTCATATTGGACACGATTGTATTCTTGGAGATTATATCATTATCGGAAATGCTTCTCAGGTAGCAGGTGAGGTAATCATTGATGATTATGCTATTGCTAGTGGGGGGACGCTCATTCATCAGTTTAGTCGTGTCTCTAAGCATGTGATGATACAGGGCGGTAGCCGTGTAAGTAAGGATATTCCTCCTTATGTCTTAGTTGGTCGTGACCCTCTTTCTTATTGTGGTATAAACATCGTGGGATTGCGTCGTAGAGGTTTTACGAATGCTCAGATTTATCAAATCAACGAGATTTATCGCACCATCTATCAACGAGGACTTAATACCACTCAGGCTATCAAGGTTATTCAAGAAGAACAGCCGAACGATGAAATAACTCAATTTATCATTGACTTTATCTCCTCGTCAGAGCGAGGTATCGTCAGAGGTAATATGGACTAATGAATAAAATCTACTCTGCACTTCAGTTGATGCGCTTATATCAGCTTGCTCAAGCAACTGAGAATATAAGCGAACATGACCTTATAGAGAAGTCAGCACAAGCCTTTACAACCTTGTTTACAGAGCAGTATAGAGGCTTTGCTCGTCCAGTATTTATTTTCGCTGGGTATGCTGATAATGGAGCTATCGCTCTTGCTGTCGCACGTCTTTTGAAGGCTAGACGCATAGCTCCAGAGGTTTATCTCTTCTCTAATAAGGGTGTTCTGTCCGAGGTGTGTCAAGTGCAGCGTACGCGTAGCGAACAAGCCGAAGTGCGTGTTCACTACATAACTAATCAATTTACTCCTCCTACTATTCCTGAGGATGCCTTAATCATTGATGGTTTATTTGGCTCAGAGGCTACACATGGGCTAGACGGTGGTTTTGTGAACTTAGCTCAATGGATTAACGGCTTGGGGCGTGAAATTGTCAGTATTGACTTGCCATCGGGCATACTTGCTGATGGCAACATAGCTGCAGATAGGTCAAAGGCTATACGAGCTAATAAAACGATAACCTTTGAATCTCCTCGTTTGGCTATGCTGATGAGTGAGAATGCGCCCTATGTAGGAGAATGGTTCGTCGTTACTCTCGGTCTGAGCAATAATCTCAAGGAGCAGGTAAGCAGTACATACTATTACCATAGTGAGCAGTCTTTAGCACGTTCATTACTGAGAAGGGATACTTTTAGCCATAAGTCTAACTATGGCAAAGCTCTTATCGTTGGTGGTGATAGTGGCTATTACGGTCAATTGATTCTAGCGACGAAGGCTGCTATGACTACTGGAGTAGGTATTGTAGAGGTCGCATGTCCGACTCAAGCTCATGTTCCTTTAATCTTGGCGACACCCGAGGGTGTATTGAGTGATAATAGAGCTCATCAGCATAACTTGCCAAGAGACCTCCGCTCCTATAAAGCTATAGCTATAGGTACGGCAATGAAATCTTCGCTTCAGGAGGAAGAGTTGAGAAATATATTTTCATCGTACAGACAGCCTCTTGTCTTAGATGGTACAGCTATAGAAACAATCTCAGAGCATACAGCTTTGTTAGATGTTATCCCAGAAGGTAGTGTGCTTCTTCTCGATGATAAGACTAAGAAATCTTTGCTTGGCATGCAATATAGAGATGTCGATTTTATCGAAGGAGCTAAGCAACTTTCAAGTAGACGAAATCTTACAATAGTGCTTAAAGGAACTTACAATACCATTTGCAGAGCTTCGGGAAATGTTTACTTTAATCTTAAAGGAAATCCCGGTATGGCTTCTAATGGAGTGGGAGATGTTCTTACTGGTTTGATAGTTGGCTTTATTGCACGTGGCTATGATACGCTTACAGCGGTGTTAATAGCTTGTTACTTGCATGGAACGGCAGGTGATTATATTGCAGCTCGCATTTCTCCTGAGAGCTTAACGGCAAGTTTGCTTATAGAGCAAATCCCAGACATATTACATATGCTCTACGAATAGAGATAGGGTAGAGTTATTGATTTATCCTCAGTAGGGTATGCTTGTTTAGGCAGCCTACTGAGGTTTATTTTAATCATATTATTGACATTATGGATATTATCAAGTTACTGCAAAGTCGGTATACCACTAAGGTGTACGACCCATCATTTAGATTGAGTGAGGAACAACTTGCTACAATCAAGGAAGTATTGCGCTTGTCTCCAAGCTCTATAAATTCTCAACCTTGGGCCTTTGAACTTATAGAAGATGAGTCTCTAAAATCTGTTCTGGCAGAAGAGTCTAGGTCTAATCTTGAGCGCGTCAAGCAAGCTAGCCTATTGATAGTGTTCTATACTTATCGTGATGTAGAGACCTTTATTAAGGAGCGTATTGATACTCAAGAGGCTCCCGTACAGACTTATTTTCATAATTATGTAGCATCGCAAGGCAGTGAAGCTATTCAAGCATGGCAAACGCATCAAGTATATATTGCTTTAGGCGTATTACTAACAAGTTTGGCGAGTATGGGACTTGATAGCACTCCTATGGAGGGCATCAATGTAGATAAATACGATGAGATATTAGGGAGAGAGAAGTATCGTCCGGTCTTAGCTGTCCTTGTTGGTCGTCATGCTGAAGATGATTTTAATCATCCAAGTAGAAAAAGTAAGCAAAGAAGGAATGATGTAATTCTTTGATAATCAGTTTTTAATGTGTTTTTATTCTTGTTTCGGAAAATAAAAATATATAGTAGATTAAACTTTTTATAGTTTCGGTACTCTAAGACATAGTGCGAGACACGATGAATTAACTCAATGATTGTATGTGGAAGAGGATGGGCTACGGCTCAGCCTCTTTTTTGTTTTTAGGAGTTTTCTAGATTCATTGAGCCTATCCTATGGGATATTGCAACTATTCTTCAATCTGGTTTTATTCTCCTTGTTGGCCCTATTTTTAAGGCATTCAAACTTTGAGCTAAATATATTTATATGTCGTGTTTTGGCCCTTTTTAAACCAAGATAAGAGGGAAAGGTTATTCTGTCCACAAACTTTTATTATCTTTGCCTCTATAACAATTAAATAAATAACACTTGGATACAATGGACAAACCCTACGTTATAGGCGTGGACCTTGGTGGGACTAACACCGTTTTCGGTATTGTAGATGCCCGTGGTAATGTAGTTGTGAATGCTTCTATTAAGACAGCTGTACACAACGAGATTGAACTTTATCTTGATGACCTCGTAGTAGGTTTGAACATGCTTATTGAGCAAGTTGGTGGTAAGGATAAAATCCGTGGTATTGGAGTTGGAGCTCCTAATGGTAATTATTTTAATGGTTCTATTGAGTTTGCTCCTAACCTCCCTTGGAAAGGCAAAATACCTCTAGCTCAAATGATTCAAGAGCGTATTGGTATCCCAGTAGCGCTTACTAATGATGCAAATGCAGCTGCTATTGGGGAAATGACCTATGGTGCTGCTCGTGGAATGAAGGATTTTATCGTTATAACACTCGGTACTGGTGTTGGTAGCGGTATTGTAGTCGGAGGTCAGCTTGTTTATGGTCATGATGGTTTCGCAGGAGAACTTGGTCACATGATAGTACGTCGTAATGGTCGTATGTGTGGCTGTGGTCGTCAAGGCTGTCTAGAAACTTATACATCTGCTACAGGTGTAGCTCGTACTGCTCGTGAGTATCTAAGCATTCGTTCGGATGAGAGTTTGTTGCGTTCTATTGATGTAGATGCTATCACAAGTAAGGATGTTTATGATGCAGCTATGCAGGGCGATGCTCTTGCACTAGAAATTTTTGAAGCAACGGGAGCTATCTTGGGTGAATCATTCGCTGATTTTGTTACGTTCTCTAGCCCTGAAGCAATCATTCTCTTTGGTGGTCTAACTAAGAGTGGTGACCTATTGATGAATCCAATTAAGCATCACATGGAAAAGAACCTTCTTCCTATCTATAAGGGTAAGACTAAGCTTCTTTTCTCTCAGCTAAAGGAAAGCGATGCTGCAGTACTAGGAGCAAGTGCTCTTGGTTGGGAAGCTCGCTAATAGATAGCTTTGCATAAATAAAACTCTCCTCTAAAAGTCTTTATGACTTTTTTGGGGGGAGTTTTTTTTGTGAGTTTAGCAGACTTAAACTCCTTATGTGAGGCTATATAACGGTCTCTATGTCGTAATTCCAGATGAAATGATAGATTGTTTCTATGCAACAATAATAGGAGTCAGAGAGTTATTAGCTCGGTATTCAAATGATAGTTTATTTGACTGCCTAGTTAAACTACAATATAGATTAAAGGAAATATAGATTATGAAGAAAATCATTGTAGCACTAGCCCTTATGTTGGGTTTAGGCACTGTAGCAGTAGCTCAAGAAGTAGCACAAGTTAAGACTGAAAAATCTTGCTGTAAGAAGGATAAGAAGTCTTGCAAGAAGATGGAAAAGAAATGTACATGCAAGACTGATGGCAAGTGTACATGTAAGACTGAAAGCAATCCTACGTGTGCATGTAAGGCGGATATGAAGGCTGAAAAGAAGTCTTGTTGCAAAGCTAAAGGCGATGCTTGCAAGTCTGATATGAAGAAGGGAGATAAGATGGATGCTTGTCAGGGATGTGGTATGTCTCACGAAAAGTGTGCATGTAAAGTAGAAAAGAAATAAGAATAATAATATATTGTAGTTTAAAAGTTGAATGGGCTGTCGTAAGTTATACGACAGCCCATTTCATTTGCAACAAGAGAGTGACGGTACTGTAAAGAGACCGCCCGAAGGTATCCCAAAGGATAAGGTTTACTTGTTTTGGGGAGGGCTTTGCAGAATGCGGTAATCACAAGGCATTGAGACCGAGGGCGCAGGGAGTTTACTTATGTAAATGACCGAGCCTGAATGTCGAAAATAACGCAGTGAGTGCCGTATTATGCAATGCACTCATAAAGTACCTCCGTTCTTACTCTTCTCTGACTCTAATAGCTTTGTGATATCTTCCTCGCCGTGAAGTGAGCGAGCGATAATCTTTCCTTGAGGGTCAATGAGCATAATATGCGGAATACCTGTAATGCCATAGAGGTCAGTCGCCTTAGGACTGAAGATTTGTGGCCATGGCAAGGCGAGGCTTTCGACTGCTTTTAAGTGGTCTGCCCATTGGTCCCATACTGCGATACCTACGATTTCTAGACCATCCTTATGATAAGTCTCATAAATCTTCTTGAGCCCTGGCATTGCTCTACGGCAAGGACCGCACCAGCTAGCCCAAAAATCAACAAGGGTATAGTGTCCTTGCCCTGCATATTGGCTCAGCTTTCTATTGGCATGCTCGTCACTGCCCACAATATCTCTGTATAGAGCACCTGGCTGAGTAGCTGTACGTGCATCGATGATACCTGTTAGGTATTTAATTTCAGAGGTATTTAGGATAGAAGCATCTGCTATCTTGCGCCAAGCGTCTATTTGCTCATTGCTCGCAGAGAACTCTCCAGAGATAAGATGGAATAGAGCTATTGTGCCTATTACATTAGCCTTATTCTCTTTTAGAGCCTTTTCATATCTCTTGATACATTCGCTTTGGTAAGCGTCTGATATTTTCTGTTGCTCTGCCTCCTTGGCTTTCCCGAAGGCTGTGTAGACGCTATCAGAGTATGAGTTTAGTGCCTTCTGAAACTGGGCATAACGGTCATTAAGCTTGCTCCCCTGCGTTAGCCCCTTAGTAAGATTGACATTCAAATCTCCTGCTTCAAGAATAATGGGGGCTTGCTGTCTGATGCCAAGGCGCACTTGATAAGTAGCGATAGTATCTACATCAAAGCTCTTGGAGAACGTAAAGTGTTGTCCTTTGACCACGCTTGTAGCAATCGTATCAACGAGGTCTGCATTAGACCGTAGAAGCAATACAGTATCTCCATCATTCTTCTTATTCTCAAGAAATCCTTTGATGCGTACTGTGTTTTTAGGTGCTTTGCGCACTTGGGGACTATGGGTAAATGATGATAGTCCGATAACTCCTGCTAAGAGTAGGCTGATGCTTTGTAATTTTCTCATAAGTGTTAATTATTTTTTTAGAGCTTTACCTTGTCTAATCCAATTGAGGCTAACCTCAGTAAAGTAAATATCGTATGCAGGGCGGTCGTTCTCTTCGCTAATAATGCCGACGTTTCCATTTTTGAGACGTGTAACCTCGCTATAGGCTGCTTCGCCATCGCAGACAGTCTTTCCTAAAGACCACGTTTTGCCTTCGTCTTCACTCATATAGATGCGTAGGTGGTCACGATGAGGACTCTCTAGGAGCGTATGCAGGAGAATATTCTTTTCTCCCTTTGTTCGTTCGCTTGAGTAGCGGGTAAGGGCAGCATTACAAGCATTACCCATTAGCTCAGGCCAAGTCTTGGGTTCAGACCATGTTTGTCCGTGGTCATGGCTGAGTACGAAAGTACGAGCATTGGCGCCTCCAGCACGATTACGGCTTGAGATGAGCAAATCGCCATTGCTAAGTTCGATGACTTT
>QWCF01003577.1_pt1 | contig 10610 bp, 8 predicted proteins | sample 1972521 | NCBI WGS metagenome assembly QWCF01 (sample SAMN09866715, study PRJNA288562) | Human oral metagenome isolate term4_saliva, whole genome shotgun sequencing...
ACTATGCACTATTAAGTTGAATAAACTGCTTTATAAATTAACCATTTCCAAGCAAGAGAGAATCAATTTAGATAGTCATTTATTCATATAAAGTATGGATGCAGCACCCCACAAAATAGGCAATGAAATATATAAAAGTGTTAATTAAACACTAACAACAAAAAAATATATGTTGTAGAGATACAAGTTATAGAAAAAAGTAGTATTTTTACACCATAAAATTTTATTCACCTATATAATCACTCATGTTTATGAGAAACTTAAAGACTATTTTATTGGGAGCCGGAATGGCAAGCCTTATGTTCTCTTCTTGCATCAACAAAGAAGGTATTCACACAACCGTTTCTGGCTTAAATCCGTCAGCCTTTGATTCAACAATTAATGGAAAGAAGACTGAATTGCTTACACTCACCAATCAAAAAGGAATGGAAGTCTGTCTAACAAATTATGGAGGACGTGTGGTTTCAATTTGTGTGCCCGACAAAAACAACAAACCTACTGATGTCGTTTTAGGCTATGACAACATTGCACAATATGCCGACACCTTACATTCCCCCTCAGATTATGGGTCATCTGTTGGACGATATGCTAACCGAATCAAAGACTCTAAACTCATCATTGATGGGAAATGTTACCAACTTAAAGTCAATGACAACAGTAATTGCCTTCATGGAGGTGGCAATAGTGGCTGGATGAATCAAGTTTATGATATAAAAGCGAAGACCGATTCATCAGTAGTTTTTGCCATAAAAGCAAAAGATGGAGAGAATGGTTTCCCTGGAACAGTGGAAGCAACTGCCACATATACGGTGAGGAATAATAACTCATTGGACATTGTTTTCGAAGCAACGACCGATAAAAAAACGGTGATAAACATGACAAACCATTGTTATTTCAATCTCAATGGCGACCTCTCGAAAGATGGTTTTGACCAAATAATGTATATCAACGCAGACAAATTTACCCCCAGCGACAAATATTATATCCCAACAGGAGAAATAAAAGATGTTACGGGGACACCAATGGACTTTAGAAAAGCGGCTGTGATTGGTAAGAAAATAGATATGACTTATGACCAAATTAAAAATGCAACAGGATATGATCACAATTGGTGTTTGAACACATATCAGCATGGTAAAGGCAACGATCAAGCCATTGCAGCAAGCCTTTATTCCCCAAAGACAGGTATTAAGCTATCGGTTTACACCAATGAACCAGGCCTTCAAGTTTATACAGGCAACTTCCAGGGAACAGGAATCGCCTGCAAACATGGTATTAAATATCCCAAACATGTAAGCGTATGCTTTGAGAGTCAGAAATATCCTGATTCACCAACGAAGATAAACAACAAGACAAAGGGTTGGGAAATCTCAAATCCAATACTCAAACCAGGCGAAAAATATTATAGTCATTTAATCTACAAGTTCTCTATTGAGAATCAGAATAAGAAATAAACTAAAAACTCTAATCTAATAACTAAACAATGAATAAGATTATAGAAGCTATCAGTCAGTCGGGCTTTAAGACTATTGACTTAATTATTCTCGTTATTTACCTTGTGTTACTCGTAGGACTTGGACTCTTTCTTAGCCGTAACAAAGCAGGTAAAGAGAAAAGTGCTAACGATTACTTTCTGGCAGGCAACACCCTAACATGGTGGGCCGTAGGTGCCTCTTTGATTGCAGCAAATATCTCTGCAGAGCAATTTATTGGCATGTCGGGCACCGGATTCCGCGATGGTATAGCCATAGCAGCTTATGAAGTCATGGCAGCTGTGACCTTAGTTGTTATCGGTAAGTTCCTTCTTCCCGTGATGCTTGACCGCAAAATCTTTACTATACCACAGTTCCTACGTGAGCGTTATAATGATGGCGTAGGGCTTGCATTCTCTATTTTGTGGCTTTTCCTCTATGTTTTTGTTAATCTAACTTCTGTTGCTTGGCTGGGAGCATTAGCCATTGAACAGATACTTGGCTTACAAGGATTATCTGTTAACATCTTAGGATTTACCATTTCAATGCGTATGCTGATTATCCTTGCACTCTTTATTATTGCCGGCTTGTATTCAATCTATGGCGGTTTAGCATCTGTTGCATGGACAGATGTGATGCAAGTTACCTTCCTTGTTGGTGGAGGTTTAATCACAGCCTTTATTGCATTGACCGAAATGGGAAAGGTGTTTGGTACAGATGCTATTGGTGCATTAAGCAGAGTATATACAGATTTGACCACGGGTTCTCATGTCAATGATGTGCATTTCCATCTCGTTATCCAAGAAAGCCATAACGTAAGCGCTTTTGAGAATGTGCCGGGAATAGCAGCTGTTGTTGGAGGTGTATGGCTTACGAACTTAGGTTACTGGGGATTCAATCAGTATATCATACAGAAAGGTCTCGCTGCAAAAAGCATTAGTGAGGCTAAAAAAGGCCTGGTCTTTGCAGGTTTCTTAAAGATTTTAATTCCGTTTATCGTCGTATTACCAGGTATTTGTGCTTATTACATCATGCAAGATCCACAAGCCTTTTCTAATATTCACCTTGTTGGGCATATTGAAAGAGCCGATGATGCCTATCCATGGCTCATTAGAAACTTCACACCAACAGGTATAAAAGGCTTGAGTTTCGCGGCTTTAGCTGCTGCAATCATTTCTTCTTTGGCCTCAATGTTTAACTCTACCTCTACTCTATTCACTATGGATATATACAAAAAATATATCAACAAAGATGCGAAAGATAAGGCATTGGTTAGCGTAGGACGCTTAGTTGCAGTGGGAGCGCTCATCATTGCCTTGATTGCTGTAGAGCCTTTATTAGGTGGTTTAGACCAAGCCTTTCAATATATTCAAGAGTATTCAGGCTTCATTTACCCAGGAATCATTGTTGTGTTTGGCTTAGGATTGCTTTGGAAAAGAGCCTCTTCTACCGCTGCAGTATGGACAGCTATCCTCACAATTCCTATGGGAATATTATTTAAAATAATGTTACCTAATGTTGCTTTTCAATTCCGTGCGGGATATATTTTCATCCTTCTCTTTGTATTTTTCGTTGTGGTTTCTTATTTCGATAAGAAGTATGTGCGTTGTGAACAGCCTTCAGAAACCGATCAAAAACAAATGTTACTCTGGGCAAAAATATTAGGCTCCGCTGGTATCCTAATGATTCTTGCAGCAGCTGTTGTAACCATTCTGGGCATGATACACCCTGGAGGAAATCCTGATACAAGTGTTATTGCCTATTTAAATGACATCGGTTTCCAAGCATTCTATTTCTTTGGGGTGCTTACTGGCTCATCAGCAATATGGTTATATAGTAATTCTAAAGACAGGGTTCAAGATGTAAAGGCGCTCCCAATCAACTTAAAACTATTTGCAACAGACCGCGGATATACGATTGGCACCTGTGGAATTGTACTGATTACTTTCTTACTTTATGCTTTGTTATGGTAAGAATAAACATGAAGATAGATTGTGATCAAAATATAAACAACATTTAGAAATGATGAAACATGAACTATATTTTCTAACATAAAAAATTAATTAGACATGACAAACTTTTATGGTGAACATACCAAACTATACGTATCAGTAGACTGTATTATCTTTGGTTTCGAGAAAGGTAAATTAAAACTTCTGCTTGGTAAAAGGAAAATGGACCCAGGACGTGGGGATTTATCGCTTTATGGCGGCTTCGTGGGGGCAAAAGAAAGCTTAACAGACGCTGCAAATAGAGTGTTGAAAGACCTCACTGGCCTTGGAAACCTTTACATGAAGCAAGTTGGTGCCTTTGGAAATATAGATCGTGATCCGGGAGAACGCGTTATTTCAATTGCATATTGCGCACTTATCAACGTTAAAGACTATGATGATAAGCTTCGGATTCAGCATGGCTTAGAGTGGGTAAACTTAGAAGAGATGCCGAAACTCTATTCAGATCATAATATCATGGTCAGCAAAGCAATTACAATGTTGCGCCGTCGCATTAATACAGAACCCTTGAGTTTCAATTTACTTCCTGACTTATTTACACTCACTCAGTTGCAACATGTCTACGAAGCGATATTGGGAGAAGAAATCGATAAACGTAACTTTAGAAAACGAATTAAGCAAATCGACTTCATCGAAAAAACCGAATTGATAGATAAAGTGACATCAAAACGTGGTGCAGCATTATATCGTTTTAATAAACGTGCCTATGAAGATGATCCGTATTTCAAGTTATAACATTTCATGATAAAAGACAACCAAAATGTTGGAAGAACTAAAAAGAAAAGTCTATAAGGCCAACCTTGACCTTGTGAAACATGGCCTTGTCATCTTTACCTGGGGTAATGTGTCAGGCATTGACCGTGAGAATCAACCCTTCATCCGATACGCCTACACACTTAGAATTATATCGTAACTTTACGAAGATAAGCGGCATTGTACACACCCACTCAACCTATGCAACAGCATGGTCACAAGCAGGATGTTGCATACCCAATATTGGCACCACACATGCCGATTACTTTCATGATGCGATTCCATGTACCGAAGATATGGTAAAGAAACAAATGGATGAATATGAGTTAAACACAGGTGTTGTCATTGTAGATAAATTCAAAAAAGAGCATATTGACTATCAACATACACCAGGAGTACTTGTTAAAAATCATGGTCCTTTCACTTGGGGAAAAAGCCCAGATAATGCTGTTTATAACGCAGTTGTGATGGAACAAGTAGCCAAGATGGCCTTTATCTCATTCAATATCAATCCACAAACAACTATGAATCCTCTCTTAATAGAGAAACATTTCAATAGAAAACATGGACCAAATGCCTATTATGGGCAGAAAAATAAATAATAAAAGTAAATAACTAAAAACTTAAAATCATGATTAAAGCTTTTGAACAATTTGAAGTTTGGTTTATAACCGGAGCACAATTATTATATGGAGGTGATGCTGTAAAGCAAGTAGATGGACACTCTAAAGAAATGGTTGATGGTCTAAACAACTCTGGTTTACTTCCAATTAAAGTAATATATGCAGGCACAGCAAACTCTTCGAAAGAGATTGTTGATGTTATGTTGCGTGCAAATAATGAGAAGAGATGTATCGGAGTGATTACATGGATGCATACATTCTCACCAGCTAAGATGTGGATTAAAGGGTTACAACTACTCAATAAACCATTGCTCCACCTACATACTCAATATAATCAACAGATACCTTGGGACACTATGGATATGGATTTCATGAATCTTAATCAGAGTGCTCATGGAGATCGAGAATATGCTCATATCCTTTCAAGACTCCGCAAGAATCGCAAGACCGTGATAGGATACTGGAAAGACGAGAAAACTCAAAAGCATATCGCCATATGGGAGCGCGTATGTGCAGGTTGGGCAGATGCTCAAGACTGCTTAATACTACGATTTGGTGACCAAATGAATAACGTTGCAGTAACCGATGGAGATAAAGTTGCTTTCGAACAGGTTATGGGTTATCATGTAGATTATTGTCCATTCTCTGAAGTTTTGTCTTATTTTGATAAGATTCCTGACACAGATGTCGATAACTTAGTAACTAAATACTTCAAAGATTACGAGCATAATGCGAAGCTTGAAGATAAAAATACAGAAGAATATAAAAAGATTTGGAATTCAGCTAAGGCAGAAATAGCGATACGAAAAGTATTAGAAGCTTATGGCGCAAAAGGCTTTACTACGAATTTTGACGATTTAGGCGATGTCGAAATAGAGCAAACTGGTCATGGTTTTGACCAAATTCCGGGCTTAGCTTCACAGCGTTTAATGAGCGAAGGAATCGGATTTGGCGCGGAAGGTGACTGGAAGTCGGCTGCATTATATCGTACAACATGGTTTATGAGTCAAGGATTGGAGGGTGGAACTTCCTTCCTCGAAGATTATACCCTTAATTTTGATGGAGAGAATACATCTATTCTTGAAGCACACATGTTAGAAATCAATCCAGATATTGCAGAAGAAAAGCCTCGCTTAGAAGTTCATTTCCTTGGCATAGGTTATAGAAAGAGTAAAACGGCAAGATTGGTTTTCACAAGTAAACAAGGTCATGGTGTTACTGCAACTATTGTTGATATGGGGAATCGTTTCCGCCTCATTGCAAATGATGTCAACCTTATTAAATCAAAACCACTACCAAAACTTCCTGTGGCTTCAGCTCTTTGGGTGCCAGAACCATCATTTGAAGTTGGCGTAGGTTGCTGGTTAAATGCTGGCGGTACACATCATTCATGCTTCAGTTTCGGTTTAACAGATGAATATTGGCGTGATTTTGCAGAGATAGCAGATATAGAAGTTTGTATTATTAATAAGGATACAGACTACGAACAATTTCGAAAAGAACTGAAATTCAATGAAATTTACTACATGTTGAATAAAGCTCTTCGTTGAATTTCTAAATAATTTTGATAACCATGGATGCAAAAAATATAATAGAAACAGGTAAAGCTGTACTTGGTATAGAGTTTGGTTCTACCCGAATAAAAGCCATTCTTGTGGCTCCTAACAATCAGCCTATTGCACAAGGTAGCTTTACATGGGAAAATAAAATAGTCGATGGACTATGGACTATATGGCTTTGCGCGAAAACGTTAAATCGAAGTATAATACAGATATAAAAGTATTGGCTGCGATAGGAATTAGTGCAATGATGCATGGCTATATGGCATTCAATGGAGACCAAGAACTATTAATTCCATTTCGCACTTGGCGTAATACCAATACTGTTAAGGCCGCAACAGAGCTCTCATCCCTGTTTAATTTCAATATTCCTCTACGTTGGAGCATTTCCCATTTATATCAATGTATTCTCGACAAAGAAAGACATTTGCAAGAAGTCAAATTCATAACAACTCTTGCAGGCTATGTACATTGGCAACTGACAGGGGAAAAAGTTTTAGGAATTGGAGATGCATCAGGTATGTTCCCCATTGATTCTACAACAAAGAATTATGATGCTGAGATGATAAGAAAGTTTGAAGAACTAATTGCCCCTTATCATTTTTCATGGAAACTTCAAGATATTCTTCCTTCAATTCTATTAGCTGGTGAAAGTGGAGGAACTCTAACAAAAGAAGGGGCTGCTCTACTTGACAGTTCAGGTCAATTGCAACCAGGCTGTCCTTTATGTCCACCTGAAGGTGATGCTGGTACAGGAATGGTTGCAACTAATGCCATAAGACCACGAACAGGAAATGTCTCAGCAGGAACATCTTCATTTTCTATGATTGTGTTAGAGCGAGAACTATCTAAAGCTTACGAAGTAATTGACATGGTTACAACCCCAGATGGCGCTCCTGTAGCAATGGTACATTGTAATAATTGTACGTCAGATTTGAATTCATGGATAAACATTTTCAAAGAATATCAATATCTTATTGGGGCCAAGATTGATGAAAGTGAGATCTACAAAAAACTTTTCTCACATGCTCTCGAAGGTGATAATGATTGTGGAGGACTAATATACTATAATTATATTTCAGGCGAACCAGTTACTGGTTTGACCGAAGGTCGTCCACTCTTTGTACGTTCTGTAAACGATAAATTTAACTTATCTAATTTCATTAAATCGCAATTGTATGCAACCATTTGCGTGCTAAAGATTGGCAATGATATATTGTTTAATGACGAAAAGGTAATGGTTGACAGAATCACTGCACACGGAGGATTATTCAAAACAAAAAATGTTGCACAACGTATCCTTGCAGCTGCCTTAAAGACTCCAATCTCTGTTATGGAAACTGCAGGCGAAGGAGGTGCCTGGGGAATAGCATTACTTGCAAGCTTTCTTGTCAATAGAGAAACGAACCAAACTCTTGATGAATACCTTAACTATAAGGTCTTCGCTGGAAATACAGGGATAGAAGTCACTGCAAACGATGATGAGATTAATGGATTTAATGCTTATGCAGAGAATTATAAACTTGGGTTATCCATTGAGCAAGCAGCCATTAAATTCAAAAAATAATATAAAATTTCAACAACTACTTTTCAACAACCTAATTTTTAAATAAACAGAGGGAGCTACTCTCTGTTTATTTTTAAACTCACTAAAAATCAAAAACGATATGAAAAAGAAAGTCTTAACTATTGTTCTTTTTATTCTGAGCAATACATTAATTAGCTTTGCTGAAGATACAAAGATTATTCTACATACTAAACAAAGTGCAGGAACAATCCATAAAGAGTTATATGGGCAATTCGCAGAACACTTAGGAACATGTATTTATGGTGGATTGTGGGTCGGAAATAACTCTTCTATCCCTAACATTAATGGCTATCGAAAAGATGTTTTACATGCATTACAGGACCTAAAAGTACCTGTATTAAGATGGCCGGGAGGTTGTTTTGCTGATGAATATCATTGGATGGATGGGATAGGTCCTCAAGATAAACGCCCTAAAATGCAGAATAACAACTGGGGAGGGACTATTGAAGACAACTCGTTTGGAACTCATGAATTCTTAAACTTATGTGAATTATTAGGGGTAGAACCATATATTAGCGGAAATGTAGGCTCTGGAACTGTTGAGGAATTAGCTAAGTGGGTTGAATATATGACAAGCGACGGCGATACTCCAATGGCAAATCTACGCAGAAAGAATGGAAGACAAAAGGCTTGGAAGGTTAAATATCTTGGCGTTGGAAATGAAAGTTGGGGATGCGGAGGCAATATGCGCCCCGAATATTATAGTGATCTATTCCGCAGATACTCCGTTTATTGCCGAAACTACGATACAAATAGGCTTTATAAAATAGCTTCTGGAGCAAGTGATTACGATTACAATTGGACAAAAGTTCTAATGGATAATGTTGGCAATCGCATGGATGGACTTTCTCTTCACTATTATACAGTAAAAGGTTGGAGTGGAAGTAAAGGTTCCGCTACAAAATTTTTGAATGATGAGTATTATTGGACAATTGGAAAATGTTTAGAGATTGAAGATGTAATCAAAAAGCATTGTAGCATCATGGACAAAAGAGATCCACAAAAAAAGATTGGCCTTCTTGTTGACGAATGGGGAACCTGGTGGGATGAAGAACCAGGAACTATCCGCGGACATCTATATCAACAAAACACTATGCGGGATGCTTTTGTTGCCGCTTTAACCCTAAACATCTTTCATCGACATGTTGATCGTGTCAAGATGGCTAATATTGCACAGGTAGTAAACGTTCTACAAAGCATGATTTTAACGGACATGAAAGACAATGGTCATATGGTTTTAACACCCACTTATCACGTTTTCAGGATGTATCAACCATTTCAAGATGCAACAGCATTACCTTTAGAGATTAGTTGCGACTCTATAAAAGTGAGAGAAAATCAAACAATCCCAACCATCTTTTCAAGTGCAGCAAAGACCAAAGATAATTCTATTGTCGTTTCATTGGCAAACATCAGTCTCGACAAATCACAAGATATTGATATCGCTTCAGACCTATCAACAATTAATAATATCACAGGAGAAATCCTAAAATGCAAGAATATTTCAGATTATAACGACTTTGAGCATCCTCAAACTATTACTCCTCACGTTTTCAAAGATATGAAAATAAAGAAAAATATAATAAAAATAAAAATTCCAGCAAAGTCTATTGTCGTTTTAAATATAAAATAGTATATTTGTAAAGTATAAAAAACACTATCATGAACGATATTAAAGTTATGAACCATGCAGCTGATAACATCCGTATACTTTCGGCTGCTATGGTAGAGAAAGCAAACTCTGGACATCCTGGGGGAGCCATGGGAGGTGCAGACTTTATTAATGTACTATTCTCCGAATTTTTGATTTATGATCCTAAAGATCCTACATGGACAGGAAGAGATCGCTTTTTCCTTGACCCAGGACACATGAGTCCAATGCTATATGCAGGTCTAACATTAAGAGGCTTCTTCACCCTTGATGATTTAAAACAATTCCGTCAGTGGGGCTCAGTAACTCCTGGTCATCCAGAACTTGATATATATCGTGGTATAGAAAACTCCTCTGGGCCACTTGGCCAAGGGCATGCTATGGCTGCAGGTGCAGCTGTTGCAGAGAAGTTTCTTGAGGCTCGCCTTAGTAAAACAATGATGCAGCATAAGATTTATGCATATATCAGTGATGGAGGTATACAGGAAGAGATTTCTCAAGGCGTTGGAAGAATTGCAGGAAACTTAGGACTCAACAATCTCATTATGTTCTATGATTCTAATGATATCCAGCTTTCTACAGAATGTGGAGTCGTTATATCAGAGAATACTGAAATGAAATATAAAGCTTGGGGCTGGAATGTCATCACCATTAATGGTAATGATGTATCAGAAATTCGACAAGCGTTAAACGCAGCAATAAAAGAAGAAGACCGCCCTACCCTTATTATTGGTAAAACCATTATGGGCAAAGGTGCATTGAAAGAAGATGGTTCTTCATACGAACGCAATATAAAAACACATGGCGCACCACTTGGAGGAAATGCTTATACGAATACAATTAAGAATTTAGGAGGTAATCCTGAGAATCCATTTATCATCTTCGAAGATGTTAAAACCCTATATTCAAAACGTGAGGAAGAATTGAACAACATTGTTCATAAACGCCGAAC
>QWCF01000807.1_pt1 | contig 10589 bp, 7 predicted proteins | sample 1972521 | NCBI WGS metagenome assembly QWCF01 (sample SAMN09866715, study PRJNA288562) | Human oral metagenome isolate term4_saliva, whole genome shotgun sequencing...
ATCATAATTCAAAGCCTGCCCGTCGTCCTGCCATTTTAAATCAACTGGAATACCGGTTTGTCGTTCAAAACGCGCCAGCAGCGATTCTACCGCTTCAGGAAAATCTTTATTACTGATTTTGGTGCGGAAATTCATCAAAAGTTCGCGTACGTCCTCGTAGCATTCCTGCACGCCGTCTTTGATGAAGCCGATATTTTCTTCTGCCTGCTCGCGTTGGTCTGAAGCAAACGCGCTTTCCAGCATTTGTACCTGCAAATTCAAAAAGGTCAAAGCTTGTGCGATGCTGTCATGCAAACCTTGCGCAATCAAGTTACGCTCCTGCAAGACTGCAAGCAGGCGGCGCTCTTGTTCCATGCGGTTGTTGGCGATGGAAATGCCCAGCTGTCCGCTTAAGGTATGCAGCAGTTTTTCGTCTTGCTCATCAGGCATATGGCCGTCTGAAAAATACAGGGCCAATACACCGAGCTGTTCGTCTTGGTAAACGATTGGGAATTCTACACGATTTCCCTCTTCGGTTTCACCGACGCTTGCCGCCAAATCAGAACGTTTCCGCTCCTCATCGGAAAGATATACCGTACCGCCCAAAGCGGAAAACGCCGGCAGAATCTGAGCCAGAAATTCTTCTGCCGCCTGTTGGGGCGTAAAAGTTTGGTGCAGATTGCGCGTGGTTTGGTAGAGCAGGGTCAAATCACGGTTTTGCCGCGCCAAGTCTTGGGTTTGTTTGGCAACTTGTCCTTCCAAGTCTGTATAAAGCGTATGCAGACGGCGGCTCATTTGGTTAAAGCCCTTGCTTACTTGGGCAAACTCACGGATCTGGTCTGTCTCGATTTGAACGCCGAAATGCCCTTTGCTGATGGTTTCTACGCCATCACGCAGTTTTTCCAAGGGCCGGATAATCCATGAATAATGCCAAACAATCATCAAGCCTGCAGCCACAACAATCATCAGCATCATGGCCATTTGGAAGCGGCGCAGCCACAAGGTATTTTGCTCGTTGGCATTTTCCATCGCCTGTAAAAATAGCTCGATGTTGCCGGCAAAACGGTACAGGCCGATTTGGGTCGGACGCTCGTAATGTTGCAAAGACGGCTTGATGTTGGATTCCCAATCAATCAACAGCATCGATTGAATCAAGTCGTAAGCCAACGGCGTTTGAGACGGAATCAGCGGATGAATGGCATCACTTTGCGTCACATTGGCCAGCGTACGCTCAAATTCTTTGATTTGGTTATCAATTTGCGCATTGGGTGTACGGACGCTTGCCATATAAGCCAAACGATACACCTGCATTTTCAAACTGCCTGCATCTTCAATCGTTTTGGCCGCGCTTTCTAAACGCCAAGAAAGCAGCAGGGTAAAGGCAATCGACAAAAACGCCGAACTGACCCATAAAAAAGTCAGCAGTTTTAAACGCGAAGACAGGCTCAGGCCGTCTGAAGATCCGGAGAATAAACGCATAATGCACGCAGGGAAACTAATCCGATAATCTTATAAAAATATCATTCTTTCGGCCTATAAACAACCTGTCTAAAATAATTGTGTGGTTATGATAAGAAAAAACAGGGGTTTAATGTAAAATCATGTTATGATAAAATTCATCTCAAGTGAATTAAATCATAACAATAAGGTTTCAGACGGCCTGAAACCTTGAAACTTATCCAATAAACACAACATCTTCAACCACACTCCATACTCTGCTTCGCAAAGGACTACCAAAATGAAAATTTTCGCACTGATATTGGCCGGCGGGCAGGGAAGCCGGATGGGAGGTGTCGATAAGGGGTTGGTACAATGGCACAACAAAGCCTTGATAGATCATGTTATCGAAAAAATCCGCCCCCAAGTCAGCCATATCGCCATCAGTGCCAACCGCAACCTTGAGTCTTACGCCCAACGCAGCGCGCACGTTTTCTCTGATGCGCGCCAATGGCAGCATTACGGCCCTTTAGCCGCCTTGTGTACAGCCGCCAACGATTTGCAAATTGCCACTGCCGATTGGCTGCTTATCGTATCCTGCGATATGCCGCGTTTGCCGGAAAATTTGGTTTCCCAGTTTGAAACTATCGCGCGGCGCACGCCATTGTGCAATGCGTTTTATGTAGAGACCCCTGCCAGACCGCATTACAGCGTGATGTTTATCCGGCCGCAAATCCTGCAAAGCACCGTGCCATACCTTTATTCAGGAATGCGCAGCATCCGCGGCTGGCTGCAACAACAGCGCGCGCGGGTTGTCCATTTCCCTTATGAGCAGGATTTTATCAGCTACAACACGGAAAACGATTTGGCCCAGCCTTTGTAGTTGGGTCGGTGAGGGGCTAATGTTCAGGTAGAGATAGGCTAACTTGATGATTATTTAGTATCTTTCAATAGGTAATAACTATCTTGTAATTAGTTCCCTTAGAAATTCATCAATCCGTATATTTAAATAAAATATACGTTCTTCGTTAAAATAAACTTTGGCTTTTTCCCTATCGACTGTTTCTTTTAGGTCATTTAGTCTGCCTAAGTCCAAATTTTCGCTGGTATATTTTCTTGCCAACAGTGCACGTAGCAAATCTCCATCCAGCCCTAAACCTTTAATTACTTTTAGCACCTTATCATTGGCATCTTTTTGTTTATACGTGGTGATGTAATCACTTAATGCTAAATTTGGATCAAGCTTGATATCGCCGGATTGCACATCATGTAAAAACAACTCAGCAAATTTTTGATCTTCCTTAGAAAGCGTAGCAAAAGAGTGGTGTAGTTCCTCAAGTGAAGCAGCTTCTTCTATGCCGCCGATGGTTTTAAGCCATTTTTCAAAACGGGCATTCATATAATTTTGATCAATTTTGTCGGTTTCGATTTCGTTGATATGCGAACGCAAATCAAACGGCACATCATCGCTACCGCCACCATTGCCTGAACTTTCTTTAAACAAATCTTTATAACGAGCCAGCAGTTTATCGTAAGTCTCTTGATCGAAATTGAGTGTGGCAGTGATCACGCTGTCGTCTTCCTGTACCACGTCATAGCTTAATTTTTCCCAAGAAAAACCCAAGAGCCGAGCAGCTTGTAAGTGCTCATTGAGCTGATTGAATAGTTTGACAAACTTTGCGCATGAGGTTGTATCATCAGGGTTTTTTGAAAAATCCTCTAATCCTGCCCATTTGAAAATATCGGCAATATCGGCAAAGCAGACATTCATTTTGTCGATAACTTTATCTAAATTATCGACAAACAGCCCCATTGGGCGGTCGCCCGAATAAAGTTTTACGGCTCGCTCAATATTGCGTTGCATCGTGTGCGGCTTGCGGTAATAGCGGATTAAACCAAAAGGCTTATCGGTTTTGTCGCATAAGCGGTTAGTACGGGAAAACGCCTGAATCAAGTTGGCGTAATCCAAAATTTTGTCTAGATAAAGCGTATTGAGCCATTTACTGTCAAAGCCCGTCAGCATCTGATCGACCACAATCAATAAATCCAGCTGCTCGTCGGGCTTGATTCTCTTATACGTATTGATATGCGACAACCTATCCGACAAATCTGTTTTAAATCGGGAATAAGTGGCGTAGCCGAAACTTGTGCCGAACTGGGCGTTGTAATCATTCAAAATTTCGGCAATCCATTCTTCTTTATCACTTCCCTGCCCATCATTAAGGATATTCGGATCGAAAAGGGCAGTCAGTTTCAGCCCGGAATTTCTGGCTTTAATTAAGCGATAATAATTGACCGCTTCGGGAATAGAGCTGGTGGCAAAAATGGCATGATATTTTTTGCCTTGGCTGAGGCGTGGCCAATTATCCAGCATGTCGTCAATCACTGCATTCACATGTTCCGGCGTTTGATATTGCACATTGGGTATATAATCTTCAATGCCTTTTTGATATTTGCCGTCTGAAGTATATTCTCCCGCCATCGGCACATCGTTCATAAATTGATTGTAGATTTTTTTCTTTTGATCATCGGCAAATACTTCGCTTTCATCTGCTGCTTTGGCTTCTTGCAAAGCGACAGATCTGCGTAAATCGCTGTCTTTAAAGGTGCGGATATGGAAGGGGTGAAAGCCCAGCACATTTTCATCACGAATGCCGTCTGCAATCGAATAGCGGTGCAATTCATTGCCGAAAACCGTGGCAGTGGTTGAATTTTTCTTAGCGTTTTCTTCTTCAATCGGCGTGCCGGTAAAGCCGAAGAAAATCGCATTGGGGAAGGTGTGCTTAATGGTGAGCAACATATCGCCAAAAGTAGTGCGGTGGGCTTCATCAACGATAAACACCAAACGTTTACCACTAATTTGCTCGATATCAGCCTCATTGACTCCTTCTTCCGCCTTGATATTACTCATTTTTTGAATGGAGGTAACGATTAAGCGGTCGCGGTCTTGTTTGCTTTTCAGCTTGGCGAGCAAAATGGCGGTGTTTTCCGTTGCCTGCACATCATCTTTACTATCGGCAAAATTCTGATATTCCTCCAGAGATTGCTTGCCCAGCTCAATACGGTCGAGCAAGAAAATCACCTTATCCGCATCTTTACGGCGGCTGATTAACTGTGCCGATTTAAAACTCGACATCGTTTTGCCCGAGCCTGTGGTATGCCAAATATAGCCGCCGCGCTGATTGCCCGAAGTCCAATCTGTTTTTGCCACCGTGTCGGCAATTTTGTTGACCGCATAATACTGATAGCTGCGCAACACTTTCAGCTGCTCGTCTTTCGCATCGGCAATGGTGTAATCGCCGATAAACTGGTGCGCCATCGGAATCGAGAGGAAATGCGTCGCCACCTTATCCCAATCGTTCATATACACATTATTGAAATCCGCCCAACGGAAATAAAACGCAGGATTTAATTGACCGCCGGTATTGGCAAAATAGCGGCATTCTTCCGGCGTCATCGCCACAAACACCTGCACCAGGCTAAAAATGCCCAAAAACGCGCCTGCCTTATGGTATCGCTCAATTTGATTGGTCGCTTGGCTGATGGGCACGCCAGAGCGTTTCAGCTCAATATGAAACATCGGCATCCCATTAATTAACAACATCAAATCGCCGCGCTGCTTAGGGTATAAATCTGAACGAGGAGTAAATTGGGGCTGCTGGGCAATTTGATAGCGGCTTTTGCCGGCAGAAATTTCCTCACGGTCAAAAATATCCAGCGACACTTCCTTGCCGAAATGACGGCTTTTCTCATTTTCACGCTTGATTGCCACCGTTTTGCCGTTGATAAAGCCGTTTAGCGCATAAGGCGTTTTCAATGCCTGCACCTGCTCCAAAATCTGGTTCATTTCCGTGCGAAGCAACGGCACATCGAGCTTGTCGATATGTTGGTTGGTTTTATCTAAATGCTCCTGCCAGTTGGCAATCAACTCTTCTTCGGTGGGATAGAGCAACACTTCCTTTTCCCAGCTTTTGGTGGCCAGCAAGGCTATCAGTGCTTTTTCAAAATCAGCTTCTTTATTAAACATTCTTTTTCTCCGTAAGGGCGCTACTACAATTTTTCAGACGGCCTCAATCATGGTCAGGAACGCCCGCCCTATACCAACATCGCTGCCAACAGCCCTTTTTTGAGTTGGTTTAATTTTTCGACTTCTGCCGACTGTAAGGCAATGGTTTCGTCTAATTGGCGGAAGAAGTTGCCAATGGCGGTTTGTTCGGATTTGGTTGGAGGAAGAAAAATAGGAGTTTTTTTACCTGTATCAATAGTATATGTCCCTACCGTTCCAATACCTGCCGTTTCAATAATAAAATCTTGAATAAAATTATTTAAAAAAGAATAGTAGAAGAATAATCCACCAATTTTATTTTCATTTTGAAACCAAATAACATTACCGTCTTTAAAATAAAGTGGATCTTCGTCTTCTATTAAATAGGGAACACCAATTGTCCCAACACCAGTAACGAGCAAATCTCCAATTTTAACTTTTCCAGAAATTTCGGAATACTCGTTATATTTTTCTTTGGAAATAAATAACGGCTCTTCTATTTTTTCTCCTTTATTGAATGCAACAATGTCCCTAGCCCTCAAAAATCTAACACCTTCATTCGTCCAATCCGACTGATGAATGCGCTTTACGGAAGTAACATTCATTAAATCCCCCAACTTCCTACATTCCCATTCCCCCTCAAACCCTTTAAAGCGGATTTTCGGTGTTTTTTCACCATTTGCGGGGAACATTTTTGCCAGCATTGCCTTTTTAAGCTGACGGCTTTTTTCCAACACCGCTCGGCTCTCGGCGATTTGACTATCTAAGCAACGGAAAAAATTACCGAGGTGGGTTTGTTCGAGTTTAGATGGGGAATTAAATGTAATTGCTGTTAAACTTCGCCAATCTGCTCGTGGCATTTTAGTGCCAGACGTAACATTTGCTATTTCTAAAAATTTTCTAGATTGCACTAGCAAATAGGCAAAGGAATTGGAATATTTAGAACTTGTTTCCAAAGCCCAAATTTCTCCACTTTTTACACCATCTTTCTCAGCAAACCACCATTTATTCAAATACGGTCGTAAACGACCAAAAAGAATATCGCCTTTCCGAAATGATGAGGTTGTTTGTGTTCTAACTGACGTATCGCCAACTAAAATACCTGAATTACTAATGAGATTTTCTAATTCAACATCTAAATCATATAAACTTGAATCAACAAATTCATTTCTAACGCTCAGAATTTCTCCCAATACCTTTTCTTCCCACACCTCCGTAAAATCTTTAAACCGCAAACGTGGTTCTTGTTGCTTATTCATTTTGTCCCCTTAGCCTTTCAAAATCGCCTGCCATGCGGCAATGCCCTGCAGATCAAACTCGCTGCCGGTGAGTTCGTCCATCATTTGCGCCAGTGCGGCGGCGCTTTCTTGTTTACGCTCGCTGATGTGCTGATAGGTGTCGGCATATTTGTCGCAAAGTGCGGTCAGTTTTTGGCTGAATTGCGCCAGCATGTTTTCAGGCAGCCTGCACATCGCCGCATTGAGCGGAACAAACCATTTTTGGCGGAGCAAATCAAGGGCTTCGGCATCATCCAGGGCTTCAATGGCGGCTTTGGTTTTGCTGTGAAGCTCGGCGGATTGGGTTTTGAGTTCTGCCTTGAGCGTTTTTTCCTCAATAATCAGCTTGTATGCCGTCTGTAATTTTGCGCCCAGGCTTTCTTCGGCAAAAATGTGTTTGTCGATGGCTTTGGTCAAGTCGGCTTTTTTGGCAATCACTATGCCGTCCGCTTCCAATTCTTGTTGCAAGGCTTTGGGAATTTCGGCATTGATAAAGCCGTCGCCTTCTTCATTAACGGCAGGGCAGGCTTTTTCTTCTTCGCTCAGGTTTTCCAAAATGCTTTGCATTTCGGCGGCAATTTCTGTCAAGCGGCTTTCTTTGGCTTTTAGGTTTGCCAATTCCTGCGGCAGTTTGACGGCTTGCACCAATTCAAACGGCAGAATATGCCCCACCCAGCCGTCTTGTACTTCGGCTTCTTTTTTGGTTTTGCTGTCTTTTTTCAGCACCATAAAAGGATCAACCTGCTTAATTACCTGTTTGCCTTCGGTTTGAATCATCTCCAAATCGGCGGCAATGCCCGCCACATCGGCGTGCCATAGGTCATCGAGTTTTTGATAGGCGGTATAGAAATCCAATAAGGGCATGGCCTGCACTTTTTCCCGAATGAGTTCGGCAAGTTTCTGCTGGGTTTGGGAGATGTTGAGCGTTTCCATCGGCTCAATCAGCAGGGTTTCCAAGCGAGCGGGGAAGTCGGCAAAGTTTTGGGCAAATTGTGCTTGGTAATTCAGCACGCTGGCGTGACTTTGCATGGCAGCTTTGAGATTGTCGGTTTTCGGCTGCACATAAGGTGTGCCGTTATCGGCAAACAAAGCAGCCTGCAAGCCGTCAAAGGCTGCCCAATAGTCTGCAAATTGTGCCAGCTCGGCTTTGGGAATGCCGCCGTGTATGGTGGCGAAAATATCCCATTGCTCCACCGGTTCGGCGGAATCGACATAGCGCGGAATGTTGAGGTTGTAGCCGTTTGCCACAATTTCGGCTTTCGGCACAATGCGGGAGAATTTAGGCAATTCCCGGCGATGGGTCACGCAATCGACAATGCGCTTGATGTCGCTTGCCTGCAAATGGTTGTTTTTGCCCACTTTGATGAAATGCTTGGAGGCGTCAATCATCAATACGTCGTTACGTTCGCGCTCTTGGCGTAAAACGATGATGATGGTGGGAATGCCCGTACCAAAAAAGATATTGGCAGGCAGACCGATAATGGCATCGATATGATTGTATTCAATCAGATTTTTTCGGATTTTCTCTTCTTCTCCGCCCCTAAAAAGCACGCCATGCGGCAAGACGATGGTCATGATTCCGTCGGGTTTTAAGTGGAAAAGATCGTGTAATAAAAAGGCAAAATCGGCTTTTGCCTGCGGGGCGACGCCAAAGCGTTTGTAGCGGATGTCACTTTCTTTGTCTTTGGGATTCCACGGCTGGGAATAGGGCGGATTGGACACTACGGCATCCAGATACAGCGGATCGCCTTCCAGTGGCCAGTCGTCTTCCAAGGTATCGGCATTGCGGGTGAAAATATTGCTCGGCAAAATACCGCGCATGACCAAATTCATACGCGTGAGGTTGTAAGTGTTTTCTTTTAATTCTTGTGCGTAATATTTGATGCTGTCGGCGCTTTTGAGATGTTTGGCAACGCTATGGCCAATGTTGATCAGCAATGAACCTGAGCCACTGGTCGGGTCGTAAATGCTGATTTCTTCACGGTCTTTGAGATGGTCGGCAATGATTTCAGACATCAGCAAAGATACTTCGTGCGGCGTATAAAATTCGCCCGCTTTTTTGCCTGCATTGGCAGCAAACATACTAATCAGGTATTCATAAATAAAGCCCAATACGTCATAGCCTTGTTTGCCGTCCATCGGAATATCGGCAATCAGTACGAAAAGGTCTTTCACCGCATTGGTTTGGCTGGCGGCGGTATCGCCCAATTTGCTCAAACCGGATTCTAGGGTTTTAAAAATGCCGTCAAAAACTGAGATGTAGTTTTCTGCAATATTGCGGCTGAAAGCGCTCATTGCAGTGCGGACGTTGGCAATATTGAAATCCGAGCCTTGGGCTAACCAGGTTGAGAATAGATGTTCGTAGCTGATGAAATAACCGAGGTTTCTTTTGATATGGTTGACAAGCACCCCGTTAGATTCGGTAAGCTCATCGGCAAAATTTGATTTTTCTAAGCCTTGTTCAAGGGCAAATTTCTCCAGTTTGTCGGACAAAAATTTGTAGAAAATAAAGCCTAAGATGTAGTCTTTGTATTCGTTCGCTTCAATTTTGGAACGCATTTTATTCGCAGATTGCCAAATTTTGGCTGCAAGTTGTTGTTTATTCATTTTTTCTCTTATTGGTTTTTGATTTTATACATATTGCGGTATTTATGATTGCTTAGTGCAGGCTTTGCTATGATAAACCATCAACATAGTGTTTACATAATTTACATCGTAGAGGGAGTATGATTCATCGATGCAATGCAAAATGGTAGGAAAGCTCACATTACACAAAGGCCGTCTGAAACTCAACTTTCAGACGGCATCTTGTATCCATATAAGAGCCGCTATCTCTATTGGCGAGGATGAGATTGAGCTTGTAATCTTTGAATATATCAGACGGTTTTAAAACTCAATTAAATAATGTTCGGATTTAGCACCAAATCATATTCGCCAAACTTTGGAAATAGAATTACCTTATCTTTTGGGGGATATAATTCTGTTTTTTCATATCGCTCATTATTAATAAAATCTTCTTTCAAGATATAGCAGTCATCCGTATTTTCACTGAAGAAATAAGTATATCCTTCTGCTAAGTCATGAGATTCCAAAGTTATATAATCTCTCCATACAGCCATAGAAAGAAAATAATATTGCGAATTAGAATATTTTTGAAATTGATGGGTTAAATAATCCCTTCCAAATTTATCGAAAAAATTTACTGAAAAAAACCTACTTCCTCTCGTAAAGTAATTACATATTCAGGTTGTTTCACCGAACCTATTACGGTAGTATATAACTTCCCTTTAATATGTTTTTCCTCAGCTTGTTTCTCAGAAAAAGGCTTATGAAGTTCCTTATAACCATAAGACCACTGCTCACAATAAAAAATATCTTTCTTCATTTGTAAATCCTTCCTATTGTATCCCTAATGCTAACATTTTCTTCTAATGATTAAGATAGAACAAGCGTTTGGATTTTGAAGACGATTTATAAAAACTCTTTGAAATCTTTCTACTCTTTGAAAAAGAAAAAAGGCCGTCTGAAAAGTACAGGCTGCTTTTTGGGTTTTCAGACGACCTCAAAAGTAGCCTGCACTCAGGTATCTTGGATTGACTAACGCGAGCTATCTGCCAAATACTTTCCGCCAGGCATTTGGATTGATTTTAAATTTGGCTTTGAACTGCAAACGTAGGTTTGCCGCGCTGCCGAAGCCGCTTTGTTCGGCGATGCGTTCTATCGGCAAATCCGTATTTTCCAATAAATCCTGCACCTGCCATAGCCGCTCTGTGGTGAGCCACTCACCGAAATTCATACCTGTGGCTTGAGAAAAATGGCGGATAAAGGTACGGCGGGAAACGGCTAATTTT
>QWCF01004505.1_pt1 | contig 10551 bp, 15 predicted proteins | sample 1972521 | NCBI WGS metagenome assembly QWCF01 (sample SAMN09866715, study PRJNA288562) | Human oral metagenome isolate term4_saliva, whole genome shotgun sequencing...
ACCAGTGCAGTATGGAGACCCCATCACACCGCAGACGGTGAAAGCAGGGTATGGCTTTATAGATAATGGAATAATAGAGAAAAATTTGTATTTTTACCACCCAGACCATTTGGGAAGTTCTTCGTATATTACGGATAGAGAGGGAAGAATAACCCAGCACACGGAGTATATTGCTTTTGGAGAAGTGTTGTTTGAAGAACACAGCACAAGCAGAACCATGCCGTATTTGTTTAATGGCAAAGAGCTGGATACAGAGACAGGATTGTATTACTATGGGGCAAGATACTATGACCCGAGGGTATCTCTATGGCTCAATACTGACCCGCTCAGTGGTTATAATCCAATACAAGAGACTGAACACTATATAGATGGTCAGCATAATAATGGAGTGTTCAATCCGATGAACCATAATACCTATGGATACACTTATAATAATCCTGTGATTTATGTGGATCCAACAGGAAAACAAGCGTATTTTATACATGGAACATCTTCTAATTCAAAGAGATGGAGTGATAAAACAGTTAATACTTTATTAAAAATCACAAATAATAAACACTACTATAGGACATTTAATTGGAAAGCTCCATTAACTAATAATCAAAAAACAAGAGGGAAGGCAGCTGAAGAATTATCAAATTTTGTAATAAAAACAATGAAAAAAGGAGAGGATATTACACTAATTGGTCATAGTCATGGTTCTAATGTTGCCATACAAGCATCTAAACTTATTTACAAAAAAATGGGTAAAAAAGTAAATATTATTAGTATAGCAGCTCCTGCATATAACCAAAAAGGTGATATTGAAAATCCTCAAACACAAAAAGATAGTATAAATGATCATATTAATCTTTGGAATAGACTTGACGGAGTATCTGGAGAACTTGCTGGAGATGATTACTATAATAATAACATAACAACAAATATAGAATTAAATGTTGATGATAAATATATTAAAAAGATTACAATTTGGGGAAAAACTTATAAAAAAGTAGATTTTTTTGGAGCTCATTCATTTGATATTGAGCATCCTGAAGTTATAGACCAAGCAATAAAAGAAGGAAAAATACGAAAATTACAAAAAGTAGAATAAAATGAAGATTATTTTAAAAATTCAGCTAATAATAGTAGTTATAGTTTTACTATTAAACATGAATGGTTATATGACTTATGGATATGGGTTGGGCGATATATATTGTATAGGAGTATTTATAACTCTTTTGTTCATAATAGGCATTTTACATCTACTAATAAAAAAGGATTTGATCACGGTTATCCTCATTTTTATATTATTAATATATAGTTTTTTACAAATGACTATATATAGAGAGACTGAATATCCATGGAATGGAGAAATATTTTTAAATTAGCAATATCGTTAATGTCCTAAAGTATTGTTTTTATTATAAAAAGAGGAGAAGATCTTTAAGAAAAGTATAAAGAGGAAGAATAACCCAGCACACGGAGTATATAGCGTTTGGAGAGGTGTTGTTTGAGGAACACAGCACAAGCAAGACCATGCCGTATCTGTTTAATGGAAAGGAGCTGGATACAGAGACGGGATTGTATTACTACGGTGCGAGATACTATGACCCAAGGGTATCGCTGTGGCTGAATGTAGACCCTCTGGCAGAGAAGTATCCAAACATATCTCCATACACTTATGTTGCAAATAATCCAATAAACGCGATAGATCCTGATGGTAAATTAATAATCTTTATTAATGGGCAACATTATGGTGATGGTGGTCGTAGAGAATATTGGAATAAATTAGATAATACTATTGCAAATAGATTCAAAGATTATCGAGCAAGATATTATGATGGAAGTTATGGTGGATTTTTGAATACAGGATTAACCATTTTATCTTTTGGTTTAGGTTCTAATTTAAGTTACAGAGTAAGAATGAATGTAGGTAAAAATAAAGGTTATGAAGATGCAGCAAGGATATATGCAAGTTTAGCAGATGGGGAAACTATTAAAATAGCAACACATAGTATGGGAACTGCCTATGGAAAAGGGTTTGTAAAAGGTTTAAAGAAATATGCTCGGGAGAATAAGATAGCTCATAGAATAGAGAGAGTATTAGATTTAGCTTCATTTCAGGGGTCTTCATTAGAAGCAGAAAAGGGAATATTAACAGAGCAAATAGCCCATACTCATGATGGTGTTGCAGGTGTATCTAGAGTAAAAGGAATATCTGATAAGAATTTCCATGAAACTAGAAAAAACGGAGATACAGGATGGTTAAATGAACATTCTGTTGATAGTTTTAACAATGAAATGGGAATAATTAAAGAAGGAAATCCAAAAACAGGATACCAAAGCAGTAATAATGAAATAAAAGTAGAATATGAACAAAGGGCAAAAAAGAAGTAATAAAGTAATAATATTATTTTTATTACAGGGATTATTGACATTTATATGTTTTTTTATACTACTCCTTAATAGTAAATATACAGGTGGTCAAATAGGTATGGCTCCGCTTGTATTAATGAAAATATTGTTTTTTCAAATAATAATCATGTTGGTAGCTTATACAATGCTATATAGATACATAAAATCAGCATATGTTTATCTTATTATGAATATGTTCTTTTTTCTTATAATGTTATATAAGGATTTTTCAAAAAGTTATATATATGTGTGTGAAGATAATTTAGATGGATTTTTTATAAGAAGCGCTCTATTATCTATTATTTTATCTACTATTTTAGTAAGTATAATTTGTAAAAAGAATGGGTAATGTCTATTGTTTTGATATTAGAAAATTCACAATAAAACAATAAAATAATTAGAAAACCGTAAACAAGATGACACCGAACCTTCACCGAAGGAAGAAAGCAGATGGTAAATTATCAAATCCTCAAAAGAATAGCAGTTCTTTAAGAAAAATGTAAAAAGCAGGGTATGGCTTCATAGATAATGGAATAATAGAGAAAAATTTGTATTTTTACCACCCAGACCACTTGGGAAGTTCTTCGTATATTACGGATAGAGAGAAGAGACTGAACACTATATAGATGGTCAGCATAATGGAGGGATTTATAATTATAGTAATTTAAATACTTACATTTATACATATCAAAATCCAATAAAATATATAGATCCTAATGGGAAGCAGGTATATTTTGATGCAGGGGCACTGATACAACAACGACTAAATAGTACAGTATATACCCTAAAACAGAAAGTTATAAATAAATATAATGATGCAAAACAAGCCGTAAAGAATATCTACAATACGACTAAAAATAGTATTATCCAAACAGGTAAAAATACTCAGACTTGGATAAAAAATAATAGAAATACCATATTGAAAGCTTCTGAAATTATGCAAGATGTAGGAGATGGTGTTGCTATAACAGGATATAGTGCAGTTGTTGCAGGTGCTCCTTTTGCAGGTGTTGGTGCAACACCTGGAGCTGTGGTTGCAACTACAGGACATATAACAAGTGCTGTTGGATCTGCAATGGAAATAGGTGTTAATTTTATTTCAGGAGAATATACCAATGCCTCTGAAGGAGTTGCAATTGCAATTGGAGGAGAATTAATAAACATGGCTTTGGATAAAGCAATACCTGGACCTACTCCAAATATTTCAAAAGAAGCAAAAATTCTCCTTAAAGAAAGTAATAAAATAAAGACAATGATGATAGAGAAATCTGCTGAGAAAATAATTGAAAATAGAAAAGATAAATGAAAGAAATATTATATGGATTAGTATGTTTAATGTTAGCTTTTCTAATGTTTAAAATTCATATTAATTGGAGAAAAAATAAGAAGATAGAATATAAAAGTGATGAATTAGATATATCAGACTATAGACACTTTATAATTCATTGGATAATAATAGTAGCTTTTGTAATTTATACTATAATGCTTTTATTCAAAGGAGTATTAAATTTTTATAAAATATAAAAAAATATAGAAAAAAAAGTAATATTCCAGTAGTATTGTTTTAATTATAAATAAGATATAACTACCTGATAAACAGAGATAATATGTAGAGAATAAGATCTTTAAAGCCGTATCTGTTTAATGGGAAGGAGCTGGATACGGAAACTGGGCTTTACTACTATGGAGCTCGTTACTTGGATAGTAAAACCAGCCTGTGGCTGAATACTGATCCTCTTAGTGGCTATAATCCTATACAAGAAACTGAACATTACATAGATGGTCAGCATAATGGAGGTATCTACAACCCAATGAATATGGCAACATATTCTTATACTTATCAATCATCTATTAAGCCTTGTGTCAGGAGTAGATGAAAGTTTAATTAATAATGCTATAATAGCTCAAACGGGTGCTTCATTAGGTACATCAGGGGGGATTCCTGTCCCTTCGTATGACCCGAATGAAGGTGGAGGTGCTATAACACTACCCGATGAATATGGGTTAGGAATAAAAAGAATTATATACACAAAAAACTTTTTTTCATCAGATAATGAGAAGTATAGAGGTAATGCGTATGCTTATGATATGATGAACTGGCTTGATCTTTCAAGTCATGAAGTAGGGCACTTACCTCAAATAGATCAATATAAAGGAAATTATATACCTTATGTATCAGCTTCTGCAAAAGAATATTTAAGAACATTATCACATGATAATTCAAAATTTGAAAAAGAAGCAGATAAAGGAAGAGTCATGTTTAGGGCTTTTAATAAATATGTTAATAAAAATTACGGAAAAAATAGAATAAGTAAATTATTCAGTAATCCTCATAATAAACAAGAAAACATAAAAAAAATGGTAGATAAATGGTGGAATAACTTTAAAAAAAACAAAGAATATGAAAAAGCCAAAGAATAAATATTTATTAATGTTTATATTGATATTTTTAGTTTCTTGTGAATCAAATCTTTTTAAGATAGATGATAAAGGCTGTATTATAGGGAATAAACCGATAAACTATATAGAAATAAAATCAGAAACAAATGATATAATTTATGTTATTCAAAAGAGAAAAAATAGAGAGCCATCTAAAAATTTTTGTTTAGATAAAATTCCTTCTGAATATATAATAGAGAGATATTATGAAAAAAATGGGTTTATCAATTATAAAGAGGAGGAAAAAATAAATTTAGAGCGAAATAAGCTATATAAATTCATAACAAAAGGAGGAGATTCTGGTGAATATGGAATGGTTATTTTTTTAGATACGGATGGAATATATAGAACACAGTAATGTTCCAGATGTGTTGTTTTAATTATAAATAATATATAACTATCTGATAAACAAAGTTAACATGTAGAGAAGAAGATCTTTAAAGCCATATCTATTCAACGGGAAGGAATTGGATACAGAAACAGGATTGTACTACTACGGAGCGAGATACTACGACCCGAAAGTAAGTCTGTGGCTGAATGTAGACCCGCTGGCAGAGAAAACCATGACACCGTACGCATATACGAATAATAACCCGATAATGTTAGTAGACCCTGATGGGAGAGAGAGCACAGATTGGGTTAAGAGAGGCGAGCAAATATTTTATGATGAGAATATTAAATCTCAAACAGATGCAGAAAAAACATATGGAAAAGATGCAGAGCATTTAGAGGAAGGCTCTTCATTAATAACATCGCAAGGAAATAAAATTATATCAAAATATACTTTTCACAGTAATGGAACATATACTGATATGAATAATAATGTAATGGATAATACTAAAAATTTAGTTACGAGTGGAGACACTACAATTTTTGCCAATTGTAATAGCTGTTTAAATCCTGGTAGCTTATATAAAAATCTATTTGGTTTATCCTATCCTGGAGGAAATAACCCAAGAACATATGGAGGTAATTATAGTTATGAGTATATTCCAAAATACTCATCAGAATATCCAGCTATTGGACATGATAGAAGATATGATAATCTAAGAATAGAAGGAGCCAAAGGATTATTAACTGATACGAGAGCAATAGGTGCGGACTGGAGATTTGTACTAGAAGAATTTGCTATAGCAAATAATGTTTTTAATAATCCTATTGATAGAGTTAAGGCAAGTGCTTTAGGGATAGGCTTAGGAGTTTTAGCAACACCTAAGACTATATATCAATTAAGTAAAGCTGATAAAGTGAGTGCTTTATTAGAAATAATCCTTTATTATAAAGCTTCAAATATAGGAGTTACTAATATACCTGATAAAAGATGAAAAAAATAGTAGTGTTTTTATTGATTTTGTATACAGTTGCTTGTTCAAAAAAAGATCTAAATATATTTTCGGCTGGTAGTTATGCTTTTGCAGAGAGATATATAATAAATAATACAGAACAAGAAGTTATAGATAAAATAAAGTTATTGAAGGAACAAAATCCTAATTTAATTCCTCCTAAACTTTGGAATGGAAATCCATATGCTCTGAAAGATGAAAAATATAAATTCTGGTATCTAGTATATATTTATATGGAAGAAGAAAATCGAGTAATATCATTTTATATTAGAGGAGATTGGCAACCAACAACAATAGGACTTTTTGCTGCTACTATGAAAAATAATTTAAATAATTGGAAAGAAATAAATAATGAATTAGAAGAGAGTGATAATAAAAAAATAATATTGTGGTTTGAGGAGAATATACTTAAAAAATTAGAAGACAAAAATACTATAATAAATAAGGAAGATTGGTAGTGTGGTAATGTTCCAAATGTGTTGTTTTGATTAGAAATAATATATAACTACCTGATAACACAATAAATACAAAAACAGAGAAAAAGATCTTTAAAGTCGTATCTATTCAATGGGAAGGAGCTGGACAGTGAGACCAATCTGACTTATTTTGGTGCGAGATATCTGGATATGAAAACCAACCTGTGGCTCAATACTGACCCACTCAGTGGTTATAATCCTATACAAGAAACTGAACATTACATAGATGGTCAGCATAATGGAGGTATCTACAACCCAATGAATATGGCAACATATTCTTATACTTATCAAATTGGGACATATGCTCAGTATAAAGTAAGTAAAACCTATAATGATACAAAACAAGCAATTATTAACACCGCAAAACAAGCACAAACTTGGGTAAAAAATAATAAAAAAGAAATATTATCCTTAGCCAAGAACTTTCAAGAAACAGGAGATCAAGCAACTATAGCAGGATTAGGAATGGCTGCCGCGGGTGCTCCTGTAGCTGGAGTTGGAGCGGCTCCAGGTCTTGCATTATCAACCGCAGGTGGAATTTCCTCTACTGTTGGCACTGCTATGGAAGTAGGTGTAGAACTTATTACACAAGATTTTTCCGATAACAAAACTGGAAAAGCAATATATAATATAGGTACTGCTTATATCATAGACAAAACAATAGATGCTCTAATTCCAGGTCCAACCCCAACAAAGGGAATGACTTCTCAAGCACAAAAGAAATTAAACGAAATGAACAAAGTCAAAACAGAAATAATTAGAGAAACATCTAAAAAAGCAGTAGAAAAAGAATAATTATGATAGGAAAAGAATACATTATAGTTTATATATTGATGTTAATATTAAACATATTATATTTAAGAGATAAAAGAAAGCAAATAAAAAAAGATAATAGTAATCCTATGAATTATCTTAGATTATTTCAATCATACGCAAGTCTTATACTAATTTCCATATTATTGTTATTATCTATATTCAGCTAAAAGGGAAAAGCTACGAAAGGAAGCAAAGATTCAAATTCATCTTCTTATGGTAATTACTATTATAACTCTTCTAGATAAATAATGAATTATTATGGAAAAACTTAGAACAACACGGGAAATCAAAGTATTTATTGCACTTATTATCAATATATTTCTATTCACATTATGGGAGTATTGGGCTACTAAATATGGTAATAACATATTTGATTATTTCACTTCTATACCACAATATGGAATCCAATTTACAGAGGTAGATAATAGAATGCTTAGCCGTGCTAACTATGATCCTTTTGTGGGTCCAAACAGCACATTTGTTGCAAGTAACGGAGATAGTATTCATGTTAATAGGATTATTGCTTATACAGATGAGAGCCCTGCACTAGTAAAGGTATTAGCAAACGATAATCAATATTATTATATAGAGGTTAGTTATATAGAAGGAGAAAAGTGGAATACTACACGGATTCTTACTAACATTGACGAGAAAAACTATAGTTGGTATAATTTATCTGAAATACCTTTTCTTTTCCGTCCAAGATCTTCAGGTTTTCTTCATATTCTAATAATTATCATCAACTTATTTTATCTTATACTCCTTATTTTAAGGAGATGCATTCTTATAATATACCATTTCCTAAAAACATTATGGTAAAGTATAGACTATATATATACTACCTAGTAAGCAATCCCACAAAATGGAAAAGGGAATGGCTATAATAAAGGTTATCCCTATTTTGGAGAGCATACATATTCAGGCACATTTATTCATAGAGGTTTTAATAGATTATGGTATGATAAAAAATAGTTTTTTATTACTAATGATTAGTATTATATTACTTTCGTGTAAAGAGAAATCATATTTTATTTATAGAGATATAGAAACAAAAAAATATAAAATATATTTCTATACAATAGGAAATACTACTAATGCATCGTTTAAAGATTCATTAGTAGTATATGATAAAACAAAAGAGTCTATTATATTTAAAGAGGGGAGTTATGGATATAGAGATATTAATATTAATAATGAAGATACGCTAAAAGTGTATATATCTTATTATATTGATGATGCTGAAAAAATTAATATAGTTGATAAGAATTTAGTGATTAAATTTATTAAAGACTATGATAAAAAGAAGCCAAGACCAAGAACCACCGGAAGGCTGGCCGAGACCTCCGAAGTTCAATGAGCCGGGAGATGTCCCAGGTCCTCCTGTGCAATATGGAGACCCCATCACTCCGCAGACCGTGAAAGCAGGGTATGGCTTCGTAGATAATGGAATAATAGAGAAAAATTTGTATTTTTACCACCCAGACCACTTGGGAAGTACTTCATATATTACAGACCGAGAGGGAAGAATAACCCAGCATACGGAGTATATTGCGTTTGGAGAAGTGCTCTTTGAGGAACATAGCACAAGCAGGAGCATGCCGTATCTGTTTAATGGAAAGGAGTTAGACCAAGATACTAATCTCACCTATTATGGAGCAAGATACCTCGATATGAAGACTTCCCTGTGGCTAAATGTAGATCCGCTCGTAGAAAAAACGATGCAACCTTATGCCTATGCTAATAACAATCCTGTGAGGTTTATTGACCCGACAGGAGAATTTCCTATCTTAATAAATGGAAAAGTTAGTGATGATAGTGAAAGGGCTAGTCCAATATATTGGAATTCTAATATTTTAAATACAATTTCAGATAAAACAGGATATAATATTAATCAATTTATGTATGTTGATGGAGATAAAAGTATCTGGGCGTATTATCGCGCTAATTTGGGAAGAGATTTTGCAAAAACTCAAGCACTAGCAATATATAATCGTTTAAAAGAAAGTGTTAAGGATGGAAAAATTACAGAACAATTACAAGTATTTACGCATAGTAGAGGATCTGCATATGGACAGGGATATATGGAGGGGCTAAGAAAAGAAATTATTAGTTTGGCTAAAGCTGATGGATTATATTTTTCTTATGGAGCAGATAATTTGATAGAATATTCTGTAAATTTAGCTCCTCACCAATCAAATAGCCTTTTTTATGAGAAGTCAGGAACTACGAATATAAATATCTCTCATTATGGAGATCTTTTATCAGGAAATGATGCAAAAGGTAATGTAATAAATATACATTCTCAACCTCCTAGTAGAATGAAAGATCAACATGGTAATGCAACTCATAATAAAGAACTGAATATGGTTTTAGAAGTTTTAAAAAAAGGAAAGAATAATATTTTTAATAGAATAAAAAATGCATATAAGCATTATGATAATACAAACCAATGTAATGGTTGTAGAGAATCTACAGTTAAAGGCTCAAATTAACAATTATGTCAGAAGATAATATTATACTATACTTATTGTGTATATCATGTTTATCCCTTAATATCCTTTTATTAAGAAGATCTCTTAAAATAGGAGTGTTTATTTTTTTAGTATCTTTTATTATTAATATAGCATTATTCTATAATATGATATTTAATGGTAAATATGGTTCATCTTTTCTATGGTGGTTTATATTAGTTATTTTTAATTTTATGGTTATTATCATTGATATAATTGTAATAATTTTAAAATACTTAAAAAAATAAAATGGATAATATACAAACATATTGTTTTTAGGTATAAAAAAGCATAGTCGTTCATTAAAAATCATCCGTACGAATTTGTAAAAAGATACGGAGGTTTTCTCCAATTCGTGGAAAAGCACTGTAGGAATTTTATATATGGAAATACCTCGATATGAAGACTTCCCTGTGGCTGAATACTGATCCTCTTAGTGGCTATAATCCTATATAAGAGACTGAACACTATATAGATGGTCAGCATAATGGAGGTATCTACAACCCAATGAATATGGCAACATATTCTTATACTTATCAAAATCCGATATTATATATAGATCCGAATGGG
>QWCF01001304.1_pt1 | contig 10549 bp, 6 predicted proteins | sample 1972521 | NCBI WGS metagenome assembly QWCF01 (sample SAMN09866715, study PRJNA288562) | Human oral metagenome isolate term4_saliva, whole genome shotgun sequencing...
GGGACGTTCTTAATGTTGGTTATTATTCCCACATATTCAGAATGTGCATAAAATCATAAATGACTGATATAGTGAATATTAGTATATATTCCGTGAAAACAAGTGAGTTATCCAAACTTTTGAGTGTTAAAACTCGAATGAGTGATGATTTATTTCATCTTTTTGGCAAGTTTGGCATCGGTCACCTGTTATCTCGTCTTTCATTGGAGAAACATGACGGAGTTTCGACTTCGCAAGCAACTTGTTAACTTGTCTACTCGTTGACTTGTCTACTTACCATGTTACTCTGTCTTTTATTTACCCTATCTACAAGCAACTTGTTCACTTGTCCACTCGTTGACTTGTCCACTTACCATGTTACTCTGTCTTTCTATTACCCTGTCTACAAACAACTTGTAAACTCAGCACTCATAAAATCATCAACTCAACATAAAAAATGACGTAAAAACAGTAATAGATTGTCTTTTCGATATTTTTTACTACTTTTGTACCTTAGTATAATATGTGTTTTATAAACCTAATATAAAAAATACCATGTAATATGATAATGGTAAAATCTTTACATTCAATTTTGCAGTTCACACCTATAAGTTTTATATTTCTTTTACTATCGAGCCAGCCTATGTATGCCCAGCAATGGCAGCTGAAGGGGAGGTTGGTGGAGAAGGTAGACAGGACTACTCCTTTGGATGCCGCTGAGATATTAGTAAGCCCTCTTGGCGGGGATGTCACTTCCAGCAGCTTATCGGATGAAGAAGGCAGGTTTGCTCTTTCGCTTTCTTCGGGCAAGTATGTGGATTTACTTCATAATATCCCTCGCATAGACCCGACAAGCGAGGAGATAAAGATAATAGGCAAGAGCAATGTTCTTGTATTGGTGGACGGGCACAGGGTTAATTTGGAGGGAAAGGATTTGGATATGTATTTGCGTACGTTACCCTCTGAGAACATTAGTAAAATAGAACTCATTACAAATCCTTCTGCCAGATTTGATGCTGCGGGTAACAGCGGAGTGCTGAACATTATCCTAAAAAGCAAGCCGGTAGGTTTTGATGGAAAAATTCACACCTTGCTGACACAACGCACTCATTTTGCAGCCGAGGAGGGAGCTGACTTGTCGTTCTCATCAGGTAATTTTTCGGTAGAGTACAAAGTCGACAACTCCAACGAAAAACGCCCTCAGAAGATGGAAAGTTCTTACATCTATCCGACATACACACGTGTTACGAACGATTATACCCTTAACCGCTTTGACATATTGAGCCAGAATCTTAATAGCAGCTATCAAATAGGGCATGTAAAAATAGGATTCTTTTCCACTCTCAACCGTTCCCGTAATAAGGGCTTTCACAAGGGCGAAATGAACTTCAGTGATGGTTCTTATCCGTCGAACACCTATTCGGAGCAGACTCACGACAAGTATCGTTTGGAAACGATTTCCCCTTATGTGGAATGGAAGCTGGACAGCATAGGTAAGAAGCTAACGCTGAATTATAATTACATTCATTTAAGCGATGATGTCAACCAGGTGTACGATTCTGGCTCGGCTCACCCCTTTTCGAGCAGTTGGGACAATTACAGCAATGTGGTGAATACTCTCAGCGCAGACTTAAACCTTCCCTTTACGTGGCTGAACTTTGAGATGGGTGGCAAGTACTCCCATTTCAAAACGAACAACATTTCGGATTACGGAGGCAGCAATGGTTTCTTGTTCAAGGAAACAATAACGGCCCTCTATGCAGATGTTCACCGGAACTTTGGTCCTTTTTATGCCAAGGCAGGGTTGCGCTATGAGCATACAAGCAATAATGGGATAACGCTTGGCGGTTTAACCGTTTCCAATAAATATCATCATTGGTTTCCGTTCGCAGAGCTGTCCTATAATCCTTCCGACGACCATTCCTTCTCTTTAGGATATAGCAAGCGAATCAACCGGCCAAGTATGAACAACATGGATCCCACAAAGGTTTATAGCGACACTTATTCTTACTCGGAAGGAAACGACAGGCTTGTTCCGTCCATCATGGATAATTTAGAGTTTAACTATGTCTTTAAGGGAAACCTTAATGTAGATTTGTACTACTATCACACTTCTGATGCCATACAGAGCCTGAGACAAGTGGTTGATGATTTATATACCAAATATTATCCCAAGAACTGCCTAACCATAAACACCTACGGCGGAGATGTTAGTTATAATTTCTCGTGGGGTAAATTCAACTTGTATACAAGTGCTTCTATGTACTATCTGAAGGCCAAGTCTATGGTAGAAGAACTGGATGATTCGGATTTGAAGAGTTTGAACACGACTCTCTCTGCAAATCTTAGTTATCGCTACAAGGCTATGACCATTTTTGCAAATTATTATCATGTATTTCCGGGAGTGGAAGAATCTTTTCATACCGGGAATCTCGATTGCTTAGGTTTGGGCTGCAAAATCAATCTCTTAAAGAATAAGCTCTTGCTGAATGTTCTGGCGCAGGATATCTTTGGAGGTACCAAAGCTCATAACCGAGTGGCATACAACGATTATATGTTCAGAAATAACATAGATAATGACAATACTTCGTTACGTGTAGGGTTAACATATAATTTTGGAAAGCATAAAGCCAAACGAACGGATGTAAATATCAATAACAGCGAAATGAATCGTCTGCCGGATATTAAGAAATAAAAATAAGAGAGATGAAAATTATTCAAAGTTTTTGGACTGGGTGCGTCCTATGGACTCTGTTCTTCTGTGCTATCTATGAGAAATAAAGAAATTTATCAGCCTTCGTACTCTCCTTTTCTCCGTGTGGCGTACTCTCTCCCCCACTGTTAATTATGTGTAAATGTATCATAGATGTTGTAATAACTTGTTTTTTGAATATTTTTTGCTAAATTTGCACCTTAATATAATATATATGTATTGTAAGTTTGTTAAAAATAAAGATATTTTCATACTATGACTTTGTATAGTGGCTAAGCGTGAAAGACGCAAGAGAGCGTTTTTGTTTGTCCTTTAATAGGATAGAAAAGAGTTTTAATCCCCGCATTAAATAATATCAGACTAAATATAACAAAAAGTTTATGAGTAAAAAGTTACTTATGTGTTTTGCCATGCTGTTTATGTACGTAAGCGCAGCATTGGCACAAACTAAAATTTCGGGTACTGTAGTGGCTGCCGAAGATAACGAACCCGTTATCGGTGCTACCATTATGGTCGTAGGCACCAAGTCGGGTGCAGTAACCGATGTTGATGGTAAGTTTTCGCTTACCACTGACGTTGCTAATCCTCAGATCACTGTGGGCTACATCGGTATGGCATCACAGACGCTGAAGGGTACAACCGACATGAAGGTGGTGCTCAAGTCAAGCACTCAGACACTGAACGAGGTTGTTGTTACGGGTCTTACCCGCACCGACCGCCGTCTCTTTACGGGTGCAACGGACAAGGTTGATGCTGAGAAGGCGCGCCTGAGTGGTGTGGCAGATATCAGCCGTTCGCTTGAAGGTCAGGCAGCAGGTGTGTCTGTTCAGAACGTCAGCGGAACCTTCGGTACGTCACCAAAGATCCGTATCCGTGGTGCCACCTCTATCTATGGTAGCAGTAAGCCACTTTGGGTTGTCGATGGTGTCATCATGGAAGACGCAGCCAATGTTGGTGCAGACGACTTGGCATCAGGTAATCCAGAGACGCTTATCTCTTCTGCGATAGCAGGTCTTAATGCCGATGACATCGAGAGTTTCCAGATTCTGAAGGACGGTTCGGCAACTTCTATCTATGGTGCGCGTGCGATGGCAGGTGTGATTGTCGTTACTACGAAGAAAGGTAAGCAAGGACAGGCACACATCAGCTATACCGGTGAGTTCACCTCTCGCCTCGTTCCCTCTTATAGTAACTTCGATATCCTCGACTCAAAGGAGCAGATGGGTATTTATAGAGAGTTGGCAGACAAAGGTTGGCTGAACTTCTCAGAAGTACTCAATGGTAGCGAGTATGGTGTATATGGAAAGATGTACGAGCTGATTAACACGTATAATGCACGTACAGGGCGTTTTGCTTTAGAGAACACCACAGAGGCACGCAACCGCTATCTACAGCGTGCAGAGTTCCGCAATACCAACTGGTTTAAGGAGTTGTTCTCATCTAATATTATGCAGAGCCACTCTATCAGCTTGAGCGGTGGTACACAGAAATCAAACTACTATGCATCGTTCAGTGCATTGTTAGACCCAGGATGGTATAAGCAGAGCAACGTAAACCGTTATACGCTCAATGTGAATCTCACACAGCATTTGTCAGACAAGCTGTCGTTGAACCTCATTGGTGGTGCGGCTTATCGTAAGCAGCGTGCACCGGGAACCTTGGGACAAGACGTTGACGTAGTAGGTGGTGAGGTGAAGCGTGACTTCGATATCAACCCTTACTCCTACGCAAGCAACACCTCACGTGTACTTGACCCATCAGCAACCTATGTAGCGAATTATGCACCATTCAACATCTTCAACGAGTTGAATAACAACTATATCGACCTCAACACGCTCGATGCTCGTTTCCAGTTGGAATTGAAGTATAAGCCTGTCAAGGGTCTGGAACTGTCAGTCTTGGGTGCATTCAAATATATGGCTTCAACACAGGAGCATTTTGTGAAGGACAATTCTAATCAGGCATTGGCTTATCGTGCGATGTCAAACGGAATTATCCGCGATGCCAACAAGTATCTTTATAAGGACCCTAATAACCCTTACGTGTTGCCAATGACCGTGTTGCCATACGGTGGTTTGTATCATAAGGGCGATAACCGCATGAGTGATTATGACATACGTGCAACGGCAAACTATAGCCACACCTTTGCCGAGAAGCATATCATGAACCTCTTTGGTGGTATGGAGTTGACGAGTATTGAACGTCAGCGCAATGCCTTCGAGGGTGCTGGTCTGCGTTATGATGCAGGTATGGTACCATTCTATATCTATCAGTATTTCAAGCGTGCATTGGAGTCGGGCAATACCTATTATACTATTAACCCAACCAACTCACGCAGTGTAGCCTTCTATGGTAACACTACATACAGCTATCAGGGCCGTTACGTATTCAATGGTACACTTCGTTATGAGGGATCAAACCAGATGGGTCGTAACTCAAGCGCACGCTGGATGCCAACATGGAACGTGTCTGGTGCATGGAACGTACATGAGGAGAACTGGTTTAACAAGCTCTCTCCATTGAACAAACTTACCCTGCGTGCCTCTTACAGTCTTACAGGTACACCTCCAGATGCGTCTTATAGCAACTCAACCGCTATCATCACCGCTTCAACTCCTTTCCGTCTCTTTGCAGAAGATCAGGAGCCACAGCTTGAACTGAGCGAGTTGGCAAACTCAACCCTTACCTACGAGAAGAAGAACGAGTTGAACCTTGGCTTCGATGCTTCACTGTGGAACAACCGTTTGGGTATCACCTTCGACTACTACACACGTAGAAACTTCGACGAGATTGGTCCGATGGTAACAGCTGGTTTGGGTGGTGAGATTATCCGTGCTGCCAACGTTGCCGAGATGAATTCTAATGGTCTTGAGTTGAGTATCTCTTCTGTAAATATCAAGAAGAAGAACTTCTCTTGGACAACCAGCTTCATCTACTCTTATGCAACGACCGAGATTACAAAGCTCTTCAACCAAGGTAACGTGATGAGTCTTGTGAGTGGCAATGGTTTTGCGAAGAAGGGTTATCCTGCTCGTGCATTGTTCTCAATCCCATTCATGGGCTTGAACAGCGATGGAATGCCAATGGTACTCAACGAGAAGGGACAGGTGACAACCGACGATATCAACTTCCAAGAGCGTACAAAGACCGACTTCTTGAAGTATGAAGGTCCTACCGACCCACCACATACAGGTTCGCTTGGCAATATGTTTACCTATCGTGGTTTCCGTCTGAACGTGTTCTTCACTTATGCCTTCGGTAACGTCGTACGCCTTGATCCTAAGTTCCGTGCACGTTACAACGACCTCGTTTCCATGACCAATGCGTTCAAGAACCGTTGGATGGCACCAGGTGAGGAGAAAGAAACCGACGTTCCGAGTATCCTTTCAAAGAGCCAGTATATGGCAAACACCAATGTTCGCTTGGGTTACAACGCTTACAACTACAGCGATGCACGTATTGCAAAGGGCGACTTCATCCGCCTCAAAGAGATTTCTTTGGGTTATGACTTCCCTGCGCAGATGTTCCAGAATAGCATGATTAAGAACGTATCGTTGAAGCTTCAAGCTACCAACCTCTTCCTTCTCTATGCTGACAAGCGACTCAATGGTCAGGACCCAGAGTTCTATAATGTGGGTGGTGTAGCATCGCCTATGCCAAAACAATTTACGTTAACAGTGAAACTTGGACTTTAAAACTTTATGAAGATGAAGGTCAAAAAATATATTCTATACTTGCCAGTGGCTGCGTTAGCGTTAGCACTAACGTCGTGTAACGACTTCCTTGACAAGTATCCAGACAGCCGTATGGACCTCAAGAATCCTACGGAAGTGAGCCAGTTGTTGGTGAGTGCTTATCCACAAGCGCACCCAGCTTACCTCACTGAGATGTATTCGGACAATACTGACGAGCAGTTGCATAGTACTTGGAGTGCGTTCGACCGTTTCCAAGAGCAGGCTTATCAGTGGAAAGATATTGACGATGTGAGCAATACGGAGACTCCTTACCAGTTGTGGTCGGCGCATTATGCTGCTATCTCTTCTTGTAATGAGGTGATTGCTTTTATCAATAGTGTGTCAAATCAAGATGAATATCAGGAGCAGTTGGGCGAGGCTTTGCTTTGCAGAGCGTTCTCAATGTTCCAGTTGTCAACTGTCTTCTGTCAGGCTTACGACAAGACTACGGCTGCCAAAGAGTTGGGTTTGCCTTATCCAACAGAGCCAGAGAAGGTTGTTGGTAGATTGATAGAGCGTGGTACATTAGCTGAACTCTATCAGAAGATTGAGGCAGACATGCTGAAGGGTATTTCTCTTGTCGGTACAAAGTATGCGAAGCCTAAGTTCCACTTCACCAAGCAGGCGGCTTACGCTTTCGCAACTCGCTTCTATCTCTATGCACAACAGTATGACAAGGCGGTGAAGTATGCTAACATGGTATTGGGCGATCAGCCAGCTGACATCCTCCGCAACTGGGCAGAATGGAACCGCTTAGGTCCAAGTGGTAACGTACAACCCAATGCTTTCGTGGCAGCAAGCAACAATGCGAATATCATGTTGTTGACAGTTCCTTCACAGTGGGGAGTTATTAGTATTCCTATTCAGGCTGGTAGCAAGTATGCGCATGGCGAATTGATTAGCAAGAACGAAACCTTGCAGGCTCCGGGTCCATGGGGTGACAGCGGTTCAACGCTTAACTATACCGTTCTATATAATAATGGTGTGTCAAAGTATTGCTTGCGCAAGCTTCCATACGTACCAAAGGTGATTGATGCAACAGCAGAGATTGGTATTCCTTACGGTGAGTATGCTGTGTTCAGCACAGATATCACCTTGCTTGAGCGTGCTGAGGCTTATGCCCTCTTAGGTCAGTATGACAAGGCATTGAAGGACATCAACACCGAGTTGACAGTCTTCTCAAAGAATAGAAAGCAACTCACACTTGCAGACATTCAAGACTTCTATGGTTCAATGGCTTATTACACACCAACAAAGCCAACACCAAAGAAGAAACTCAATCCATTGTTCACTGTTGAGGCTACCACACAGGAACCTCTCTTGCAGTGTCTCTTACAGTTGAAGCGACTGGTAACTATTCACGAGGGTTTCCGTCTGCAGGATGTTAAGCGTTATGGTATCACAATGTATCGTAGAAAGGTTGATGTGCAGTCAAACGTTACTGCCGTAACCGACTCTATGAAGGTTGGCGACCCACGTTTGGCTATTCAGTTGCCACAGGACGTCATCACAGCAGGTGTGAAACCTAATCCACGTAATAATTAAAACGATAGGTTATGAAAAAGTATTTATATTTGGTTGCAATTGCTCTTGTCAGCTGTGGGACAATCTTGTCTTCATGTAGTGATGACAAGATAAGTGGTGACTCTATCTTCTCTACAAAGGCTGTGGAGCGCAATGCCTTCGACCAGTGGTTGTACAAGAACTACACCATGCCTTATAATATAGACTTCCAGTATCGTCTGAAGACAGAGGAGACCGAGCAGGCTTACAACTTCGTTCCTGCCGACTCTGCAAAGACGGTGAAGTTAGCGATCCTCACAAAGTATATGTGGTTTGATGCCTATGCAGAGACCGTCGGACTTGACTTTATCAAGGAGAATGCCCCACGTATCATCGTTGTTACTGGTACACCAGGTTACACACGTTATCGTACGGAGGTAATCGGTAGTGCTGAGGGTGGCTATAAGGTAAGATTAGGTAAGGTAAATGCCCTTACCGATGATCAGCTGAAGGACTATGGTAGTATGAATAACTACTATTTCCACACGATGCACCATGAGTTCATGCACATTCTTAATCAGAAGAAGCCTTACGATGAGTCGTATGATAATATCTCACGCTCTGACTACGTAAGTGGTAACTGGACTTCTATCCCTGACAAGAAGGCGCAGAGCATGGGTTTCGTTTCGGCTTACTCTATGGAGAATCCTGCTGAGGATATTGCCGAACTTTACTCTATCTACGTGACCAGTACGCCAGAGGATTGGGCTACAATTATGAAGAATGCGGGTAACAAGGGCGGTACGATTATCAACAAAAAGCTGAAGATAATTCGCGAGTACATGAGCAATTCATGGAATGTTGACATCGAACTGCTGCGCAATGCAATCCTCAGAAGAGGTGGAAAGATTGGTACACTCGACCTGAACACACTGGAATAAGAGAACGGGTAGTGTACATATTATCAATAAATAAATAAACAAGGGCTTCTGACTTAGCCTGAAACTCCTCATACAAGGGTGTGAGAGAGTGTGAAAGACTAAGTTCAGAACCTGATAAAAGTAAATGAATACGCAAATGAAAAAGGTATATTTACTATTCATGGCTATCGTACTGACACTTTCTTTGCAATCGTGTCTACATGACGATAAGACCACTTTCGACCTCCCTGCGGCTGAACGAATTGAGAAGAAGGTTGCTGATTATAAGGCACTTTTAGAGTCGTCAGAGGATGGTTGGGTAATGCAGTATTATACAGGAAAGAACTATAGCTACGGTGGTTACACGCTGTTGCTGAAGTTCAAGAACGGCCATGTTACCGCTATGGGTGATGTGAAGGACGTTGAGGCACAGGCTACTTCGGGCTACGATGTAGTGAAAGACTTGGGTCCTACCTTGTCATTCAATGAGTATAACGCTGTGATTCACCCATTGGCTGAGACTTGGTTGGGTAGTCCTGATGGTGCGCAGGGCGACTATGAGTTCTCTATCCTCCGTGCAACCAACGATAGTATCTTCTTGAAAGGACGTAAGTGGCACAACGAGATGGTGCTTACTCGTCTGCCAAAGGGTACTAATTGGGAGGAGTATATGCTCGGTCTTGTTACCGTAATGGAGGGTATGAATGTCGAGACCTACGACTTTGTCTTGGGCAATGACACCTTAGCACAGGGAACACTCACGCAGGAGGTAAGACGTCTTAGCGTTACCTTGGGCGATAAGAAGTGGGAGATGCCTTATTGTACTACCAATACGGGTATCACACTTCGTGAGCCTATCGTCATCGGTAACAAGAAGTATCAGCACTTCACATGGAATGATGCCGACCACTCGCTGACACAAGACGACCTTAAGATCATTCAGTTCTTGCCTAAGAGTCATAAGAATATCGACTTCTGGATTGGTGAATGGCAACTCAAGACGAACCTGCGTAAGCGTATCAAGCTTACCTTGGAGATGGGTTCTGTGGCAAACACGCTGAAGGGTAAGTTGAATATTAATAATATCAACTATGAGATTCTCTTGACTTACGACCCTGCTACGGGCCACCTCGAGCTTCCTGGACAGCCAGTGACCGACCCTACTTATAAGTATCCAGCAGGTATCGTAATGATTCCAGCATCGCAGAAGGAGGGCAAACTCTTCGGTGAAGGAAAGGGTAGCTTGTTCTTCACATGGGATGAAGATATGCAGCGTGCTAAGGCTGAAGACAGTGGTCAGATTACAGGACATGCCGTAGACTCCTTCTTCGGTGTGGCTTATGGCGAAGACCTCCAGCCTGTCACCGATGCTCAAGGCAACTACGTATTTGCCTTCACATTGCCAAATATCCAGTACATGACGAAAATTAATTAATTATGAAGAAGTATATTTCTATATTCCTACTCGTTGCAGCTGCCGTTCTTGGGACGGCATGCAGCAACGATAATAACGAACTGCCTGAGTATGCTGCGGGATTGAAGGTCGTAAAGGCGCAGACAGCGTTTAACGTAGTCGGTGGTACGAACGAGGTGAAGATGGCTTCTGAACCTGCTCAAGCTTATGCGCAGGATGCGTGGCTGACGGTTACGAAGAAGGCTGAAACACTCTTGTTGACGGCTACAACCAATACCAGTCCACA
>QWCF01000812.1_pt1 | contig 10546 bp, 6 predicted proteins | sample 1972521 | NCBI WGS metagenome assembly QWCF01 (sample SAMN09866715, study PRJNA288562) | Human oral metagenome isolate term4_saliva, whole genome shotgun sequencing...
AACAGAACACACAAAGTTTCACAGAGACATTAAGTCAACCGATTTCACAGAACCTTACAGCCACCTTTAGCAGTAACGCTCTGTGAACTCTGTATGCCGAAGGCCTTCTGTGGGCTCGAAACGTTGGTTGAAAAGTTCTGTTAAATCTGTGAGTTCTGTGAGAGAAAAAACTCCGCAGCAAGTCTCAAAAATGTTCTTTTTCTCACAGATAACACAGAAGAACAGATTTCACAAAGGCCCACAGAGACATTAAGTCAACCGATAACACAGAGCGTTACAGCCAACATCCACTCTATAGGGGTATCTCGGTGATTACGCCCCTCCCTTTTGGGGAGGGGACGGGGGAGGGGCCGCCTGTGGAGTGCAGTGTGTCCTTCTTTCTCTTTAAGATTTCTTTTCCCCTATTAGTTTGCCATCTAACCATTTATGCCTACCTTTGCAACCGAAAAGAAAGGGGTAGATTATTATTAAGACAATCACGTCATATCATCAAACTTATATATGAAGAAGCTCATTTTACTTACGTTCCTTTGTGTTATAACGATTATTTCACAGGCACAAACAAGTCTTGTTGACTATCTCACAACGGCTATGCCTAAGCGCGAGACACGTGCCGTCTGGTTGACAACACTTGCCAACCTCGATTGGCCAAAGACCTACGCTACGTCGCCTGAGCGCATTGAGCAACAGAAACAAGAGCTCATTGATATCCTCGACAAATACCAGAAGGCGAATATCAACACCGTCCTCTTGCAGGCACGAGTGCGTGCGGCAACGATTTACCCGTCTGCTCTCGAACCATGGGACAAGTGTATTACGGGCGTGGAGGGCGGTGTGCCGGGTGGTGACTACGACCCGCTGGCCTTCGCAGTGGCCGAGTGTCACAAGCGAGGGATGGAGATTCACGCCTGGATAGCCACTATCCCGGTCGGTGCAAAGGGTTCGCTTGGGTGCAGAACACTGATGAAAAAGGGCTTCCGCATACGTAGCTTCTCCACAGGGGCGTATCTCGACCCCTCCGACCCGTCTGTGGCTCCCTATTTGGCAAGCATCTGTGGGGAGATTGTAAGGAATTATGATGTCGATGGAATCAACCTTGATTACATCCGATACCCCGATGGCTGGCCCCGTCCTACCTATCGTCTTGGCGACACACCCGACCAGCGTCGTAGCAACATAACGGCCATCGTCAGGGCTATCCACGATGAGGTGAAGGCCATCAAACCATGGGTGAAGATGTCGTGCTCGCCTATTGGGAAGCATGCCGACCTCGGTCGATATAGTTCAAAGAATTTCAATGCACACGACAGGGTGTCTCAGGAGGCACAAGAATGGCTCCGACAGGGGTTGATGGACCAGCTTTATCCGATGCAATACTTCCGTGGTGACAATTATTACCCGTTCCTTGCCGACTGGATGGAGAACCGTTATCAGCGTGAGATCGTCTCTGGCTTGGGTACTTATTTCCTCGATCCACGGGAGGGAAATTGGACTTTAAGCGACCTGACTCGCCAGATGTACGTCAGTCGTAACCTCGGTGCGGGACACGCTCATTTCCGTTCTTTCTTCCTCACAAGCAACAAACAGGGGGTCTACGACTTTGAGAAGCAGTTTAATGCGGCGTTGGCTCTCCCTCATGCGATGGTGACGTCTGCTCCAAAGGGTGCTGCGCCGGTTGCGACAGGGGCGTCGCTGGTGGTGAGAAACGACGATAAGTCGGTGGTAATGAGGTGGAAATCGGTGGCTCCATACTATAATATTTACGTCAGCAACACCTACCCTGTCAACACTGACGACCCTCGTAACCTGCTCTTCGCACGCTATGTCGGACAGTCGTTGAGGCTGAAGAATGTTGGTTCTGACCTCTTCTTCGCTGTGAGGGGAATGAGTCGTTATGGCGTTGAGACGCCTGCCTTGCAGGAGGTTGATAATGCTGTTTCGCTCGTTCCGTCGCATGTCTCCTTGCTTGCCAACGATGGTAACACGCTCAGTCTGCCTGCTGCTGCTAAGCTGACGGATGCCGACCATTATGTTGTCCTTACCTTGCAGGGGTCGGCTGTGCGCTCTGTCAAGGCGAAGACCATACACAATAACCAGCTGAACATCGCCTCGCTGCCCAATGGCATGTACTCCCTTCAGGTCTGGGGACATAAGAAACGCAGCTTCCGAGTGGGATATTTCATGGTTAGACGGGGTATGTGAGAGACAGGGGAACCGTGGGTAGGAGAAGACAGGGTAACAGAGTAGGGGAGAGAGTACAGCGGCCTCACCCCCAACCCCTCTCCGAATGGAGAGGGGAGTAGTATGTGAGGTTACCCCTATTAGCCTGGTGATAAGAGGAGAAGGGCTACTAAACATACGGAGGACATGGAGGGGTATCTCGGTGATCACTCCCCTCTCCATTCGGAGAGGGGCTGGGGGTGAGGCTTCTGTTGGCTGTAAGGTTCTGTGTTATCGGTTGACTTAATGTCTCTGTGGGCCTTTGTGTGTTCTGTTCATCTGTGTTCTTCTGTGAGAAATAGAAAGCACCCTCAATGAGAAAAGGGACATTTGAAAGTCATTGATGAGGTCTTTCTCTCACGCTGATGAGTTTTTTCTCTCACAGAGCGCACAGAGTTCACGGAGCTTTTTGGCGCACAGTTTCGAGCCCACAGAAGGCCTCCGGCATACAGAGTTCACAGAGCGTTACTGCCAAAAAAGGGTGTTGGGTGATAGTTGTTAGGTGTTGATGATTAGCCATAGGGGTATCTCGGTGATTACGCCCCTTCCCTTCGGGGGAGGGGAAGGGGGAGGGGCCAGCTGGGGAAGGGGGAGGGGCCAGCATTAGTAGGAACACTAACCATGCAAATAGAAAATGTCAAGATATTTTACAGGCTATCCCTCTCTACAATCGAGAAAAGGTCGAGCTTGAAGCAAGAAGAGGCTCTTTAACGTTCAAGAACATGCTCTTCTTGGTCCAAGAAGGGCGTCTTCTACGAGCAAGAAGGGCATGTTCTTAAGCGCTAAGCGTAAAGTTCTGATTTCTTGTAGGTTATAAAAGCAATCGCAAGGTACGTTATACTCTTATTTAGAGGAAGTTTCTTTCTTTACAATGTAATGATTTTTTATTACTCTATAAATTCTCCTCTTTCCCAATTTTCACCCAACCTTCAGCAGTAACGCTCTGTGTTCTCTGTATGCCGAAGGCCTTCTGTGGGCTCGAAACAGTGCGCCTAAAAGCTCCGTGAACTCTGTGAGCTCTGTGAGAGATAAAACTCCCCAGCGAGTTGTTTGTGTGTTGTATCATACATTGGGAGCGTTCTATTTCTCACAGAAGAACACAGAAGAACAGACCACACAAAGCTTCACAGAGACATTAAGTCAACCGATATCACAGAACGTTACAGCTAATCTTAGTTGAAAGGCCTCTGTGTTCTCTGTATGCCGAAGGCGTTCTGTGGGCTCGAAACTGTGCGCAAATATGTTCTGTTAAATCTGTGTGTTCTGTGAGAGAAAAAACTCTATGACATGTGTAAGCAACCCAGTAGGGGTAACCTCACATACTACTCCCCTCTCCATTCGGAGAGGGGTTGGGGGTGAGGCCTCTGTGCGCTCTGTGAGAGATAAAACTCTGCAGCGAGTTGTTTGTGTGTCATCTCATCAGGAGAGGTGGCTATCAAGTTCTTAGATAGAACCTTTTTTTTATTAATCAAGTCCTATCACTTGATTCCTCAAAAATGCCATGAATATAGCGAAAGCTCGTAAACTGCGACTTACGAAACGGAGTGTTACCTCCTTCCCCTCACATATCTCTCATACAGGGGACGGAAGGTGGGGGGAATGGGGTGGGCCTTGGCTTGTTGTGAGAGGAACTCTATGGCTGCTTCTCGGTTGAAGGAGTCGGCTGTTGGGGAGAGTATCTTTTGGAAGAGCTGAAGGCTCCATGCGGAGGGATAAGCCCATAGCAAGGGGAGGATACCACCTATGTAGGCGTCTTGCTTACTGAGGACGGCATGGCAGGCAGACTTGGCATACCACTCAAAAGAGGGGTCGTTCCATGTGGTGACGGCCTCACATCCTGCGTCGCTGACCGTTCCCTCTCGTTTCATATTGGCTTTTAGCAACCTGTTCATACGCTCGCGGTCGTTGGGATTCTTATACTTTGCGAGGAGAGGAAGGACGGCATCGTTGCCTTTGTCGGCCTGCTCAACAACCGTGGGATAGTAGGTCTTGTTCGGTTTGAAGTCTATTACCAACCCGTCAGCAAACCCTTGTGGCTTCGAGTAGTCGAAGAAGATGAGGCTATCAAGGGCATTACGTAGGTGTGCGGAGAGCTTGAGTTGGCTGTTGTCGTAGCCGTAGACGATGATAGCGGCACGGTTATAGGGCTCATCATAGCCGCTACAACCAGACATGAATTCTACGTGTGTCGTGTCGTTAAATGCCTGTCTCAATACGTCAAGTGCTTGGTTATCACCCTTATAGAGTAGGACTCGGAAGGCCCACAGGCGTGCTATGTGGGATGTGTCGGTGTTGGCAATGTCGACTAACTGGTCGGTTGTGGTGTGACGACTTAGTTGGTTGGCATAGACAAATTGCTTGGATGGTGTGCCAGCGACGCCTATCCCTCGCGTAAGAGCCATATAACGGCAGCGGTGGAGGGAGTCGAGAGCTATCTTGGCGGTGTCAGACAGCTGTGCAGATGGTCGTGCACATGCGCTATGGCTACCGACAAAAAGAACCAAAAGGAGCAACGACAGGATAGCGTGCGCCCCCCTTTTGAAGACAGAATAACCCGTGGATAGAGGGTGACAGGGTATGGGAGACAGGGTAACAGAGTAAGACATATTTAACAGATGGGATTTATTTTGAAGACAGAATAACATAGTGACGGATGGAGACAGGGTATGGGAGACAGGGTAACAGAGTAAGACATATTTAACAGATGGGGTTTATTTTGAAGACAGAATAACATAGTGACAGATGTAGACAGATGTTTTCTTTAAGACAGAATAACATAGTGACAGATGTAGACAGATGTTTTCTTTAAGACAGAATAACATAGTGACAGATGGAGACAGATATTTTCTTTAAGACAGAATAACATAGTGACAGATGTAGACAGATGTTTTCTTTAAGACAGAATAACATAGTGACGATGGGAGACAGATATTCTTTTCAAGACATAATGACATAATGACAAATGTAGAAGGAGTGTACCTATATAATAAATAAGGTGGGGATGTTTAACAGATAAGCTGGGATTGTTGAACAGATAACGTGGGATTGTTGAACAGATAACGTGAGGGACTTTAATAAATAAGGTGGGGATGTTGAACAGATAACGTGGGATTGTTGAACAGATAATGTGGGGGACTTTAATAAATAAGGTGGGGATATTGAACAGATAACGTGGGATTGTTGAATAGATAACGTGAGGGACTTTAATAAATAAGGTGAGGGTCTTTAATAGATAAGGTGATGAAAGTAGGAAGAAGAGTTTATCCAACCATATCAAACTATGTCCTGTTGGGGGCTCCCCTCCTTCGGAGGGGCTGGGGGAGGTCCCTCGTAGGGCTGGGGGAGGTCCCTCATCTCTCCTTCTCCACATACTTTTCAATGAGTGGGCGGAAGGCAGTTGGGACCGCATTCTGTTCTGATTTCTCTCTTAGGACGTTCATTACAACATCCTTGATGGTGAGGGGGTCGTTCCCAGAGAGTATCTTCTCAAATAGATGATAACTCCAAGGTGCGGGATAGTCCCACATGAGAGAGATGTAACGAGGGTCATAGTACAACCCTTTATCCTTGTCGGCTGCAAGACAGATAGTCTTCACATACCATTCAAAGTCGGGCTTCTTCCAAAAGATTTGGAGCATGTAAGCCGTGTCAGTCTGCTTCCCATTCTTCTTCAAGTCGAGCCTCAGTAGTTTGTTGATACGGCCTATGTCGTTTGGATTCTTATATTGAAGGAGGAATGTCAACACGTCTGTGTTACCCTTATCGGCCTCTTTAATAATGGTGGGGTGGTAGCGCTTGAGCGGACGAAGGTAACAAAGGAGGTCGTCCCTATACCCATATCGCTTCATGTAGACGAAGAACAACAAATTGTCGATAGGTGTCTGCATCTCTTCTGGCCAATTTGTGCTGGCTTCATTATAGTATCGAAAGGCCAAGCGGTTGTATGGTTCTACCTGATGTACTCCCATTCTCGACATCAGCCAGACGCTTGTTGTGTCGTTGATAGCCCTTCTCAGTATGCCAAGCACATGTTTGTTAGGTTCTTCTGATAGGAACCGTAAGGCCCAGAGGCGTGTGATATGCGATGGACTCGATGTGGCTAACGCTACCAGTTGGTCGGTAGTAGCGTTATAGTATATCGAGTCTGCGTAGTCAATCTGTTCGAGTCTATAGGTAGGGTAAGTGCCCTTCTTCTCGCTTTCAGCAAAGTAGCTCTCTTTGTTTAAGGCGTCAACAGCCATCTTAAGAACCCTCCGCGACTCCTCCGTCTGTGGTCTTCCACTTCTGACACTACGCCTTTCTTGCATGTATCTGTTGTATAGTGATTGGAAGAGAGGAGGCACCTCACCCTCGTCAGCTCGACTTTTCATGTATTCCTTATAGTCCTCGATATCACTGTATCGGTCCTTTCCTGCGAGTACGTTCTCGATGAGTTGATAGCTCCAAGGTGCTGGGTAACGGAAGAGAAGAGGCAGATAAAAGTCTGCGTTATAGTCTTTTGGCTTACCGATAACAGCCTGGCAAACATGCTTAGCATACTCCTCAAAGTCGGGCTTGCCCCATGTCTCGACAGCATTACAGCACATTGCAGACACCTCCCCCTCCTTTTCAAAGTCGGCCATAAGCAGTCTGTTGATACGCTGACGGTCGTTAGGATTCTTATACTTCACCAACAGTGGCAAGATACCCACCCGTCCACTGTCAGCAGCTTCGGCAGCAGCAGCATAGTAGCTCGGCTTCGGTTCAAGCTGTTCGAGTATCTCTGTGTCATAGTCATAACGCCTCATAAAATCAAAGAAAGCCATACTGTCTATCGCCTCCTGCGTCTCCTTCGTCTGAACATTCTCCTGATCGAAGTAATAGTTCTTAAAGGCAGCGAGGTTGAACGGCATGTTTGAGTAGAGACAGCCATATCCTTCTTGCGTCTCAGTGGTGTCATTGACAGCCGCTTTCAGCACGTCGACCACTTGTGGATGGGGTTCCTCCAGTAGCAGTCTGAGTGCCCAAAGGCGTGTGACAGGGCTTGAGCCAGTCTTAGCAATCGTCGCCAACTGGTCGGCAGTGGCGTTTCGTCTGAGCCAATCAGCATAGTCGTATTGTGCAGACGGCGTCCCAGTCGTCCCCAGTCGGTAAGTTTGTGCAAAGAGTCCAAACTTGTTTAGTGAGTCAACGGCCATCCGAATGCTATCGGGCAAGTCGTCCCTATCGGTCACTCCACCCCTGAAGCTACTGCCAAGGAGGGTTAGAGCGAGGAGAGTCACTACGAGGTAAGCATGTTGTTTAAGTGCGGGATAGTTCATCATTATTCGTTTTCTTCAAAGTAATCTACCAGCGAGAGCCCGATTTTAAGGTTGCGTCTGCGGGCAAGTTGTTCAACTCCTTTTATCTGAACCGAGTCTAACGGGTCGTCAGTGAGCTGTTCGAGTACACGGATAGGACCAATGTGATTGTTGCCAAAGGGGCCTTTCTCAATGTGAGGCGAGCAGTAGAAGGCGATGGCATTCAGCGACTCGTACACCTTTATAGAGTCGAGATTGGTATAACTATAAGTAGACTGTAGCCTCTCCGTCAGGTCCTCCACCTTATAAACCCCTATCTTTTTATTGTCGAAGTAGTCGTACGTTCGTCTTACGAGGTAGTCGCCGTCCTTACAGAAACAGGTGGCTGGGAGAAAGATGTCGGCCCCACAGAGCTGACAGAAAACAGCCATTAGCCACAGTGCAAAGGCCATCAGTATACTGTAAAGACGTATATACAGTTTCCATCTACTCTTCCGTGCGGCAATCATCAGGGCGAAGGGCGACAGTAGGGCAGTCCATATCAATGCGTAACCCAGTCCCCATCGCAGGTGGATGGCGTCATACATTAATATAAATATCAGTCCGTAGAGCCCTGCCGAGACAAGTTGTATCAGCATTATAATCGTTAGTTCCCAGCTCCACGTCCGTCCTTTCTGTCCTTCACGTTGCTGTCTCTGCATCTTGCTAATGGTAGTTTCTCCGCAAATATACGGTTTATTTTCTTAAAAAGCAAGGGAGGGGAGGGAAAAAAGAAGAGTGAGCAAGACTCTACACCGAGCGGCCCCACACTCTACACCAGCTGGCCCCTCCCCCGGCCCCTCCCCCGTAGGGAGGGGAGTGAAATGTGAGGTTACCCCTATAAGCCTGCCAATAGGAGTCGTGAGTAGTTTTATCTCTCACAGAACTCACAGAGTTAACAGAGCCTTTTTGCGCACGTTTCGAGCCCACAGAGTGCCTCCGGCATACAGAGTTCACAGAGGCCTTTCAGCTATTATCATTACTAATAAGGGACATAACGAAGCCTACATCCACTCCATAGGGGTATCTCGGTGATCACGCCCCTCCCTTTTGGGGGAGGGGAAGGGGGAGGGGCCACTATCTTTCTGAACCCTGTGTGTTCTGTTCTTCTGTGTTCTTCTGTGAGAAATAGAACGCTCCCACCGTATGATACTACACACAAACAACACGCTGGGGAGTTTTATCTCTCACAGAGCTCACAGAGTTAACAGAGCCTTTTTGCGCACAGTTTCGAGCACACAGAAGGCCTCCGGCATACAGAGAACACAGAGCGTTTCTGCTTTCGTTGGGTGTGATGTATGTGAGAGAGGAGAGTTCATGTGATGATAAAAAATCCTTATAACCCACCAAGCTGACCACCCTCAACACACGCATATATCATTGCCTACAACCGAGGATATAACCCACAAGAAATCAGTGTGTTATGTTTAGAATTTGAGAACATGCCCTTCTTGTACCAAGAAGGGCGTCTTCAACGTGCAAGAAGGGCATGTTCTCGAACGTTGAAGGGCGTTCTCTTGAGCGTTGAAGGGCATGGACATGATGGGAGAGGGACGAAAATAGTTTACATATTCGGCCTGTTGTCTTGATGTGAAGAGGATAGGAGGACTTCTTCCTCGTGCTTGGAGAGAGGCGATGAGAGGAAAGTCATCACTTGCAATCCACCTTCAACTCATTTGTCATAGACAAAGGTTTTGGAGGAAGAAGAGGAGTCTCTACAGAAGTCTTGGTCCTTGCACGGAGGATAAGAGAGCTGTTACCTATTTTGTAATAAAGATGATATCCGATAGACTTGTATATTTCTTTTGATTAAAGGTAAATTCGATTATTTTCAGAGAATCATCATTGAAAGAATCGAGATAGCGCTTCACAGTTGGTTCAATGAGTGTGAAAGCCCGTTTCATCTTCCATGATTGTTTCATATCCTTGGTGTCAACAAGAACAAGGAATAGGCGGTTCTCTGCACCAAACAAACGAGCACTTTGGTTTTCGTAGAGCCATTCCATCAGTTCTTCTGGATGTTTGCATGCCTTGTCAATAATCTCTTGTTTATGTTTTGTAAGCACCTCAATGATGTTTGAATGGCCGTGGTTTTCAAGTTCTTCTTTAAGGAATGTGAGCTGTTCAGCGTCAGATAGACCCTTGTCGGGGCTTATATTGACTTTTTTCGCTTCTTTTTTAAGCCAAGCAAGCTCCTTGTTTCCTATCTTGTCTTTGAGTTTCTTCTCCATAAACTCATTCGGGAAATAAGTCACTTTTAGGTCTATTGGATAGTTATCGATGAAGAAATCCACGCTTTTTATCTCCCCAATAGCCGAGAGTACACGCTTGTGTTTCTTAAAGATAGACTCAATGAGGTAGGATGTCCAGTTGTTATACCAACTTGTCTGAACGAAGTTCCATGCGTTTGCCTGTATCTCAGTCGCTTTCTTTTGGAGGGTGTCATAGTCACTGATAACCTTGACATATCTCCTAACAAGGTATTGGTCGAGCGAGTTATTATGGTCGCCTCCCCATTCATAAGCGTTTATCTTGCGCAGAGCAGTCCTCACTTTATTCTCGTCGACGCCCATTTCTTTGTACCATTCATTATTCCTGTCTCGCAAGAAACAGTCAAGTTGTGGTATCAGATCAGGCTTGTCTTCGAACAAGGCATATAGTTCGGGGAACTGTTCCTTCACTTTCTTCGATTTGAGCGTGAGCTTGTTTTCCTTAAGAAATTGCGTTATCAGTGTTTTACGGCATATCGCCCTCACTTTGAGATAGAGCAAGGCTTCATTGTCATTGTTAAAGGCGAATAGGTTGTTTGTGCGGAACTCGTGGTCCCATTTCTCATAGTTTGTCATGTTATTTATTATGTTTTACATATTAATATAATCTCGCTACTCCCCGCAACGCTACCTTTCCCGCCTCTACCATTGGTATATCTCTTATGTTCTACCTTAACTTTTCTATACGGTTCAATCATGTTCACCATCGTATTTATGTCTGGGTAGCTTCGGTCATTA
>QWCF01001274.1_pt1 | contig 10545 bp, 12 predicted proteins | sample 1972521 | NCBI WGS metagenome assembly QWCF01 (sample SAMN09866715, study PRJNA288562) | Human oral metagenome isolate term4_saliva, whole genome shotgun sequencing...
AGTCTTATCTAATTTTTTAATATATTGCATCAAAGGAATACTATCTTCACGTTGTGCATTAATTGCAGATTTAATAAATTCTGAAGTTGGTACTCCTGGCACTTCAGATGGATATTGCATTGCTAGGAATAGACCAGCGCGAGCTCTTTCATCAACTTCCATTTCTAGTACTTCTTCACCATCTAATAAAATACTTCCACCATCTACTTCATATTTTGGGTGGCCCATAATAGCTGATGCTAAAGTAGATTTACCTGCACCATTTGGTCCCATTACAGCATGTATCTCACCAGATTTAATTTCTAAATTTAGTCCTTTTAATATTTGTTTTTCATTAATTGATACTTCTAAATTTTTTATATCAAGAACTGACATTTTATTTCCTCCATCTTTTATATTTATTGCGATTAAATCATATAAAACATTAATTATCGCAAATTACATAAGTATTATTATAAAGGTTTTCAAATGTTTTATCAAATTATTGGTTCGAACGTTCTTTAGTTATACACTCCTGTTTATAAAAAAATAAATCCTCAAATTTCATTTGAAATTCAAGGATTTATCTATATAATTTATTTTGAAAATTCCCACATAGCTACTATTTCAGTTTTTAATTCGTCATAAGACCATTTTTTTAGCGTTCTCGTGTAACTATTTGGATCATTAATTATAAATTTCCCTTCGTTATCTACTCCTGTTATCAAAACAATATGTCCAACAGTTGTAAACTTACCTGGATGAACAGAGGCGATAATTGGATTTCCTTTACTTAATGCAGATTTCATAGCTTCTTCATTAAGTGGTACACCAGTTGATTTAACTCCGTATTCTTTAGCAATATAATCGAAGAAACTCCATTTTGTACCTGCATCTGTAAAGTATCCGCTAGCATCTTCTTTTTCAGCAATGTTTTTTGGCGTAATTGATTTATCATCTAATATTCCACTTAGCGCCATCGCTACACAAGTTGGTCCACAACCACCTATAGCGACGTTTGTCCCACCTAATTTATCATAAGCCCAACGTTTATCCCATTGGATATAGTAAGGAAACTTCCTATTAACTTCAACAGTTTCTCCTTGTTCGAATGGTGCTGCTTGTTGACCAGCAAGATAACCAAGTACATATTGAGTAGCATCTTTATTATTAACTAGTAACTTTTGTTCTGCTTCTGGAAGATTCTCTCTTTGTAAGTAAATTAATTGTCCTATAAGACTACCATTAGCATTTTGAAGTAAATTATTTTCAACTCCATTTGGATTGGTAATAAATGGATAAGGTTGCGTTACCCCCATTATACCATCTCTTGCATTAGCTACATTTTCTGTTTTTAACACATTAGTGCTCTTATTTTCATCTTTTGAATTTTTATTAAACCAAGCAATCTTATTATTTTGAATAACGTAAAGTAAAACTGTACATAGAATAATAAACACTATGGTCATTATTTCAATTCTTTTTCTTTTCATTGTTTATCTCCTTTATTTACTCTTTAATACTAAAATAACACCTACAAAAATAACTATAATATATCCAATTAAACTTTGCAAGTCTGGTAACTCGCTAAAAAATATAAATCCTAAAATTCCGGAAAACAATACTTGTGAATAATCAAAGACTGATATATTTTTTGCTGCTGCATACTTATAAGCGAATGTTACTCCATACTGTCCTATCGTAGCTGAAGCACCAGCTAATATTAGCATCGACAGTTGATACATTGTCATCGTACGATAATCAAAAATTAAATAAGGTAATAATAGTATTGTCGATAATGATGAGAAGAAGAAAATTATAAACTCTCCTGAGACATTATGCGTACCTAAATACCTTACGCAAGTATAAGCAATCCCTGAACAAAACGCCCCTAAAAGTGCAGCTAGAGCTCCTGTACTTATTAATCCATCACCTGTAGGTTTTATAATAAATCCTACACCTATAAATGCAATAATAATTGCTAAAAGTTGAAACATCGTTATTCTTTCTTTAAAGAAAAAATAAGATAGTATAATTATTATAAATGGTGAAAGTTTTTGTATAATAGTCGAATCAGCAAGACTAATATGTGAAATTGCATAAAAGTTAAATACTAAGCCTATTGTACCGAAAACACTCCTTGAGATTAAAACACTCCAAGAAACTTTATTACTTGGTAGATTTATATTTTTCCAATGTTTTATTAACGGAATTGATGAAATTCCAACAGCTATAATATTCCTAAAAAAACCTTTCTGCATAGATGGTAAATCTCCAGATAATTTGATGAATAACGCCATCAATGAAAAACCGAATCCCGACATTATTATACAAAATATTCCCATTAGTATATTATTCTTTTTATCCATTACTAAACTCCAATATATTAAATATTTGAACAATTGTATTTTCAATGTTTCGTTTTGAAATGTGTCTGTCCATTGCTATATTCAATGACGTAAATTTCCTTTGAATTGAAAACGATGCATCAATTAATTTTTTATCATCTTCATTTAATTCAGATAATTCATCATCTAAAATACTACCCGCTAAAAAAATAACTTTTTTATTAAATCGTCTTGCTATTCTTGCAATTTCTATAGGAGCTTTTCCCATATAACTCTGTTTATCTAATTTACCTTCTCCAGTAATAACAACATCCACATCTCGAATAATTTTCTCTAACTCTAGATAATTTATCATAAACTCTGAGCCCGATTCTATAGTAGCATTGCAAAAAGACATAAAAGCATAACCTAATCCTCCAGCTGCACCACTACCTTCTATGAACGTGTTATTTTTTCCAGTAGCTAAATTAACTTTATTAGAAAAATTTTCAACATATTTATCTACTTCTGCAAATTTATTCTCATCAAGACCCTTTTGTTTCGAAAATATATAAGTAGCTCCGTTCTTTCCTATTAATGGATTGCTAACATCACTTATGATACTAAACCTCGCTTTAGTTAATTTAGAATTAATATTTTTAATATCAATATCATCTATTTTTCTTAAATCATTGATACCACATTTACACAAATTCCCTTTTTTATCTATAAATTTAATACCTAATTCACTTAACATTCCTATTCCACAGTCATTTGTCGCACTTCCACCAAGACCTATAATAAAATGTTCTATCCCTTTTTCTAGAAGAAATACAATTAACTTTCCTAAACCTGTTGTTGTAGTTTTAAATGGATCTTTTTGTTCATCTTTTAATTGTTTTATCCCTATTACTTCCGCTACCTCAATAACAGCTTCTTTTCTCTCTTCATTCAAAAGATAATTCACATCACATTCTTGTAATGCTGCATTAACCGTTCTAAATTTATTATTTGTAAACCCCTTAAATAATGTTAGAAATCCATCACCTCCATCAGCAACTACTTGAGTATATGTAATAATATTCTTATAGTTATATTAAGTTTATTGGAAATAATTTTTCCTATTTCTGCTGATGATAATGATCCCTTAAACTCATTAACTGCTACTAATACTTTCATTGATTTTCAACTCCGCTTACATTAAATTTATAATCTTTTAGTTAATTTTACCATTAAACCAACTTTAATAAAAGTTTAAAATCTGAAAATAAAGTATAAAAACATTTTCATTGATAAAATTTACACAAATACTTTAAATTTATTATTTTTTTTAGTATAATAATTATGTAAAGTGTTTTACTTTATGTTTAGGGTGAAAGATAGGTCTCAATTTTTTGATTATATCAAAAAAATACAGTATTAATTTGTCAACTGTAGAAGCAAACTACTTTTAGTTTTACAATTAAAAAGTAATCCTCATGTTTGTGCCAGTAATCTACAGCCAACATTTTAAAATATATTAGTTTATGAGTAACCTATTCCCTAAAGTTAAACTAATATTTATACTGTAAAAAACCACGAAGTTTACCCCTAAACTTTCGTGGTTTTTACCTTTTCATATTTAGTTGTATAATAAATCCGGGGCATGAAAAAAATTCCAGCCTCAATTTTTTTATTTTTATAAACAAAATCACCATAGATTGGAAATATCAATCTACAGTGATTTTGTTTTAATCTGTCGTAAACTATTTTTCTCTTTTTAATAAATAATTTGCAAAATCTTCTAGTAAATTATTATTAAGGCGCTTTGCAACATTGATAGCATTAAGTGTATGTTTTTTAAGTAATTCTTCACATTCCTCAATACCATAGAAACTAAGATAAGTAATCATATCTTCATCACTTGGTAATTTCCCGATTTTTTCAAAGTCACCATAGTAATCAAGAATATCATCTTTAATTTGATAAGCAATACCTAATTGCTGTCCAAATTCTTTAACATCATTATATTCATCAAGTTTATTTGCTACTAAACATGCGAAGTCCATAGGTAGCTCAATTAAACGTCCTGTTTTTAAGCTATGCATTTTTCTTAAGTAATCTGCATCAACATCATAGTTCTTTTGTTTAACATCATATATCTGCCCTGCAATCATCCCCATCGCACCAGAATAATTGGCAAATTGCTTAATTAATCTTACCTTCAATTCTGGTTTGACATCTGCGTCACTAAGAACTTCAAATGCTAATGTTAACATTGCATCCCCTGTAAGTACCGCAACATCTTGTCCAAAAACTTTATGATTAGTATATTTACCCCAACGGTAATCATCATTATCCATCTCTGGTAAATCATCATGGACTAACGAATATGTATGAACTAACTCAATAGCTAATGCTATATCAAAATATTTACTATAGTCTATTCCGTAATACTTTAGTAAATATAAAAATGATAGTGGTCTAATCTTTTTCCCATCGTTAACTAAAGAATATCGAATAGATTCTTTTAATAAATCAGGCATATCCAATTTTTCAAGGTATTCTTTAGCATAAGTATTTAATTTGGTTTTATTTTCTTCTATGAAACTTTTAAAATTATTCATTTTCTTTGAAATCCTTAGTTAATTTAACTACTTCTTTTTCCGCTTTATCTATTAGCTTATTACAATGTTTTATTAAATCTATTCCATTTTTATAGCGTTCTAATGAATCTTCTAATGATAATTGCCCTGACTCTAATTCAGCAACAATTTTCTCTAAATTCATTAAACTTGTTTCGAAATTTTCTTTAATCATTACTTAACTCCTTTACCGGATATATTGTTCACTTTACATTCTAGACTACCATCGATTAACTGAACTGATATCTCATCTCCTACCTTAACTTCTTTAACAGATGTTAGTTTTTTATCATCAAGAAATGATACCGAATATCCTTTCTTCATAATATTTAGCGGAGAGTTTGCTTCTAAACGATTAAGCTCTTGAGTAAAACTTTCTTTAAATCTTGCTAATAAATCAAAATTAATAAACTTTTCCGAAGAATTTATTAGTTGCTGTTTTCTATCTTTTAACAACAACTGTATAGATTTATTAAGATCTTTTTCGAACATTTCAACAGTCTTTTTATACTCAATATGAACTCTAGAATAATTTTTGAAATATGAATTATTTTCGCTATTATTTATTCTATTCTTATATGTTTGAATAATATAGCTAATAGTATTATTTAATTTATCAAGATTAAATTCTATTCTATTTTTTATATCTTCTATATTCGGCGTCACTAATTCTGCTGCCGCAGTCGGTGTTGAAGCCCGCTTGTCAGATACGAAATCCGCTAGTGTCGTATCGGTTTCATGTCCAATTCCAGTAACAATAGGAGTCTTACAATTAAATATAGCTCTAATAACTTCTTCAGTATTAAAACTCCATAAATCTTCTATTGATCCCCCACCACGACCTAAAATTATTACATCATTGTTTCCATCATCAGCTAGTTTAACATTTTTAACAATATCTTGGACTGAATTTTCTCCTTGAACCAAAGTCGAGTAAATATTAATTTTTGCAATAGGGAAACGTCTTTGAATCGTTCTTGTAATATCTTGGACTGCCGCTCCTGTTTTAGCGGTAACTACTGCAATATTTTGACAAAAACTCGGTATTTGTTTTTTGTATTGTGGCAAAAAAAGTCCTTCTTTTTCAAGCTTTTCTTTCAACTCTAAAAATTTCTGATAAAGTTCTCCTATTCTATCTTTTTTCATATCTGAAACTAGTAGATTGTGTTCTCCTCGAGGAAAATAATAATTAATCTTCGATTTAATTAGGACTGTATCTCCGTCTTTAAAGTCTTTTGTTTTTGCTCCGAACCATACTGCATTTATTCTTGTATTCTCATCTTTTATAGAAAAATATATATTATTGTTATTATGAAGTTTAAAATTAGATATCTCACCTTTAATATATATTTCTCCTAAGTATGGATCTAATAAAAATTTTTTCTCAATATATTTATTTAATGCCGTAACGGTTAGATATGTTCTTTCTCCCATCTAACTTTACCTCTTATTTTGTTGAGTTTTCTACGATTCCTTTTAATACTCCATTGATAAATTTATAACTTTCATCTTTTTCACTATATTTTTTTGAAAGTTCTACAGCTTCGTTAATTGAAACTTTATACGGAATATCGCTATATAGTATTTCATATGCAGAAATACGTAAAATCTGTCTATCCATTTTTGAAAGACGTTCTAATTTCCAATCTTTTAAATTTTTTGAAATTAATTCATCAATCTCTTCTTTTTTCTCTAATATTTCCGTTAAAGTTTTATTAACATAAATACTAGTAGAAATTTCCTCTTGTTCCAAATCTAATAGTTCAATAAAATCTAATTCAGTATTTTCTACTTGGAATAAAATTTTAAAAACTGCTTCTCTAAGTTCGTGTCTGCTCTTCATTTAAATCTCCTAAATTAAAAATCAATTCCTATTATATTTACATTGACAGTTTTAGTATTTATTTCTGTCATATTAAAAATAGAATTTCTAACATTTTCTTGAATTTTTCTGGCTGTTTTAGTTACTGAATAACCAGCTTTTAAATTACAGTATACATCAATGATCAGTTCTGCACCTGCAAATTCTAATTCAACTCCACGTGAATAAACTTTTTTACCTAATAATTTAGAAACACCCTCTACCTCAGTCGTTGCAATATTAGCGATAACTTCTAAAGCGCTTGGATTAATTTCTACTTTTCCTAATTTTTTAGTTTCCATTTGAATTTCCTCCAAAATTATATTTAATATTAGCAATACAGCCAATATTAAATTATTATTTGTCCATAATAATCTTATTAATTATACCATATTTTCTAAAAAAAAGGGAGAGATTACCTCAAAATAGTTGTTATTGAACATACTATTTTCATAGGTAATCCCTTCCTTATGATTTACATATCAGTTATTAAATATTAGCTAATAATTCTTCGAATGCTTTGTCGATGTTATCTTTATTCTTAGCTCCTGCTTGTGCCATATCTGGACGCCCACCACCACGTCCATCACATACCGTAGCTAGAACGTTTACTAGTTTTCCTGCATTATATTTATCAGTGATAGCTTTATCTACAGCTACTACGAAGTTTACTTTATCTTCATTTACCGATGCAAAGGCAATAACATAGTTCTCTAATTTAGACTTAGCGTTATCAACAAGTTGTTTTAAGTGATTCATATTTTCAGATTCAACAACACTTGTCAATACGTTAACTCCATTAACTTCTTTAATATTATTTACTAAGTTATTTAATTCAGCATTAGCAATTTTTTGTTGTAAGCTTTCTTTTTCTTTAGATAGTTTCTTAATATCAGATTGTAATGCCGATACTTTTTCTACTACATTTGAAGTATTAGCTTTTGTTAATTTTTCAACAGAGCGTAGAGTTTCTTCTTGTTCTCTTAGGTATTCATACGCAGCTTTTCCAGTTAAAGCTTCAATTCTACGAACCCCTGCAGCAACACCTGATTCAGATACAATCTTGAAGATACCAACTTCGGCACTGTTAGCATTGTGAGTTCCTCCACATAGTTCTATAGAGTAGTCTCCGATAGAAACAACACGTACAACATCACCGTATTTTTCACCGAATAATGCTTGAGCTCCAAGTTTTCTTGCTTCAGCAATAGGCATTTCTTCTGTTTTAATTTCTAAAGCATTCCAAATCTGTTTGTTTACTTCTTGCTCAACTTTTTCAATTTCTTCTTTTGTCAGTGGAGCAAAGTGAGTAATATCAAATCGTAATTTTTCATCAGTTACTAAAGATTAATTCACCCTCTACTACTTTAACAAAGTGAATATGACGTTTGTCAGGAAGTTTCTTAACATCAACTACTTCAGCTTTAAATCCTTCTACTGTTACTAACCCTTTATCAGCAACTTGACCTCCACTTTCAGCGTAGAATGGAGTTTTTTCGAATACAACTTTTACAACCTCTTTACCTTTGTAGTTTTCTAACAGATTGTCTTCTTTATCAACTATTGCTAGTACTTTACCTTCATCTACAAGGTTAGTGTATCCTGTAAATTCACTATCACCAACTATTCTGTTATATAAATCAGATTGTACTTGCATTGAAGAGTCGTCTTGACGTGAAGAACGAGCACGCTCTTTTTGTTTTTCCATTTCTTCATTAAAGCCATCGATATCTACAGTTAATCCTAATTCTTCAGCATATTCTTCTGTTAACTCGATTGGGAAACCAAATGTATCATAAAGTTTGAAGGCATCTTTACCTGAGATGACTTTTGTAGTATCTTTAACTTCTTTAGCAATATTATTTAAGATTGTTTCACCTTCATGAAGTGTTTCATGGAATCTATCTTCTTCTTTCAAGATAACGTCTTTTACAAAGCTTGCACTTTCTTTTACATTTGGATAATAATCTACCATAATCTCTGCAACTACATCAGTTAGTTTATACATAAATGAGTTGTTTAATCCTAAAACTTTAGCGAATCTTACAGCACGACGTAATAATCTTCTTAAGATATATCCACGCCCTTCATTCGATGGTAAAGCACCATCTGCTATTGCAAATACTACAGTTCTAATATGGTCAGCTATAACTTTAAATGCAACATCTTGCTCAGTGCTTACACCGTATTTCGCACCTGAAAGTGTCTCAATCTCTCTAATAATAGGAATAAATAAATCTGTATCAAAGTTTGTTGGAACATCTTGTAATACTGATACTATTCTTTCTAATCCCATCCCTGTATCTATATTTTTCGCTGGAAGTTCTGAGTAAGTTCCATCTGCATTGTGATTATATTGACTGAATACCACGTTCCAAACTTCAAGGTATCTATCGTTCTCTCCACCAGGATACATTTCTTCTTTAGGTGACCATGTGTCAGCTTCTTCTCCACGATCATAGAAAATTTCAGTGTTTGGTCCTGATGGCCCTTCACCGATATCCCAGAAGTTACCTTCAATACGAATAATTTTTTCTTCTGGTAGACCAATTACATTTTTCCATAAGTCATATGCTTCAGTATCTTCTGGATGAATAGTTACCGATAGCTTCTCTTTTTCAAGGCCTAACCATTTTTCAGAAGTTAAAAACTCCCAAGCCCATAGTACTGCTTCATTTTTAAAATAGTCTCCAATTGAGAAGTTACCTAACATCTCAAAGAATGTATGGTGGCGTGCAGTTTTCCCTACATTTTCAATATCATTTGTTCTAATTGATTTTTGTGAGTTTGTAATCCTTGGATTTTCAGGTATTTCTCGACCATCAAAATATTTTTTAAGAGTAGCTACTCCTGAGTTAATCCAAAGTAAAGATGGATCGTCAATTGGTACTAAAGATGCACTTGGTTCAATTTTATGTCCTTTTTCTACGAAGAAATCTAAATACATTCTTCTAATTTGTGTTGATGTTAGTTGTTTCATTAAATTATTCTCCTTTCAAGCTAACAAAAAATAAAATAAAAATCCCTTGTGTAAATAAGTTTACACAAGGGACGATCATAATCGTGTTACCACCCTAATTCGAGTACACTGTACTCCTCATTAGTTTTTATAACGGCTTAAATGCCGATGAAGCACTACATAGGTAGCATAAAAGTTTCTATTATGAATCCTTTTCACCGCTAGATTCTCTCTGTTAAATAATACTCTTAACTTTTAATTCCTAAACTTCATTGTATATGTATGTTATTATAAACAGATAAATTACATTTGTCAATAGTTTTTACTTAGAATTTCTCATTTCAAACATGGCTTTCTTTTGCCAAAGCTTCATATTTTGTTTAAGCGTATCAAAACCATACTGAAAATTCAAAGTATCTAAACTATTAATTTCTTTTTTATCCATATCTTTTTTTTGTTTAAAGTTTAATGTTGCATTAATTTTATTATCTTTTATTGATAATACTTTAACTTCTAAAATTTCATCTTGTTTAATATAGCTACTTATATCAAAAATAAAACAATTAGTAATTTCAGAAATATGAATTAATCCTACCATTTTATCTCGTGTTTCTATAAAGGCACCGTATGGTTTTACCGCTGTTACTTTAACCTTTATAATATCGCCGGGACGAATTTCTCTATAGCTCATTTTTAATTTTCTCTACAACTGCTTCAACTGTAAATCCGTATTCTTCGATTACTTTATTCGCAGGTGCAGATGCTCCAAATTTATCAATTCCGATAGCTAATCCA
>QWCF01003000.1_pt1 | contig 10544 bp, 12 predicted proteins | sample 1972521 | NCBI WGS metagenome assembly QWCF01 (sample SAMN09866715, study PRJNA288562) | Human oral metagenome isolate term4_saliva, whole genome shotgun sequencing...
AGAATTTTTAGAATACAAAATATCGGTTGAGTAAAGATTAGCAGATTATATCAGACGACTAGCTTCTAAATATTGTCAATTAACTATCTAAAATAAAGATAAGCAGCTTGATGAATACATTCAAAAAACTGCTGATGAAAGACAAAATTTACAAGATCAAATCAAGGATATTGAAAAGGAAATACAGGAGCTTTATGCCACTATGGAACAAATTCATACTGTTAAAAAGTATCGATCTTACTACAAAGAATATAAGGCAAATCCGTCTGACAAGACATTTTTTGAGGAATACAAATCTCAAATCAAGCTCTATGAAACTGCCCTTTCAGAGCTTAAAAAATCCTATTCCAAGCTCCCAAATTCAAAAGATATTTTAGATAAACTTAATAAATTGCAAGAAAAAAAGAATACCCTAATGCAAGAGTATTCCTCCTCAAAATCCGATATGGATGAACTTTATAAAATACGCAAAAACTAAGGAATTTATATGGGTAAGGAGATGGAGAGATAGCTTCCATCTCTACTCTTCACTTTTCAAAGTTAAATCTCCTATTGTTTTTCTATTAGTCCAGTAACTTCCTTTTATGCTGTCAATTTTATCAATTTGCAATTTGCAAGTGCCTATTTGTATTGGATTTTTTTCACTATATCTACTTAAAGGATTAGTAATATAAGTGTAATATAACACGAATCCTCCATTTTCTTCAATTAAATTGCTGGTAGTAGTTTTACTGCTTATTTCATCAGATTTGAGTTTCACATCTGTATAAAGAAAACTTTGCTTAATCTCAATTTCAACTGCTTTTTCTCCAGATTCACCCTTATAGTTATAACTTAAAACTCCAGTATATTTTTTCTTTAATCTTGGTATTTTCACAAAAGGATTGTATTTCCATAAATATCTTTCATATATAGCTATTGCAATAACAGAATATCCAGCGGACTCTAAAATCAAATCCCAATAATCCAAACCCGACTGAGGCTTCTTAAACTTATACAATATAATGAAAATAAGAATTATAATTATTCCAGATAATTTTATCAGTGATTCCATTTTAGATTTCATAACTATAAAATCCTTTTAACTCATCTATGAATCCTTTATATACCTTCTCTCTATCAGCAGAATCATAGCATAATTTTTTAATACCGTTAACTTCAACAAAGCTATTAATGTTATGTTTATTATCATAAAGAAACTCTACAATATCATCAAAAATATATTTGTAACAATCATACTTTGTAAAAATTTCATCAGGAACATTATAAAGTAAGCATTCTATACCAAAAGAGCTTGCTTTCTGTGCAAATTCGTATCTTTCATCTTGCATTTGATACCTCATCTCTTTTGCTATTCTAACCATTTTCTTAAAATATAAGTTTGTTCTTTTATTCTTATCTATTCCATTCTTAATATGTTGTTCCGGATAATTTATTACTTCAGTTCCATCATCAGCTTTGATAAGTATTCCTCCTACATAATTTTCTGGATCAAACCTGTAATCACAAGAGTAATCCCTATATCTTAATGCTGGAACCGAATCAGCATCTTTTCTATAAGAATTTCCATGTATTTTAATAGATTTGTTTTTTCTTTCCACATCATCACCAAATTTATTTTCTAATGCGGATTGAACTATATTTTTAAAAGTCTTGCTTTTTGAAATTGCACTTATAAAACCATAATTAGTTTTAGAAACACCAACTCTATATTTTGGTCTAAATTGATCTATTTGAACAACAGCAATATCTACATCACTATGCTGTCTAACATTAGTATTGTTTGCATAAGATCCTTGTAAAAATATTTTAACCTCATAATCATCATTACTCTTCATCATAACTTCAAATGAAGGTGTCTCACTATACATTTTTTGAATGGAAGTCCTTTCATTAAATCCGATAGTTTTTAATGCATCAACTACCATTCTTATGGCATTTTTACATTGATTTTCCTCTGTTTCACTCAAAGGTTTTGCATATTTTCTTAATTGCTCTTCTGTGAATATCATTTACTACTAATCCTCCTTTGATACCGTCATTTAACATCTATTCAAACTCAATCTCTTCATTAACTTTTTGGTGAATATCTACTCTATTAACAACATCGATTACATTTACCAGCCAACCATTTAGTGTACAACTTCTGATAAATTCATCAATTCTATTAACTCCATTCATTTCTTTGAGTGTTACAACAACACCAAATCTAACTCCTACACCATCTTGAGGAGCTAATCGGTTATTTGTTTTTATTTCCATGCCCCAATTCTTATTTCTATAAGAGTCTTTTGGTATCATTCTTTTTGTAGCACTCTCTGCAATATACTTTACATTGTCCCATTTTCTAAACTGCTTTCTGGCTTCACCTTCCAAAAGATAATTTTTTTCTCCCTCTAAGGTGTCTTCTGTATTCTGTTTATCTCCCTTAATATCCTTAATTTTTTTATCATCCCCTATTCGCCCAAAATGTAAATTCAATTCCGTATTTGTATAATCAACACCTTGCAATCTATCACACAATGGAAAATAACACATCGTAGCCTTCGCAATATATGGATACTTATTATCTTTTAGAGGAACTGGAAAATCGTAGTTATAAGTATTCCATTTTTCGCTAATGTCTGATACCACAAATTTAATTTCATCATCTTTTGTTTGAATAATATCGTTTATATGAATTGGTACAACTCCATGCCCATATAAAGCAACTTCCTCAGGAGTCGGTTTTTCATCCCAACCTCTTGCAGCATCAATAATCATGGCTTTTGCAACTTCTCTATTAAGTCCTAACACATCAATTAAATAAGATAATTTTCTCGCAATCCAAGGTGCAGCATAAGAAGTTCCGGCAACACTCGCAGCCCCTAAAGGTTCACAAACCCTAATGTACTCTTCTTCACTGCCACCATAATAGCTCACATCAGGCTTTGCAAAGAAAGATAATACTAATCCTTTACGAGCATATTTAGTAGACAGACCATTCTTACTAACTGAATTTACAACTATGCTATTAACAGAATCCGCCGGAGATCCTATTTTTACTATATCTACACTCGGTTTATTTGTCCCTGCCACAACAAATATTACATTGTTTTCAAACTGAATTCTATCTAATGTTGCAGCTTCAGCAGAAATAAAGTTGTCATTAATTTCCTGATTACTGCCAAGTGAAATATTCCAGACTTTTATATTTGAATTATTTACCACAATACTCTTTATTTTCTTTATTATTGAAAATGAAGAATATTCAGCACCTACCGCTACTCCAAAATGCCTAACTTTAAACCTTCCGCAGCCATCATCCAACCAAGGATTTAATCTTGCTCCATCAACAATAATAGAAGATACCGCTGTCCCATGATTATAATCTTTTGGATTTTTTGGTATATCTTCTGAAACCATATCATGATATTCAACCCAATCACTAAAATAAACACTTTCATCGAATAAGGTATCTATCACTCCAATCGTCGGTTCAATAGTTGGGGATGGTATAGTTACCATTTTTGTTTGATACTCATTGATAAAATCATCGGGTGATAAACTTGACAAATCAACTGTTGCCATTGAAACAAGATAGGGTGCTTTTTCAAAAAGTACTTCTACCTGATTTTCATCTAAGTAAATCGTTTGATTATCTAAAATTCTGCTACTTAAAATATCTATCCCTAATCTTTCAAATAATAATTTTGTATCTTTTCTTACATCGTACAAAGTTATAATACTCTGCTTTACATCCATTGTAGGTAACTCTACTTCAAAGGAATCAATATATGATGCATCTGCAATCACTTGTTTGAATGTAGACATACTTACAGAAAGTTCTTTAAAAACTGCCGAATTAACAATATTTTTATCTTCAAACATGTTTTTGTTAATCTTCCCTGCAAATTTTTGAGATAATATATTGGAAGTATCTGTAATCAACTCTATGCTTTTAGTCAAGTCATACTCGTCAAGAAAATATGTGATAATATGTTTACTCTTATCTCTATTAAATTTTGCTCCAACAATTGCATCATTAGAAGCCGTTCCTTTAAAAAGTCCAGAAATCCGGTTACTTTTTGCAGCAATCTTATTATAATAAACACTAACCAAAATACCTTCAAACGGCTTTGTTTCTTTATCCCAGAATTCTTTAATCTGAATTAGCTGAGATCTTAATCTTAATAAATGCTCTGTACTGACTTCCACTTTCCCATTCATGGCTATGCCTCCACGCATACCATTTTTACTGGCTTGCACAAAGCGTTTCCCTTTTAATTCCACGACATTATTCACTATCTACTTCCTCCCTCTTTAACTTTCTTGATACTGCACTTTTAGACTCACCTTTTAATTTTTCTATTTCTCTTACAGTAAATCCTTCTTCATGAAGTTGGTTTATATCCTTTTGATCCAAACTCCCTATCAAACTATTGTATAATCTTTTCAAATAATCATACTCAGAACCAACATCGCTAAATGCAAGTGATGTTTTTATAATGTTTTTTAATTCCCCGGGATAAGGTATTTTCTTTGCTGTCTTTAATATTTTTTTAAATAATCTTGTATCCTTGGATATTCCTTTAAAATTCTTGATAAATGAAGAAAAATAATATTCAGCAACTTCTATTAAATCCTCATCACTATACCTATTGAAATTAATAACAGCATCAAATCTCCTAATTAATGCTTTATCAAAATTTGAATATAGATTAGTTGTTGCAATAAGTACAATCTCTTTATTAAGGTCTGTCAATCTATCCAATTCTCTTAAAATTGTAGATGTTACTCTTCCCATCTCTCTAATATCATTAGAATTAATTCTATCCAAAGCAATAACATCAATTTCATCAAATAAAACCACAACCTTATTTGCAATACTTTTATTATGTTTTTATTAGTCTGTCCCAACTTGCTATCTATCAAGTTTTCAAAATCCACCCTAAAAAGAGATCTATCCAATAATCTTGCAACATTTTTGGCTGCTTCTGTTTTTCCACTTCCCGGTAATCCTTCAAATAAAAATTTATTAATACCAACATTATGGTTTACAGCGTTAATAATACCTTTTATGTCTTCTGTTATTTCAAGTGGTAAATTTAAAGCCTCTAAATTTCTTATTTCTACTTGTTTTAAAAACTCACTTTCAAAATCACTACTTTGTGGTGAATATAAATTTGCTTCGGACATTAACCCCATAATATATTCAGATAACTGATAATCTCCTATGCTATCAAAATATCTTGCTATTGCTATCGCCTCATTTCTAAAGGAATTTTCATTCCTTTCCACATGGTATTTTATTAAATTTAAAACATTTTGTTTTTTCATATTGCCATACCTCCTATTTTCTTTATTATACCACAAATCGGGACATGTTTCTATACTTTTGGGACAAATATCATAAATTTTAATTTTCTATATTAAAGGTTATATTAGTAATCATTCATGAATAAAAAAGAGCCGGTGCAGTCCTAAGACCACACCGACCATAGATTTATCTTTCAGCTTCTTTCTTTTCTTTAGGTTTTTCCTTTTCTTCAGCCTGATATTTTTTGATAGCTCCAAGTACAGAATCATTCTTTTCTTCTTTGCCTTTCATCTGCTCTTTTGTCTTTAATAGCTTTGAAGAAAGTATCCTGATATTGCTATGCTCTTTCCCGTTATCATCAATTGAAGTTCTTATTTGTCCAAAGAGCTTAACAAAATATTCCTGCTTAAAGTCCTTTGGAATATCACTTTTTTCTCCATAGGCAGAGCAATTATGATATACCTTATTACCCTCATCATTTTTAGATACCACAGAGAAATTTGCTACCTTAAAGGCTTTTCCGTTCTTATTTTCCCTTTCAACTACATCGACCTCCCCAATAATATTTCCGACAATATTGATAAGATTATCCTTTTCTTCTTGAGCATAAGGTAAGTCTTTTATCTGTCCCTGTTCTCTTAAATCCTCAATCATATAGTCAAATTCCTCATGTAGCAAATTAAGGCTGTCATTGTCCATATAAGCGTCATAGAGGTTGTCTAAAGCACTTTCATCGTTAATGCCTTTTTCCATGCTGATAATTGCCTTAACAAAGTCTTTATGGTTATCATTTACCATATCTTCAATTTTATCTCTTATTGTTTTGTATTCTCCTTTCATAGTAAAAGGGGCTTTCGCCCCCTTATATTGCATATTCCTGTTCTTTCGTTGTTTGTTTTTCTCCTGTTTTGCTTTCATTTTGATAGGCTCTTATCTGACCTAAAATAGACGGCTTGTACTCTGATTTTTGTGTAGTTTCTCCTTTACTATGAACATTATCCTCCACATCAAAGGTTGACTCAAAATAGTCGCTGTCGCTAAAATCATTGTCATATCTGTCAGCAATTCCATCATTATCTAAGTCTTTTGCAAGCGGATTATAGAAGTTTCCCTCATCATCAATGTCCAGTCCGAGAGCTGCCTTTAAGTCCTCGGAATCCACATAGACTAAATCTTCAAAAGAGGATATCTCTATTTCATTTTTCATATTCCTTAGAGCTTCGTTTTCTCCCTTGTTTTCATAGTCGAAGCTCTCTGTTTTGATTGGAGTATCATCAATATACTGTGTCCATGTTTTAGCTTCTAAATTCAGTTCGTACTGAATCCCATGCCTTTCATCCGGTGTATTCGTATACGCAATGCCTGTTTTTTGAAACTGTCTGGCTTATATCAAAGATATAGTCCACCTTTTTATATGTGCCGTAATCCTCTAAAATTGGTATCCCTTTCTGCCCTCGCATAACCGTTCGATTAAAGCGTTCCCTCCAGTAGTCGAACTTGGCACAGGCTGTCGCTTCAGGATTTTTATCATATATACTTAATTGACTTCTAAAATAATACCTTTGATTGTTTCCGACAACTTTTAGGAACTTTAGATATTCTGCTTCATTATACAAAACATCTTGTTTTATTAGCTCCAAAATGTTATGAAAATCATTTATTCGCATTTTTTCCTCCTTCTTTTTTCAAACAAAAAAGACGGTTAGATTTTACTCTAATCACCTTCGCTATATACCAAATATTATTACTCTATTTCAATTTTTTAATTGATTCACTTTCAGATAGTATCTTCATTTGTTCAATAGCTATTGCATTTAATTTTTCCAATCTTTCAGATTGGCTCATGCCTTCATTTATAAATACCGCATTAAGATTCTCAAGATTAGAAAGGCAGACAAGCCTTACTCTTTCAATCAGTCCGATTCCTTTTTTCATATCGAGTTCATCAAATGTTTTTATAGCTATCGGCTTTGAGATATTTATTCTTCTCATAATTTCTTCAACAGTAAAATAGATAAATACTCTGCCTTCCCTGTCTATCCAGTTATTCTTAAAAGACATTCCTGTCCGTTTAAGAAGCATTGAATAAAGGATACTATTTTTTTAGTAAATAAAAAATGTTTAAATTTTATATTATTCCTTTTCAAATAAAAGCCACTTGCAATAGCTGGACCAAGTGCACCTACTATATGTAACATTCTCCCTATAAATGTTTCTAATCCCAAAATATGAGATTGAGTAAATATGGCAAGAAGCCCCCAAGCTATATAAGTAATTCCAAATGTACAATAAAGATAATTTTTTAAATTCTTTTTGTCAATTTCTGTCATTTTATCTTCCTAATCTTGATTATTCTACGTATAATATTTTTTTACTGCTTCTTAGATTCAGATTCGCATGATTAAAACTAGTCAATCTTCTCTGCGATGTTTCCAAGTTTATCCAATACAAGACAGGAATGATCATTTAGCGGATTTCCACCCATCAAAAAAATTTGTTCGTCCAATCTTTCACACTTTCTAAAGATATATAAAGTTTAAACAAGTTTATTCACGTTTCTAAATTATAATTTTTTCTTAAAACATATCATTTTATTATAAACTGACTAAGATCGCACCAGCAATACTACATACTAGACGATTCGGACTTACCGTATCATTTCGTCGTAAACTCCTTACTCTACGACAGCTATCCCATGGGCAGAACATCTGCTTCTACTTCGCTGATGCCTCAGTTCGTACAAGTAGTGATACCGCCTCAACATGTGGTACTAGTGACTACCCATCCTATCAAACGAAATTTAGTCTAAAAATTGTTAGGATTGTACTATTTGACTAATTTAACAGCTTGTATAAAATCATTAATGTACGATTCGAAATCAATTAAAATATTGTTAGACCATAGCTTCTTATCTTTATTTAAATTTAAAAGTATACTACCTGTTTCATAAAATTTATAATCAAAAATATCTGAAATAAAAAATCTATGTGAAACATCTTCAAATGAAGATACATTATTATAATTAATAATACTTACTAGATCTCTATAAATTGGATTAGATTTGTCTCTTAACAAATCTAAGTTTCCTTGATGAAATATTGAGCCAAGTAGTAAGTTCGTAACCGCTACAAACTTGAACATTTCATAACTTAACATTTGATAAGGAATCTGTCCATTATATTGAGTACTACTCTCAAACATCAATTCCTTCGAAACCAGTTTAAATTGCAATTTATGAGGTAGGATTTGTAAGTTGTTGAAAACTTCTCCTTCTTCGATTAATATTTTAATAATTATATCATCAACCTTTGAAACAGTTAATAGAGGACTATTCGTACACTTTTGAATTAGTATATCTAACTCATCAGAAAATGAATTGTGAGTGCTCCATTGCTGTACGATAGTAGTTTTTTCATCAATAGAAAGTGTTGATAAATCCAATTTACCATTTTCAACATGAAATTGAACAGAAGGACACAGATTAGATGCATAGTATTCCCCTAATTCAGAATACTCTTCTAGTTTGAAATTATATTCTAATTTTTTTACATGGCTTTGACCAACTTGTTTCAAATAAAAATAATCATGAAAATCAATTGACAACTCCTCAAATATCGGCGCTAAAATATCTCTAATTGTAGAGAAAATAAACCATGAATCTCTCTGATTAGTCTTTTCAACAGTACTTGGGTTTACATGGCTAGTACCTAGATCAATTAATTTAACCTGTAATCTATCTTGCCTAATTTCACCCACAAATACTTCATTATAGAAATTATTTTTATAACATAATATTTCTTGTTTGATTTTCTCAAATTCAACTGAATTACATTTTTTATTTTCCTTGACTTTATTATATTCATCAATTAAATCACTAAGGTTATCAGTTAATATTGATCCTCCAATCATAATATTTCCTGGATTCAAATCTCCGTGTCTTATCTTGTACTTTATCAAATACGAAATATCTCTCAAAAAATAAATACACAGATTCACTCCCTCCTGAAGAATAATATCAAACACAGAATTTTTCTCTAGCATTATTTCAGATGAAGAAATCTCTTTTAACGCTGAGATAAAACTTGTTCTAACTTTCAAATAATCCTTTAATGTTAAAGAGTTTTCTACTAATTCCATAATCGAGTAATAAACATGTACTGGAAAAACCAATTTACCACTATCATATACCCTTGCAATAGTATCACCTAGTTTCACACTACTATTTTTTTTGGTTTCCTCAATTGCTTTGATTTCAATTTTATCATCAGTTATAAAATATAACTTGACTAGTTGTTCAATTTTTAAATACTTATGAAATACAATAAACGTGATACCGTTTGCACCATTGTTTAAAATTTTCTTAAACTCTAAATTTTGAAAAGCTGGTACCTCATTTTTGATTAAGAATTGCTTCTCTTCGTAACATAACGCTCCGCCATCATTTATAGATATCTTTTTTAATATAGCTTCCACATCTGCTCTAGCCATTATAGTTTCTCCTAAAGTTATTTTTAATATATTATATCATAAATAGTACCAAAAACTAGCAACTTCCCTGTCATTGTTTCTTATAAATCTACCTCAGTTCATTCTAGGAAAGTTACTACAATTTGTCCAGATTCTGAAATACTGATGTGGTCGAGAACTTGATTCATGATAACTCTATCAAATTTATCTAAATCTAGTATATGATACATCTGCTTTGCATAGTACTTATGGAGAAGATTCACTCCTTGCTCTAGCTTTTGCCACTTAGCTACCACATCAGATCTATATTCTTGAGCAGTCTAATTAATCTTCTAAAAATTAAAACTCAAACTATGTTAAGAAATTCATCAACAACATCTGCAAATTTCCACAAGACCAAATCTTGCCTAAGTTTCACATCTATCGGACCAAGACACTCAACTGTTGCTCTTAGTCTGATACTTCCTCATATATCACAAAAAGCCTTACAATCAAAGCTTTTCATTATTGATTCATACCAAGCTTTCTAGGCTTTTACGAGCAAAGCTACACACTCAGCGGTTAGGACTTACCGTATCATTTCGTCGGTTTCCCTCCTCATTCTACGAGTCCTATACCATGGGCGGAGCATCTACTTCTAGTTCGCTGATGCCTCAGCTCGTACAAGCAGTGATACCGCCTCAACATGTCTTGACGGTTACTACCTATACTGTGAAACGAAATCAAAGCTGCTGAATATCCGTATTAAACTATTAAACGTAACTAATGCGAGTATTTA
>QWCF01000820.1_pt1 | contig 10502 bp, 6 predicted proteins | sample 1972521 | NCBI WGS metagenome assembly QWCF01 (sample SAMN09866715, study PRJNA288562) | Human oral metagenome isolate term4_saliva, whole genome shotgun sequencing...
AATTTTTACACTATGAAACAGAAAGAATCGTGTGGAGACAAAGAGAAGTATGAAGCTCCACAAGTAGATTTATTCCAACTCCCAGGGCAGAGTATCCTTGTATACCTGAGTGCAAGTCTGCCAGATGAGATTGAAGAAGGAGATGAAGATACCTTCCTACCAGTCCAATAACCATTTAATTTAGCAAGCAAAAAAGAAATGAATCTATTACGTACCTACGGAACAGCCCTACTCGTCGCCATAACTTTCGGGGTGAGTGCTTGTAAGCATGATGAGGCTCCCGTAGCAACTACACTTGATGGCAAGGAAGCCGTTCGCGAGCAAAAGATTTCTCTTGATGTAGAAATCGAAGATGTGGATTCCGACGAATTTCGCATGATTCTGCAAGAGAAGATGGAGGGCAACAAGCACGCCGGATTAAAATTCGCTTGGAAGAATGGAGAAACCGCAAAGGCTTACCTAGCCTTCAAGCAGGGAGGGACTATTACCACTAAAGAGGGAAGACTAGAGGTAATTAAGCAAGTCGGCAATCGCCATCAAGCTCACATCGAGTTTACCATGCCTAGTGGCATCAATCCCGATGCGGGCAATGTCCTCGTCGCTGGTGCCATCGGCGTCAGTGGGATAGATGTCCAGGGACGCGCTAAGATTCCTGGTCCTCGTAACTTCTATGATGCAGGCGAGTCTTACTACCTTCCTATGTACTTTGCTCCTACACGCCTTCACTCCAAAATGGTCAATGGACAGAAGCACTATTATGGAGACAATACGACCTTCTACTTCTACGGAGCTATGGTGGGCGCTACTATTAACAATACTCAGGGGAATATGCCCTATTATCCCCACGAAATCACGATGACCACGGGAGCACTCACTACCGAAGGCGCGATGAAGCTCTTTGACACCGAGTCGGATGTGCCTAAGTGGGAGACGCAGCAGAATGCAACGACTGTACAGCGTGTCTACTTCGAGCAGGGTGAGGTCGCTGTCGGTAAGAAGCATACCTATTACTTTTGGGCCGTACCCTCGAAGTTCTCGGGACGCCGCCCGATGACTGCTGAGTTCCGCACTGATGCTTACGATACTACCTTGGGGGCTACAGCCTCTGAAATAACAACAAAGTGGTCGGTCAAGCAGCTCGCTAATGAGAAAGTCTACCGTCTCAAAGGAGATATCCCTGCTCCTAAGGGTAGCCTCATTATCTCCGAAGTATTTATCGGTGGTGGAGAGGGAGCTACCGCGTGGGAATTCTATAACCCTACGGAGGTGAATATTGACCTCAGAGAATACTACATCCAACGCTTTGACTATAGTAAAGACGACGGATATCAGTTCTTCCCTACCTGGGAGTCCCGTCTGCTTCCTCTGACCTCTCAGATTTATAATCAGTCCAACTCATTAGAGAAGCATACGTGGTCTGGTCTTGAAAGAGGTATCCTACCTCCTCATAAGTCTGCAGTCTTCTATACGGCAGCTGTTACAAATAAGGGGGAAATGCCTCAGTTTAGGAATCGTGAGGGACTTGTCTATCTCTTTAATATCGCCTCAGATATTTTGGGAAATAGCGCGCAGAAGACGTATGCCAAGGCGTTCTTTGCTCCTCTGACTATTGACCATGGACAGAGGTATCGCTCACGTCACCGTATCATCTACAAAGCCCCCAATGGGAATCAAACGCCAGTAGATGCCTTCTTCTACTACTCGGGAGACCGCAAGGCGCAGTATCCTTCGGCTACCTTCTTCCGTAAGCCCGGGCGTGACCTTCCTCGTAGTGAGATGCACATCCGTGATAACTCCGACTGGGTGATGCGTCAGCGCTACGAAGCTGTGGACTGGGGCTACCGCTTCAGCTACTACTACGACCGCGAGCGCCTGTCTACCGAAGCCTTGGGTATTCACTGGATGGAAGACCATAGTACGGGAAGCACCATTCCTGAATCTTCTGTCGTCAATGGTTATATCCTTGAGCGTCCAATCTTTGCTCCTAATTATGAGCGAGACGATATGAACTTCGCGGAGCTCAAAGGACAGGCACAGCTCTATCGCTATGTGCCACCTATCTGGTGGACGAGAGTGCGCGCACAGCAAGCTGACCGCCAACCTTAGTACTATCTTAAACGGATTTATCCCCTGTATAGCTTTGAGGCTATGCAGGGGATAATTATTTATTCACTAAGCCCAAAGATACATATAAGAGCTCCGTAGGAGCGGTACTAAGAGGGCGATTGCTCTGCATCGGCGGTAGTGCCGCCCCTAAAGGGGCTCAAAAAATGTATTGATTATTATTACCCAGGGCTTGCGCCCTAGGCTATGAAGAAGTATCGCCCTTACAGGGCTCTTAGACTACAATACCCAAATCAATGTTAGTAGGCATACTTGTTTATACGAGTGCATCGTACTTACTTCAATCAATACGTCGTACTCACATCAATCAGTGCATCGTACTTACTTCAATTAGTACGTCGTACTTACTTCAATTAGTACGTCGTTCTTACATCAATTAGTACGTCGTTCTTACATCAATCAGTACGTCGCACTTGCATCAATTAGTACGTCGTACTCAAATCAATCAGTACGTCGCACTCAAATCAATCAGTACGTCGTACTTACTTCAATTAGTACGTCGTACTTTTTGGGAAACTTTGCCCAAGGCAAACCGCTTCAAAATTTAGACTAACTAAACCTCTGCATTATGAGTGCCGTAGGCACGACACTCCTGCAAAGCCCAGGGTGGAATGAGGGCAAAGCCCGATATGAAACCCTGGGTAAACAGGAACAAAAAAATTAAGAGCTCCGTAGGAGCGGCACTAACAGCGCAAGCATTTGTCTTGGACAGAGCTGTGCCGCCCCTGAAGGGGCTCAATAAATGTATTGACAACAAATAACCCAGGGCTTGCGCCCTGGGCTTTGAAGAAGTATCGCCCCTATGGGGCTCTTAGACGTCTTCCCCCAATCGATATACTTTCGCTTGCTCTGGCTTTGTCCCCCCATTACAGAACACTATCAAAATCATTATCTTTGCTATAAAGTAATTTGACTTCCACATAAAACGCTACCTATCATTTATGCCACAACACTGGAAAGACATTTATCGTACACGAGTATGCTCTGCACACGATGCCGTACGCCAAGGGATTAAGAGTGGAGATTATTTGGTTTTTGGTCATTGTGCCGCTACGCCCGATAGCCTTGTAGAGGCTCTCTATGAGGAGCGTGCGCAGTACACAGACCTCAAGAGCTTTCATATGCTCTACTTTGGAGAGCCTTATCATCTGCGTCCAGAGATGAGAGCCCATCTAAAGCCTTACAGCAATTTTTTAGATAAAAATAGTCGAGAAGCTCACAACGCTGGTAGACTAGAATTCATACCCTGCCACTTCCATGAAGTACCTCTACTCTTTAGAGACAGATTATACCCCGTAGATGTGGCTTTGGTTCAATTATCCCGACCCAATGACGAGGGCTATTGCTCTTTTGGGGTCAGCAATGACTACACCAAGGCTGCTACACAATATGCCCACACGACCATAGCGGAAGTGAATAATCAGATGCCCTTCATCGGGGGAGATAATCTCATTCATGTATCCGAACTTGATTATATCGTAGAGGTTGACCGCCCTATCCTCGCTGTACCACCAGCACCCGTAGGCGAGGTGGAACTTGAAATCGGGCGTCTGTGTGCAGAACTTATCCATGACGGCTCTACCCTCCAACTCGGTATTGGAGCTATTCCCGATGCCGTCCTGCGCTTCGTCACTGATAGGCAAGACCTAGGCATTCATACCGAGATGTTCACCGATGGGGTGATGCACCTTATCCGTAGTGGTCAGATTACGGGAAAACGCAAGACATTAAATCCTCAAAAGGTTGTCAGCACGCTCGTTATGGGTAGTCAAGAGCTTTACAGCTTCCTTGATAATAACCCCGACATCGAGATGTACCCCGTAAACTATACGAATGACCCTTATATCATCGGACTTAATGACAATATGGTATCTATTAACTCCTGCCTATCCATAGACCTACGTGGGCAAGTGGCGAGCGAGTCCATTGGCTTACAGCAATTCAGTGGGACAGGCGGGCAAGTGGATTTTTTGAGAGGAGCCAAGCGTAGCCATGGCGGTGTATCGATATTGACCTTCCGTGCGACAGCTCAGAATGATAGCATTAGTCGCATTGTGACCGAACTTGAGCGAGGCGCCAACATCACGGCAGGGCGCAATGAGATTGATTATATTGTTACCGAGTTTGGGCGTGTCCGTCTAAGGGGCTTAAGTCTTAAAGAGAGGGCTTTAGCTTTGGTCAGCATCGCACACCCTAAGTTCCGCCCAGAGTTAGAAGAGTATATCCGCACCAAGATGTAATTTCTTGTCCATTGGACACAGGGCAAGCGCATCAAAATTCAGGTGCATTATGAGTGCCGTAGGCACGATACTGGTTCAAAGCCCAGGGTGGAATGAGGGCAAAGCCCGATATGAAACCCTGGGTAAACAAGAACAAAAATTAAGAGCTCCGTAGGAGCGGTACTACAACGTGAGCATTTGCTTTACGTTTCGGAAGTGCCGCCCCTTTGGGGCTCAATAAATGTATTGACTTTTATTACCCAGGGCTTGCGCCCTGGGCTATGAAGAGTATCGCCCTTGCAGGGCTCATCTACGTTATCACCATCAATCAATTACTTGGGTGTTTTGATGCGCTTGCCCTGCTCTAAGACAATTAAGAGAGGGGCTGTACCAATTATTTTTGGTACAGCCCCTCTTTTTTATAATGATGTAAAGGTTCTATTTCAAAGGTTTAAGCCCCATTTTCTTAAACATCTCTAAGTCCTCTGTGCGTGTAATCATTTCGCTCAGAGGAACGCATTCATATCTATCATTAAGGTAAGAGCGTTGCCCCTCACGATAGAGCGGACTGAGTAGCGATAAACTGTCTTGGCGTTCGGGCGTATTGATGCCTCCAAGACTAAGCAGAGTATGCAGATTACTACGGCTCGTAGCAGCCTTACGCTCATTAGCTCGTGCAGTACGCGCAATAGTCTGATAACGCTCCCTATATGCTGGACTCAACCACAAGATGGCAGGTACATGCAGTTGGTAATAGGATAGCGTAGGCGAAGAGTGCAGAATGCGCTCACGTGCATCATCATAAATATCCTCTCCGTGGTCCGAAGTGTAATACATTGCAGTAGAAGCATCTGTATAGGACTCCAAACGCTTAATCACCGCATCTAAGAAGTAATCATTATAACGAATAGCATTGTCATAAGCATTCACAAGCCTTTCCTTTTCCTTGGGTCTAGCTCCTCTGGGGGTATCATCTTTGAAGAAACTAAACTCACTCGGGTATCTATCGGGATAACTCCAATGCTCGCCATAGCCGTGCATAATCACAAATAGTTTGCGGTGTCCCTTCTTCAAGACTTCGTCCAAGAATGGGAGCATATCGCCATCATAAATAGGGCGTGTATCCATCAGACTACGCTTACTGCGTATAATATCCCTTATGCGATAATGCTCGTCAGCTTCGTAAGCGAAGTGGTCCAAGAAACTTCTGTTCTCAGGCTGGTTGCTGATAAAAGCTGTATGAAAACCAGCCTCTTTGAAAGCAGTAAGGATACCCCGTACATGTGGAAGGCGGTCGGTATGCTCGGCATCGGCAGGAGATAGGATAATCGGAACGCTCTTACTCGTCGTATTGCTCTCAGTCAGTACATCACGGAAAAGATAAATCGACGAACTATCACGAGCCGACAGCAAAGGATTAGTTGGACGAGGATAGCCATAAAGCTGATAGCTATACGCACGGCTCGTCTCCCCTAAAACAAAGACATAAATCTCTGGCTCATCTGCGCTATGCGCACTACTAGCGTGATAGCTATGCTCTGCACTCGTTTCGTCTAGATGGGCAAGCTGACTGAGCTTACTCCCTGTGATGTAGATATTATAGAATACATTTAGGGGATAAACATCTCCTCTCAGAGTATGCTGGGCTTGTATCCTATTAGCCCATGCCGCCAAAGGAAGCGAAAGAAGAATTATCCCTAAGCCCACTCCACCAGCATAACGGCGAAAGCTAGAAGACAAAAGCAAACGACTGCGCCACGAACAAATAGCCGAATAAACAGCCACAATGAGCATCACAAGGACGAGCGCAATAGGCAGAATTAGTCCGCCTAGGAGTTCGCCCGCCTCATCACCACTAGCACTGAAAAGGCTCAGGAGCAAATCTACTGAAATGACTGCCCCCTCAAAAATGGTTAAAAGGACTAGTTGTACAGCTCCTATTAAGAGCATAATCCCGAAGGGGAATAGTAAAGTCTTACCCGGCTTTCGTCCCAATGCCAAGATAAGCATCCATACTCCGAGGGGTAAGGATATATTCAAGATGCGCCCCACAAGGCTCACATCCATTGAATAGCTAAGGAATAAATTGGGAAGAATAAGCGTGAGTATGCCTATCCAATAGTACGTTATTTGAGAACGTGAGCTAGCCCAGTGAGCTAGCTCCTTAAGTTTCGTCATCTAATCTTTTTTATTTTGTCATCACTATGCGCAAGACGCCCCCAGCTCGGAGTTCCTTGTGACGTATTTGGAAGTTATTAACCTTACGTCCATTGATATGTACACTCGCTACACGCTTATGCTCTGGACTATTGTTAAGCACTTCAATCTTGAAGATTCCTCCTCGTACAGCCACCTCGGCATGGTCTATCATAGGGCGACCAATATGATACACATCACTACCCGGACAAACAGGATAGAAGCCGAGCGCACTCATAATGTACCAAGCAGACATCTGCCCACAGTCTTCATTACCGATAATACCCTCTGGTGTAGGGAGGTAAAACTCTCGCATAACCTTATCGAGGATAGCCTGCCCCTTCTCAGGGTGTGCCGTGTAGTTATAGAGGTAAGCGATATGGTGGCTAGGCTCATTGCCATGAGCATACTGCCCAATAAGCCCTGTAATATCACCGCTCTGCTCGGCGCCATCAATGCGTGAAGAAGTGGTAAAGAGCGTATCAAGATTACGCTCAAGCACCTTCGCTCCACCCATAACTTTTAGGAAGTTCGCCATATCATGAGGAGCATAGAAACTCCATTGATAAGCATTACCCTCCGTGTAATCACTCTTCTCGTGAGCCGAGAAACGAGGATTGAAGGGATTACGGAACTTGCCGTTCGCCATAATCGGGCGCATCAGATTGGTTTCCTTATCCCAATACTTCTGATAGTATTTGCTCTTAAGGTCGTAAGCCGAACGCAGGCTATCAAGCCCTGCAGCCTCAGCGATACGAGCGATACACCAGTCATCATAAGCCATCTCCACAGCCCAAGAGACACTTTCAGGAACGCTATCAGCAGGGATAAAACCTAGAGTCTCCTTATAGTAAGGATGCCTTGTGATGAGGTCAAGCTCTCGCGTACCAGCAAATTTTTTCGCCATATCATCTCTGTACACGCTCGAATGCTCACCAGCCTTAGCCCATAGTTTCAGATTATCGCCCTTAACTAAGCCCTTAGCAATCAAGTCAGCCAAGATGCTTACAGAATGATAGGCTGGCATACAGCCCGTATAACTCTCGGCAAGTGGCCAGCGAGGCAATATACCTCCCTCCTCATAACCCTTAACAAGACTGCGACCATAGTTCAAGGCCTTATCGGGGTCTATAATCGTGAGTAGTGGGTGTAGGGTGCGATAGGTATCCCAAATAGAGAATACAGTATAATGCCCATCTTTGGGATTAGTATTTTTATGCACCTGCTTATCTAAACCACGATAAGCACCATCGACATCTTGATAATTATATGGTGCTATATTAGCGTGATAAAGGGCTGTATAGAAATTAGTCAAGACTTCAGGCTCGCGGCTCGATATACGAATACGACCAAGAAGATTAGCCCACTCTTGGCGACTCTCTTGATGTAAGCGGTCAAAATCCCAATGAGGCACTTCAGCCACAAGATTGCGCTCAGCTCCCTCTGGGCTTACGTGCGAAAGACCGATTTTAACATAAACCTCATCACTACCCTCGGGTAAATACAGATGCAATTTCTCATCATACTTACCGCTCGTATCCTTATAGCTGAGCTTGTACTTATTGCCAGCCTTGAGCCCACTTACGACGTCGGTCTTCTTTCCATTCTCATAAATGGCAATGCTATCCAAAGGATGCGATAGATGAATGGTGTAGCTCATCTGATGATGCTCTGCCCAGCCCTTAGTGTAGTAAGTGCCTCTGATTGTCTGCATATCCACGAGCTGAATATCATTACCGACAACCTTATGCCCCCAGTTTGGCTGAAGCACATGCGCTAGGTCTAGGAGTAGACGACGGCTCTTAGCTTGCTTATACTTAAGGCGCATAAGTCCTACACGAGGAGAAGATGTAAGCTCTACATCTATGCCGAAGTTTTTGAGCTTCACAGCATAATAACCGGGCGAAGCCATCTCACTCTGTTTATCAAAACGGGCTATCGGCTTAAGGCTATCTTGTCCTGAATAAGGCAATAGAGCCACATCGCCAAGGTCGCCAATACCGGTACCGCTAAGGTGCGTCAAGCTAAACGCATAGATAAGGCTATCGCTGGCGTGATAACCGCTACTTGCTTCCCAGCCCAAGAGGTGTGTATCGGGCGAGAACTGCACCATCGCATTCGGGCGAGTAGCACCAGGGAAAGTATGACCATGCACAGCCGTACCTATAAATGGATTGACATACTTGAGTAAGTCTGTACCATCAGCCTTTTTCTGTGCTGATAGATTTAGTCCAAGCGCAAGGATAAAACCGAATATATATGGAAATTTCATTCTTTATTTGTTTGCGTCATTATGCACAAAGATAGCAAATTGGAGTAAATAGAGCTACCCAACAAACTCCCGATTGCACGGCAGAAGAGCTATATTCCAATCTTAATCAAAGAGCTCTGCGATAATCCCATCGCTAGTAAAAACGCCTTGAGGGCTTAACTTCAGCGTATGAGCGTCTAAGCACAGCTGTCCACGGCTAATAAAAGGCTCAGACAAAGCTATAAGACGCTCCCGAGCAGAAGCACCAAACAGCTCGACATAGTCTGCTAAATCAATGCCCCACTGCGTCCTTAGGCGCGTCATAATATACTCATGCCTCTTCTCCTCCTCGGTCAGACATTCACGCTCATAAATACGCTTGCCTTGCTCCCAACCCTCAATATATTGGCGGATAGAAGCAACATTATAACTTCGGCTTATACCATCGTAGCTATGTGCTGCTGGTCCAGCACCGATATAATGAACGCCTTGCCAATAGCCCGTATTGAGGCGAGCATATTTACTGGGTTTAGCGAAGTTGGATATTTCGTAGTGTTCATAGCCTGCACTCTTGAGGCTATCAATGAGCATTTCAAAGAACTGCAAACTAAGCTCCTCACTAAGTTCCTCCACACAACCAAGGTCTCTAAGCCTCGTGAGTGGCGTGCCCTCCTCATAAATCAGATGATAAGCCGAGATGTGTGGGATATTAAGTGCAATAATGCGCTCAAGATTATCCTGCCAAGTCGCTACTGTCTGCCTTGGCAAGCCATAAATCAGGTCTAAGCTGATGTTATCAATCCCGACAGCTCTCAAACGTTCGACAGCTTGATAGACCTGTTCTCTATTATGACGTCTATTCAGGAATATCAAATCATCTTCTTGGAAACTCTGCACACCCATGCTTACACGATTGATGGGTAGTGCTCTAAGCCCTTCGGCATAATCCGCTGTAATATCATCAGGATTAGCTTCTAAAGTTATCTCTGCCGCCGCATCGATTGCGTAGCATTGCTCAATAACAGAGCAGATACCGCCAAGCTCTTCTATGCTCAGTAGCGAAGGAGTTCCCCCTCCGAAATAGATATTCGTGAGAGAGCTTCCTTGTGGTAATTCGCTTGCACGCTCACGCAGTTCGCTATGCAATGCCTCTAAATAACGAACACGCAGACCTAGATTGGTCTGCGTGTAGAAGTCGCAATATGCACATCGCTGTGCGCAGAACGGCACATGTATATACAAATTCATGTACCGTCTTAATTAGTTTTAGACGGTAGTACAGAGCCTAATGCCTGCGTAAAACGGAACTCAGCACTCACCTCTGAAGGTGTAGAGACACCGAAGCTATTAACGGCCTCTACTCCGAAAATCAGCTTATCACCAGAGTTAAAGTTAGCGAGTAGCATCGAGCAAACAGTTTGTTCAAGACCTTCTTTAACGATGTAGCTCTCTTCAGTGCCATTGGCATGCACAGCAGTACACCACACACGATAAGTTATCCCTGTAACCTTCTGCTCTGGCATCATCCAGCTAAGGGTAATATGCTTACCTGTAAGCTTAAGGGACAAACCACGAGGCACAGCGGGCTTAGTAGCCTTACCTCTCGCAAGCTCTGGATAAAGAGCCTTATACTTAAATTGCTCTTGTATGAGCGTACGCAGGTAAGGACGACGAGGACCAATATTACCCTCACGGAACATACTAACGCCCCC
>QWCF01000959.1_pt1 | contig 10501 bp, 7 predicted proteins | sample 1972521 | NCBI WGS metagenome assembly QWCF01 (sample SAMN09866715, study PRJNA288562) | Human oral metagenome isolate term4_saliva, whole genome shotgun sequencing...
CTGAACCGTGCCGGGCTGCTGCACAAGAACGTTCATTCTGTTCATGCGGATTCGCTGGACGAATGGCTTGCCGAATGGGATATCCGTTCCGGTACCGCGAGCGAGCAGGCTCACGAACTGTTTCTTGCCGCACCCGGCGGGGTGCGCACCACGCAGGCGTTCTCGACCGCGAACAAGTACGAATCGCATGAGACGGACGCCGAAAACGGGTGCATTCGCGCTGTGGAGCATGCTTACACGAAAGACGGCGGTCTGGCGGTTCTGCGCGGCAATATCGCCCAGAACGGTGCGATCATCAAATCCGCCGGCATTGATGAAGAACTTTTCCACTTCGTGGGTAAGGCATTTGTGGTTGAGTCGCAGGATGAAGCCGTGTTTGAGATTCTGTCGAAGCACGTGAAACCCGGCGATATTGTGGTGATTCAGTATGAGGGCCCGAAGGGCGGCCCCGGCATGCAGGAGATGCTGTACCCCACCTCGTACCTGAAGGGCCTGGGCTTGGGCAAAAGCTGCGCACTCATTACCGACGGGCGTTTCTCGGGCGGTACTTCGGGCATTTCGATCGGTCACGTTTCGCCGGAGGCCGCCGCCGGTGGCGCTATCGGCCTGCTGGAAACCGGCGACGAGATCGAGATCGACGTGCACAACCGCATCCTGCGGGCGAATGTGCCGGACGAGGTTTTGGAGGCGCGGCGCAAGGCGAAGGGCGCCCTCCCGTGGAAGCCCACTAAGCCGCGCGAACGTCAGGTCTCGAAGGCGCTGAAGGTTTACGGGATGCTGGCCGCCTCCGCAGACAAGGGCGGGGTGCGCATCCTCCCAGAGGGAATCTAGTCGCCTATTGACCGAGCATAAAAAGAGCCTTTATTTGAATAAAGCGGCGAAAAACCCTCTTTATTCAAATAAAGGCTCTTTTTTTTAGCAGAGGAGAACAGGGAGAGCGGGCGCTACATCTCGAAGATGCGAACATCCAGCTCTGCGGCGAGCAGCGGCTCCCAGGTTTTCACAGCGGTGCCGAAATGCTCGGTCGCCATATGGTCTCACCGGCGGCGGGACCAAAATCGTAGCTGATATTGCCCGCATCCTTGCGCGATGCCTCGACGAGAGCGGGGACGGATGCCAGGAACTCTTCAACGTGCTCGGGCTTGACCGAAACACCTGCATAAACACCAATCATGGGGCGCTCCTTACTCAATTAGATATACCGGATAACTCCAACCCTACACCGTCGCACAGATGCGCGCCAGAGCGGGGCAGAACCTCTCATTCACCGCGCATAATTCCCGCCATGAAACGGTTTTAGCTTCCCTTTTTAAGGTTCTTCGCTGACTGTAAAATAACCTGTTCAACGTTTGCGCACAGACACCGGCGGGCATATAAAAGATAGTGGAACAATTCCTCACTACACGAAAGAAGGAGACTATGCGGCAAGGGGGTGTACACACGTGGGATTCTCACCGGCTCATATTAAACGGTGCACCCTAACCTGGGAGGCGCCCGACTACAGCACCTCATACCCAGCGGGCTATACAACTCGGGGCGTGGCTGTGATTGCAGTTGCCGAATACACCCGTAAGACCAAGGGGTACTGTTACAGCACCCTCACGGCTCTTGTCTATATTTCGCGTGAAAACGGTGAGCGCATCGTCATCAACCAAGAACCGGTGGTTGAATCGTGTATGCATTCGCTTCTTGACCCGTGTGATGTGGTGCACCCGAAGACTTTGGGGCGCATTGTGCTTAATGCCTGGGATGTTATTCCTTCGGATTATACGCATCACCTGGTGACGGTTGCCGCCGACCGGCACGATTTGAAGCTTCTTTTTCGTAATTGTGAGCAGCTTAAGAAGGCGATGGAGTACCGGGCGTTTGAGAAGGTGCTTGACCCGTACGATAACCATTCGCTGGGTGAGGTGCATGTGCGCCTTGCCGGTACGGATGCCGCCGAGACCATGCGTTATTTTCAGGATCGTGCCGAGCAGCTGACCGAACAGATGATTGCCGAGACGCTGGCAGAGGTTCCTGAAAATCAGCTCGTGGACTATAACGTGTTTACCGATTGTTCCTTTCGCGCCACCCACAATAAGAAGTATTTGCGCGGTGGGCGCATGGGTATTGCCGGGGTGAGCGAGGACGGCTTCTATTTTCACACCCATTATGACGCCGTGAATATTATGACCGGTGAGCTTTCGGCGATGCTCGCGGCGTTTCACGTGTTTTATCACGGCGGTCGCCGCCTGATTATTAACACTGATTCCTTGGGTGCGCTGACCTTTCTTCTTCGGCTGGCGCACAGCCGTTGGGCTTTCGATTATTGGGTGCGTGAGGGCGTGCAGGATGCCCGGGTTATCGCCGAGATGGAGCAGCTAACTGCGGCTATTCGGGCGCATCGGGTGATTGTGAAGCATGTGCCGGGCCATACCGGGCACGGTCTGCAGGAGAGCAGCGATTCGGTGTCGAAGATGCACCGCCATTTTCCGGGACAGATCGTGGATAAGCGGCATACGGTTGAGTTCAACCGCCGGTGCGAGTCGATTATCACGGCTCTGTCTGGGTGTAAGAAGGCCGTGCGGCTGCCCAGTCCGGAGTGGCTGCAGATTAAACCCTCGGCGATACATACGGGAAATCGCCTGTGGCGATAGGCTATATACTATATTTTTGGGTAGAAATGGACGACGCGCGATGCGTCCGCGACGGGTGCGGGCGATCGTGCGTTTTCTGCATTCGCGGGGAAAACTTCGCGGATATGGCGAATCGGTATAAAACCCCATGTCAGCTGGTCTTTCAGAGGCGGCAGAAGGTGCACTTGTAAGCGGTCATCACCACAGCCGCAGGTACCGCTTCGAGAGCGCGGTCGTGCCGAATTTCCTCATGTTACGGGCGTTTCCAGCCCGAGTTTTACAGGAGCGATGACCAGAGTCGGCAGATATTTTCGGTGACTTTAATGCGCTGCGGGCGTGAGGACCACGGGCCGTAACGCAGTTCCGTGCAGATACTTTCGTAGGTTCGCGCAACGTCGGCGAGCGCATCCACCATAGCGGGGTCTGCGATAAAGGTTGATACTTCGAGGTTGAGCGAGAATGAGCGGGGGTCCATATTCGAGGAGCCGATAAACGCCATTTCGTCGTCTACGTACATGAACTTGGAATGCAGCACTGTGGGGCTGGGGTATTGCAGAATGCGCACCCCGGATTGCAGCAGCGTCTCGTAGTAGGAGCGCTGCGCCATATTGGGGAGGAACTGGTCGCCTTTTTCGCAGACGATCACGGTGGTTTCGATGCCTGAGAATGCTGCGTTGGTGAGTGCCTGCAGCAGGGTTTCGTCGGGTACGAAGTAGGGTGAGCAGATGGTGATGCGTTTTTCTGCGTTGTAGATCATGTAGTTGATTAGGCGCAGGTTGTTTTCCGTCTCGAACCCGGGGCCGGAGGGAACTACTTGGGCGCGCATCGATCCTGGAACGTAGGGGATTTTCGCCTCAATTTCTTCGAGGATCAGCTGGTTTGTTTCGGAGTACCAGTCGGAGACGAATACCGCGTTGAGCTCTTCGACGATGGGACCGGTGCATGAGAAGGTGAGGTCTTTCCACTCCAGACTTTTACGCACGTTTTTTTTGAGGTCGTAGGAGCGGTGGATGGCGTTTTGCGAGCCTGAGAATGCCACTGCGCCGTCTATCACGAGGACTTTGCGGTGGTTGCGCAGGTCGGGGCGCTGCCATTGTAGTCGCCAGGGTTTGATGGGCAGCATCAGGCGCCATTCGATACCCGATTCGTTGAGCATTTTTGTCAGCTGCCGGTATGAGGGGTATTTGCGCGAGCCGATATGGTCGATGAGCACGCGCACCCGCACGCCACGTTTTTGGGCGGCGAAGAGGGCATCCCAGAGTACTTTGGAGGCTTCGTCGTAGGCGGTGATGTAGAACTCGAAGTGAACGTACCGCTGGGCTTTGTTGACTTCTTGCGCCATGATGCGCATGGCTTCGTGGTTGTCGTTGTGCAGGGTGAAGGAGTTTCCGCCGACGAGGGGGAGCGAACCGAGCTTGTAGTTGAGTTGGCTGGCGACCAGGGTTGCTTCGTTGAGCCCGTCGGAGTCGGTGAGCTGTGGGGTGCCGCCGGTGGTCTTGCGGATCAGGTCGTTCATGGCGTGCTGCCGGGCTCGCCGGTATTGCGGAAGGTGAGAGGACCCGAAAATTAGGAAGGCTAGGAACCCGATGAACGGGATGAAGAAGATAGCCATGAGCCAGCCGAGTGCGACCACGGGCTTGCGGTTGTAGGGCAGCCAGAATAGGGACAGCACACGGATGCTCAGGTCTGCGAAGAACAGAATAATCCTGAGCCAATCGGGTAGGAAGTCGAGGTATCCGGTTGAAAAAAAGTTCACCTTATTATTATGCCTAGCATTTTGTCTTCTGTGGGGGAGAGGCAGGACACGCTGCGTCGCCTGCATAGTGCAGTTGTGCAAAAAATGCAGAAATGCAATAATTGCAGTTATGCAAAAACCTGAGCCGAGTCGCGCCGAGACAAGCCTGCGTGAACGCCGCCGCGAACGCACCTGGGTGAACATTCACGAAACCGCCCTGCGCTTAGCCCGCCAGCACGGCATGCGCGGCAGCACCGTCGAAGACATCGCGGCGGAAGCCGGAATCTCGCCCCGCACCTTCTTCAACTACTTCGGAACCAAAGAGGATGCGGTGCTCGGCCTGCGCGCCCCCGCCATCACCGACGACCTGCTCGCCAGCGACCGGGCGCACGAAAACGACAACCTCATCGTGCGTATCACCCATCTGCTGCTGTACATCGTGCGGCACAGCTTCAACTTTGCCAATCACGCGAAATTCCGGGAGCGCATCGATGAATTTCCCGAATTTAGGCACCGGCTGAAGGTGCACCATATCAGCTGCGAACAGGTGCTCATTGACTATCTCAATACCGTCGATTGGGATGCCTTCAATGCCGCAGGAAGGCGCGGCTCTTTGATAACCCGCCCCGAAAATATGCCGCCGACAGAAACTGCCGAAGAACGCACCCGTGCCACAGTCCAGCTTGCATCTGCGGTGCTGCGGCAGCTGCACTTCGCCAAGGATATTGCCGACGAAGACGAGGTCGAGCGGCGCATCCACAACACCGTCAAAACTTTTCAAGCCCTGCTGAAGGAAAACTAGGAATGACGTCGCACTCAGACAAACCCGCTGAAGCCACCACGGCTGAAGCTAGAAAACATCAAATAGCGCTCATGTTCTCCGGCTTGGTCATCGTGATGCTCATGTCGGCACTGAACCAAACCATCCTCGCACCCTCACTGCCGACCATCGTGGGCGAACTGCATGGTGTGGAGCATATGAGCTGGGTAATTGCCACCTTCATCTTGCTCTCCACCATCACCATGCCGGTGTACGGCAAACTCTCCGACCAGTTCGGGCGTAAACCCTTCCTGATTTTTGCCATCCTCTCCTTCATGACGGGATCTATCATCGGCGCGCTCGCTCCCGATATGACCTGGCTGATCGTCGCCCGCGCGCTCCAGGGAGTCGGCGGTGGCGGCCTCATGATTCTCTCCCAATCCGTGGTCGCAGATGTAATCCCCGCCCGCGAACGCGGTAAATACATGGGTATCATCGGCGGCGTCTTCGCCTTCTCCTCGGTCGCCGGACCGCTCATCGGCGGGTGGATCACCGAAGGCCCCGGCTGGCGTTGGGCATTCTGGCTTAACCTGCCGCTTGCCATACTCTCAATCTTTGCCGTCATTTTTCTGCTCCCACACACCGCGCTCAAAGACCGCGAAAAGCGGCAGATCGACTACCTGGGCAGTATTATTCTCATGGCTGGAACCAGCGCGCTCGTGCTCGCCACCATCTGGGGCGGCAATCAGTACGCCTGGAACTCCCCGCAGATTATTGGGCTTCTCATCGCATCCGCCGTCGCGGCCCTGATCTTTATTCCGGTTGAAAACCGCGCCGCAGAGCCGATCATGCCCATGTACCTCTTCACCAACCGCAACTTCCTGCTCACCCTGGGCGCCTCTCTTGCCCTCGGTGTTGCCATGTTCGGTGCCGTCGAGTACATCCCCACCTACCTGCAAATGTCCCTGGGCGTGAGCGCAACCGTGGCGGGTCTGCTCATGATTCCCCTCATGGGTGCCCTGCTCGTGGTTTCCATTATTACCGGACGGCTGGTCTCCGCACGCGGCAAATACAAGGCATATGTGGTCACCGGTACCGCACTCGTGGCGCTCGGGCTCTACCTAATCTCCACCATCACCCCGAGCACCCCCACCTGGATCTTCTGCAGCTATATGGCGGTCATGGGTGCGGGCCTGGGCATGTCGATGCAGTTCCTCACCCTCATCGTGCAAAACGCTTTCCCCGTCACCGTCGTAGGAACCGCTACCGCAGCCAACAACTTCTTCCGCCAGGTCGGCTCAACCGTGGGTGCTTCACTCGTGGGTGGTCTGTTTACCTCACGCCTGAGCAGCCTGCTCAGTGAACGCATGCCCGCGCAAGCAGTAGCCTCGGCAGGGGAACACGGAACCTCCTCCCTGACTCCCGAGCTCGTCAGCCGGATTCCCGAGCCGATTCACGGCATTATCGTGAACGCCTACAATGATGCCCTGATTCCGCTTTTCCTCTACCTGGCACCACTCGGGCTAATCTCCGCGCTTCTGCTTCTCTTCATCCGTGAGGATGCGCTCGCCACCACTATCGAAACGCACACCACTACCGATGTGGCGCGTTCGGCAACCGGTGCCATTGAGGTAATCACGCCCGAAATGGCGGCGAAAGATGCCGAATGCCTGAAGAAAATGCAGGGTGAAGCGCATACCGTGATTGACCCGGAACTTGCCGGTAGTGCATCCGATGAAACGGCTGAAACCGAGCAGCACGTTCAGGGCCGAAAGGAAACTGGCGAACCTTCGCGCGGCACCAAGCCCTAACGGCTTCTTAGGTAACCCTATACAGTTATTCCCCTCGCACGCTATGCTGGAGGGGAATAACTGTTAACACCCTCACACGGGACGCGGGTCGCCTTCGTCGCTGAACGCCAACCCGCATGCACCATCTACAGGAGGACCCATGAAGATTCTGATCCCTACCTCAATTACGCTCGACGAAGAGAAACTAGGGCTTGAACCCGGCGATATCGTGCGGCACTACAACCCCACGGAACCCATTGCCGAGGAAGATACCGATGCCGAAGTTCTGATTGCTTGGGCGAATACCGCCGATCAGCTCGCGGATTCCGCTCGCCGCATGAAAAATGTGGGGCTTATTCAGGCGCTTCTTGCGGGGCCGGATGCGGTACGTGCGGCGGGATTCACCCCAGATGCCGCCGTCTGCGCAGGTGTGGGTCTGCACTCGAAGACCGTTGCGGAACATGCGCTCGCGCTGACCCTGAACTTCGTGCGTTTCTTGCCGACGCTGGCGCAGGCAACGGCCGAGCATCGTTGGGCTGAGGAGCTCGGCGGCGCGCAGGAACTTCACCCGAAAGACCAGGTCACAACCCTGCTTGATGCCAATGTGCTTGTGTGGGGATTCGGCTCGATCGGGCAGGAGACAGCGCGGCTCTTCAAGGCTTTCGGTGCGAACGTAACCGGCGTTGCACAGAGTGCGGGGGAGCGCTCTGGATTCCCGGTGATTGCAACCGAACAAATCGATGAATACCTGCCGACTACGGATATTCTCGTGATGGTGCTTCCCACCAGCGATTCGACCTTCAAGGCACTTGATACCCATAAGCTGCAGCTGCTGCCTAAGCGCGCCTACCTGATTAACGTCGGGCGCGGTACCACTGTTGATGAGGATGCACTCGTCGCCGCCCTAAACTCCGGCTCGATTGCGGGCGCTGCGCTGGACGTGACGGCGACCGAACCGCTCCCCTCCGATTCGCCCCTGTGGGATGCGAAGAATATTGTGATCACCCCGCATGCTGCCGGTGGTCGCCCCGTAAATCCGGAGGAACTGATCGCCCACAATATTCGTGCCTTCCGCACCGGTGCTGCTGCGAGCGAGTACCGTAACCGGTTCTAGAATTTCAACGAACGTAGAAAGTCACGTGTAAAAGAGATACATTCTCACCCCGTACCCTGTGATGCCATTCATAAATCACAGGATACGGGGTGCTTTTGATATGAAATTCATAAAATTTTTTGCCGTAAATCCCGACAATGTAAGTTAGGACCTACTTATTTTAGATGTTGGTTTTGCTCCTGTTTACATGGTTTTTCGTGGATTTTTTGGGGTCTGGAGAGGGTTTGAGGCGTTCTGAAAAAATATGACGCCACAAATCTTCGGTGTGTGTAAATCTTTCGTAACTTTTCGCCAAACCTTATTTTGATAGCGATACCGGGGATGCCGCCTCCAAACTCCTCGCAGTACCCCGCAAAATGGTGCTTGTCGGCTGATTTTAAGGCGATGTGGGTTTGGTAGATACCCGAATGTAAATATAAGATAAAGGAACTACGCTTCTAGTGACTGTAGTCACTGGATTATCCGATGACGGAAGCTGTAACACACATGCCTACGAAACCAGAATATCTAGGAGGGGAACCGCCCCATGTTTAGGTATATCCTCCGGAGGTCGCTCACTTACCTCGTGATGGTTTTCTTAACCACGACTATGGGTTATTTTGCGGCTGTTACCACGCTAAAACCTGCCCTTTTGGAGCAGGAAAAGGTGCCGCGCCCCTCGCCTGAACAGGTGAATCGCACTCTCGCCTCCCTCGGACTCGACCCCGAAATGAGTGCGTGGGACAGATACATTCAATGGCTGACGAATGTTGTCACCAAATTTGATTGGGGACGCAGCCCAAACAGCGGATATATCAATCAGGAATTCGGTCAGCGTCTGTGGGTTTCTACCAGATTGATGCTCGCGGCGACTATTTTGACCATTATCATCGGTGTGGCGCTGGGTGTTTACTCGGCAGCGCGTCAGTACAAGTTTTCCGACCGGGTTATTACCGGTTATTCCTATCTCGTCTATATTATTCCTGCCCCCGTGGCATACTTCGTGGTGCAGCAGGGAGCAACCGCCATTAACAACATTGTGGTTGAAAACGGCGGCGAAAAGATTTTCTATGTGACCGGTATTTCGACGCCCGGTGTAACAGGCTTCTGGGATACCACCATAGACATGGCGGCGCACTATGTGGTGCCGACCTTCTGTATGACGATTTTCGGATGGGCCAGCTATCAGATTGCTCAGCGGCAATACCTGCTCGATAACGTGAACGCAGACTTCGTGCGTACCGCTCGCGCGAAAGGACTCACCCGTAACCAGGCGATTACCCGCCACGCCCTGCGTGTGTCCTTTATCCCGGTGGCACAGTCGATTGCATACACCATTCCCACCATTTTTGCAGGTGCCTTCTTCGCGGAGTCCGTGTTTGCATGGCCCGGCATTGGTAAATGGTCTATTGACGCGATCGGCCAGCAGGATGTGAACGCTGCGACCGCTACTCTCGCCTACGGTTCCGTGCTGTTCGCCATTGGTGCCATTATCGCCGATATCGCGACTACGATCGTCGACCCCCGAGTGAGGATCTCATGAGCCAGGTAACTGAAACAAGCACGGTACCTGTCGTGCAGAATGGTGATTTTAAAGTTCTCAACAAGAACGTGATTATCCTCCGCCGCTTCTTGCGCAACAAGGCTGCGGTGTTCGGGCTTATCGTCTTTATCTGTGTGGGGCTTTTCGGGTACTTCGGCAAATATGTTTCTAAGTACTCCGCAACCGAATCTGACTTTATGACCCTTGGCGGTGAAGGCCCCTCCGCAGAGCACTGGTTTGGCACCACCGTGGGCGGTAACGATCTTTTCGCCATGATGAGCGAAGCCGTGTGGACCTCAATGGAAATCGGCTTGGTCGTGGGTATCGCCACCGTCATTATCTCCGCGATCTACGGTTGCGTGATGGCGTACTTTGGTGGCTGGATCGACAGGGTTATGCTCTTCCTCTTGGAAACCATGATTATGGTTCCCTCGCTGTTGATTTTGGCGATTTTCATCAACGGTCAGATCGGTAAGCAGATTCAGAAGACCGTTCCCACGTGGATTGTGCTCTCCTCTGTGCTGATTGTATTCGGCTGGATGGGGCCTGCCCGTGTGATTCGTGCGATGGCGCAATCCCTGATTGGGCGCGATTACGTGAAGGCAGCACGCTACATGGGCGTACATCCCTTCAAGATCGTGCTGCGGCACCTCGTTCCGAATATCGGCTCGATGCTCGTTCTGAACTTCACGACCGGCATCATGATCGCTGTGCTCTCTGAGGTTGCGTACTCCTTTATCGGCATTGGTATTACCTACCCGAACTACTCACTGGGGTCGTTGATTTCCGATGCCGCGCAGCAGCTTAATACCCTGCCACATATGTTCTGGTTCCCCGTTATCTTCTTCTTCCTGCTGGTGGGGCCGCTCTCGCTCATGAATGATGGCCTGCGCGATGCCTTCGACCCGACTTCCATGTCGGTCGGTAAGATCAAGAAGTCAAAGAAACCTAAGAGCCAGAAA
>QWCF01001146.1_pt1 | contig 10494 bp, 7 predicted proteins | sample 1972521 | NCBI WGS metagenome assembly QWCF01 (sample SAMN09866715, study PRJNA288562) | Human oral metagenome isolate term4_saliva, whole genome shotgun sequencing...
ACCGTTATCATTGAGTTATTAACTCTTTGGTAACGGTTATTCTTTACAAAATGATAGCTGTCTTTAGCTGAAAACGAGTTTTGACACACCCTCTTAATTTTTTTATGTGCAAAAGATGTCTTCCTGTCTGTCAAATATCCATTATGGCGAGAATTGCAATATTTGCTGAAAAAATAAAATTATGATTTCAGAACTTCGCCTTAATTATGTTGCTTAGGCATTAATATCTTCTTATATTCTTGCGGATTTTCGAGCAACTTTACAGCTTCTTTCCATTGTTTGTCGAATTGCAAACTATTGGCAATTGCTCCACGCTGATAATAGTAAGCAGCAACAAGGTCGGCTGTAAGCACTTGCTTTATGGTTTGCTTGTGATGGTCAAGTTCTTTTGCTAAGTTATGTTGCAACTTCTTTTCTAACGCAGCAAATTCAGACTTCGCATCATCATAATAGCCTTCAAACTTTGCTATATCAATAAGATTCTTTATAACCTTCTCGCTTTGTCGGTCGTATTTAAAGCCACTCTTTATCACAGCAGATTTGAAATTTTCGTAGTCGGCATCTGAAATAATAAAGTTTTTTGGATCGCCAATGGTCGGGTGTTGTTTAATATAATTGAGTATCCAATTAGTCATAACCTCTGTAGAGTCCATTCCAGAATTAGCAAGATAAAATGCTATATTTGGAAGAGAGTCGGGAAGGACTTTCACATCAGGATTAATACCACCACCATCACGTACAATTCTACCATTTGCCGTATGAAACACTTTAGTTAACGAATCGGGTACATGTTCTAAATATCCACCTCGACTGTGTTTATAGTTTATGGCTTGAATACACCGTCCACTCGGAATATAATATTTACTTGTAGTTAGCTTCAAATTTCCATTATATGGAAGTTCCATTGGGGCTTGCACTAATCCTTTTCCATAAGTACGAGTACCTAAGATTACTGCACGGTCTAAATCTTGCAAACTACCACTTGTTATTTCGCTTGCACTCGCTGTTTCGTCGTTTACTAACACAACAATCGGTATAAGTGTATCAATTGGTTCAACCGTTGTTTTGTATTCGCGGTTAGCACGTTCCAACTTTCCCTTTGTATTAACCAACACAAGTCCTTTAGGTACAAACATATTTACTATATTTATAGCTTCTTGCAGACTTCCTCCACCATTATTACGCAAGTCTAGAACTAACGATTTCATTCCATCTTTCTTCATTTCTAAGAAAGCTTTACGCACATCTTTCGAACAATCTACCGTGAACGAGTTTAAGTCTAAATACCCTATACCATTTTGTTGCAAACCATAATAAGGAACTGCAGGCATTTGAATAGCCTTTCGAGTAAGCTTAAACTTCATTGTTTTACCAGTTGATGGGCGTTTTATCTTTAATAAAAAGGTAGAACCTGCATCGCCACGTAGGTGGTCGCTAACATAACTTGTAGATTTTTTATACATCGAAGAGTCGTTCACAGACAATATTATATCGCCTTTCTTCAAGCCAGCCTCTGCTGCAGGCATATTCTCATACGGTTCATCTATTATAACATTATCCAATTTCAGATCGTATCGAATTAGTGCGCCAATACCTGCATATTTACCAGATATCATCATATCCAATTCTTTTACCTTATCTTCTGGATAATAAACAGTATAAGGGTCGAGTGAACTCAACATAGCATTAATACCATTGCCTATAACTTCATCGGCATTTAGCGTATCTACATACATCAAATCAAGATATTTATAGATAGCAGAGAATGTCTCTAAATTCTTAGCAACTTTAAAATTATGGTCTTTGTTAGACGTACCTTGTGCAAAAACATTAGCTTGCGATAGGAAGGTAAACACACACAAGCAAAGCAATAATCTCTTTATCATTCTTTTGTATATACAAACGAGTTAATGTTTAAGAATCAGTGCAAAATTACACTATTATATTGAAATACTATAAGAAGTAGAACTAAAAATAACAAATACAGTGGCATTACGCTCATTTCTTAAATATCATCTTTTGGGGTAATTTCACCCATTTATTGTTCACAACTATCTCTATTGTACTTCCTTTTATCTGTTTAAAAGTATAGGTTCCATCGCCATTATATGTTAATGTAGCAACGAGATTTTCGCTCCCATAATCGTTAATAATATCAAGCGTAGCCACATTCCCTTTAATTCCCAAATCTACAATTATCCATTTTCGGGTATCGCGTTTAGCACCAAGATAACCTGGAACTTCGCCAAATATCTCTTGTCCAGGTATAATTATATCTTGTTTATAGAAGTCGATATCGAGCCAAACTTGATATTCTTTATTCTCTATATGAGTTTTAAAGATAATAGTATCTGCAGGAGTTTCCTGTTCACTCGTTGATTGTTCACCAATAGGAGTAATTGCTGCCGCCATAGTTACAAGCGAGCTAAGCGAGAACACTATTAACAATATATATAATTTTATTTTCATAACATTTGCAAAGATAATTCTTTTTCTTCTTTATTGTAGCAATAAGTCCGTTTCTTTTTTAAAGTTTAAATATTCCGTATAGAAACAACGTGATTTATATCATAATTTAAAGATTAAAACGCCTAAAATAATTCGTTCTACTCTTTGTGGTTCATTTTTTTATCGTACCTTTGCATTTATTGATAAGATAAAAAAAGATGTTCTTGGATTTCATTTTTGAAGCGAGTTGGGAAGTATGTAATAAGGTCGGAGGCATCTACACTGTACTATCCACACGCGCAAAGACATTACAAGAGATAATGCAAGACCGCATTATCTTTATTGGTCCTGATTGTTTCAACGGAGAAGAAAACCCATACTTTATTGAAGACAAAGCACTTTTCAGCAACTGGTTGGCTGTTGCTAAGCAAGAAGGATTAAGTTTAAAAGTTGGTAGATGGAATATTCCTGGTTCTCCAATAGCTTTCCTTATTGATTTTAAGGATTGCTACGCTACTAAGAATAACTTCTATGGTGAGCTTTGGGAACGTTACAGTGTAGACAGTTTACATGCTTACGGCGATTATGACGATTCTGCTATGTTTTCTTATGCTACAGCAAAAGTTGTTGAAAGTTACTTTAGGTTCTATTTAAGCAACTGCAACAATGTTATATTCCATGCTAACGAATGGCAAACTGGCTTTGCTGCATTGGCATTGCAACACGATGTACCAGAAATTGCAACTATCTTTACTACGCATGCAACTGGGATTGGACGTAGTATAGCTGGAAACAACAAACCACTATATAGCCATTTGCAAGCATATAATGGCGACCAAATGGCAGACGAACTCAATATGCAGAGCAAGCATTCTATTGAGAAGAAAACTGCACATTATGTAGATTGTTTCACCACTGTGAGCGATATTACAGCAATGGAATGTAAAGAACTCTTAGACAGACCTGTTGATGTAGTGTTACCAAACGGATTTGAAGACGACTTTGTTCCCAAAGCTACTTTATTTACCAAAAAACGTAATGCTGCACGCAAACGATTGTTGCATATTGCTGAAACTCTTACAGGTTCTAAACTCAACGACAATGCTCTTATAGTGTCTACAAGCGGACGTTACGAATTTAGAAATAAAGGTATCGATGTCTTTATTGAGGCTATAAATAAATTAAGGTACGATGAGGAACTAAAGCGCGAAATTGTTGCTTTTATAGAAGTTCCAGGTTGGGTTGCTCGTCCACGTACCGATTTACAGGAACGTTTAGCAACAAACAAAATATATGATACAGCATTGTTCCTTCCACTTATTACGCACGAACTACATAATATGGATTCTGATGCTGTATTGAATATGGCACGTCATTTAGGTATAATGAATGCTCCAACCGATAAGGTGAAACTAATATTTATACCTTGTTATTTAAACGGGAACGATGGAATAGTAAATATGTCGTATTATGACGTAATTTTAGGTAACGACCTCTGTATTTACCCCTCATACTACGAACCATGGGGCTATACACCATTAGAATCAATTGCTTTCAAAGTTCCTTGTATCACAACCGATCTTGCTGGATTTGGCTTATGGGCTAACCATCTGAAGAACCGATATTGCGAAATAACAGATGGTGTGAAAGTAATACACAGAACTGACGATAATTATTTTGAAGTAGCAGACAGCATTAAACAAACCATTAAAGAATATGCTGCAATGGATAAGAAAACAGCTGATAAATGTAGAACTAACGCACAAAAACTTTCTAAGAAAGCATTGTGGTGCGAGTTCATACAAGCTTACAAAACTGCTTACGACATTGCTTTAAAGAATAGAGACATAAGATTAAGAAAAGAAATGTAACAACAAAATATATCCTGATATAGCGATAGACGGATTTAGATTGTAGGGATAAAGAATATATATAAATAACATAATAAATGAAATTATGAAAATTAAGTCTGATTATTCAAATGAGCCTCAATGGAGAGAGGTGAACATTAAGTCAAGTCTTCCTAAAGAATTGACTTGTTTAGATGAGATTGCACACAACCTCTGGTATGGTTGGACTCATGAGGCGCGTAGCCTTTTTACCCATCTGGACGAAGAACTTTACGAAAAAGTAGGACATAATCCTGTATTGTTGCTCGAACAATTGAGCTACGATCGTAAAGAGGCTATTGTAAAAGACAAAGAACTGATGAAACGCGTGAAGAACGTTTATAAGATGTTTAAAGACTATATGAACGTTAAACCTAACACAAAACGCCCATCAGTAGCTTACTTCTGTATGGAGTTCGGCCTCAATCAGGTATTAAAAATCTATTCTGGTGGTTTGGGAATGCTCGCTGGAGATTATCTCAAAGAAGCATCAGACTCTAATGTAGACCTCTGTGCTGTTGGTTTCCTATATCGTTACGGTTATTTCCGCCAGAGTCTTTCTATGGACGGACAACAAATAGCAAAATACGATGCACAAACTTTTAATTCTCTTCCTATAGAACGTGTTCTTAACGCCGATGGAAGTCAAATGGTTGTTGATGTTCCTTACACCAATTATATGGTTCATGCTTTGGTATGGCAAGTAAACGTTGGACGTATTAAACTTTACTTACTTGATACCGACAACGATATGAATTCAGAATTCGACAAGTCTATTACCCATGCTTTGTATGGTGGTGATTGGGAGAACCGCATTAAACAAGAAATTTTGTTGGGTATTGGTGGTATTCTTACATTGAAAAAACTCGGCATACAAAAAGATATATATCATTGTAACGAAGGACACGCAGCTCTTTGCAATTTGCAACGTCTGTGCGACTATGTTGAACAAGGATTAACATTTAATCAAGCAATGGAGCTTGTTCGTGCTTCTTCTCTTTATACTGTTCATACACCTGTTCCAGCAGGACACGACTATTTCGACGAAGCTCTTTTCAGCAAATATATGTCTGGTTTTCCAGAAAAATTAGGTATTAGCTGGGACGAATTTATTGGTATGGGACGTACTAATCCAGACGACCACAACGAACGTTTCTGTATGAGCACCTTTGCATGCAACACTTCACAGGAAATAAATGGTGTATCTCGCCTTCATGGTTGGGTAAGTCAAAAAATGTTTGCACCATTATGGAAAGGTTATTTCCCAGAAGAAAATAGTGTTGGCTATGTTACAAATGGTGTTCACCTACCAACATGGACTGCAACTGAGTGGCGTAAAGTATATGCTGCAAACTTTGACGACAGTTTTATGTCAGACCAAAGTAACGAAAAAATTTGGCACGCTATATATAATGTTCCCGATGAAGAAATATGGAACACACGTATGGCTTTAAAGAATAAACTTATAAAGTATATTCGCGATAAATTCACACAACAATGGCTTCGCAATCAAGGAGACCCTGCTAAGGTTGTGTCTATTCTCGAAAAGATTAACCCTAACGCATTGATGATTGGCTTCTGTCGTCGCTTTGCTACATATAAACGTGCACATCTTCTATTTACCGATTTAACACGTTTAGAAAAGATTGTGAACAATCCTGAACGTCCTGTTCTCTTCTTCTTCTCTGGTAAAGCGCACCCAGCCGACGGTGCTGGTCAGGGATTAATTAAGCGTATATTCGAAATTTCACAAATGCCGCAGTTCCTTGGTAAGATTATTTTCCTTGAAGACTACGATATGGAATTGGCACGTCGCCTTGTTTCTGGTGTCGATATTTGGATGAATACTCCTACACGTCCATTAGAAGCAAGTGGTACTTCGGGTGAAAAAGCTGAAATGAACGGTGTTGTAAACTTATCTGTGCTTGATGGCTGGTGGGTTGAAGGCTATCGTAAGGGTGCTGGTTGGGCTCTTCCTGAAAAACGTACTTATCAAAACCAAGAGTATCAGGATAAACTCGATGCAGCAACTATTTACAGTTTGTTAGAGAACGAAATTACTCCTTTATTCTTCAATAAAACAAAGGGTAAAACATATTCTGCCGATTGGGTTAAGGTAGTTAAAAATTCTATAGCTACTATTGCTCCACATTACACAATGAAACGTCAGTTAGACGATTATTATACTAAATTCTATAATAAGCAGGCTGAACGTTCGGCTAACTTACATGCAAACAACAACCGTTTAGCGAAAGAAATTGCATTGTGGAAAGAAACTGTAGCAGAACGTTGGGATAGTATCAACGTTGTATCACACAATTTCGATTCGCTTTTCAATGCTGTTACTGGAAAAACAACTACTCTTACCTTCACTATAGACGAACAAGGTTTGCAAGATGCAGTTGGTTTGGAACTCGTAATACTTAACAACACTCCTATTGATGATGTTAATATTCACAAAGTTCTACCATTTAAGCTCGTAAAGACCGAAGGTAATCTCTATACTTTCCAGTTAGATTTTGATGCTTCTGACGCTGGTGCATTCAAATGTGCTGTTCGTATGTATCCAAAGAATAGTTTATTACCACACCGTCAAGATTTTGCGTATGTTAAGTGGCTCAACTAAACCACTAACAATATAGATAAAATCCCCCTCTCGATTCCATTTTCGGGAGGGGATTTTTATTTCCCTTTTTCACAGAATATTCTTCTCCCACTAATTTATAATTAAAATGCAGATAATTTATAATTAAAATGCAGATAATTTATAATTAAAAATCCGTGAATTCAACAAGCAAGTGCAAATTTACTTAATTTGTTCGTGATTGCAGTTCTATGTTGAACTTGCGAGTGTTTCTTTCCTTTACAGATTCTTCCATCTGAAATTTCCTTTATCTGCTACAAATACAAAAATTATCCCTTTGGAAATCAGGTATAGAGACCTCTGCAAAACCTCATATAGATGTAGATGGAAAAATCATAAATATAACTCATTGATTATCAATAGTAGCTTTTGGGTGTAAAAAGACTTTTGCAGAGGTCTCGTAATATCAAATAAAGTAACTATACTCGCACTTGTGCACTTTTATTTGACAACATACAGTCTATTATATTCCATTTCCTACGAATTTATTATTTTAATGAAATTAGAGAGTATTCCTATTGGTGGTTATTTTATTTTTCGATAATTTTACCGTCATCCCTAATTATATAAGTTTTAACTTTCTGAGAAGAATCTATAAATGTAGTTTTAACCTTAATAGAAAAGTTTTTGTCAATTCTAAAGGATGTAATCTCCTTAGACTCATCACTATCTGGTTCAAACCAAATTCCTTCAACATAGAGGTTTGATATGATGGTATTATTCTTGATAGATAGTAAAAAAAATCGATAGTCAAAATCCCCACAATCCATTGGAACCAAAATCAAATATATATCGCCTTTATTGGGCAACGGTAGGTACCTGAGTTTGTTCCCTGTATCACAAAGAAATTCAGAAACACCTTTCAGGTACTTACTTTCTATCAAATTGTATTTTACTGTCTTTATGTCAATACGCTTATCGTATGGCAATGTTTCGTTACTCTTTGCCAAGAGACTCTTATTCGTAATTGCCCTAAGGGATTTATTGTGCATATCCTCCGTATTGGAATAAAATCCACTTTGGGGATTCTTATAATGTAAGACAAATTCTCTTTTATATATCAAGAACAGATCTTTCCCATTACAAGGTATTGTTTGCCATAAAGTATAATCCTCCCAATCAAAAGCACCATTCTCTTCATCCAAATATTTTTCTATTTGTAAATATGGTATTGAATCTTTAATATTTAATGAAAACTCTTTATTGGCTTTAATGAAATAGTTATGTAAATCTTTTATGTAATATCGGGTATCATACATAAAATAGGATTTGGGTATCTCTTTATGTTGGCTAAAAAGAATCTTTTGTTTTCCATTAATAATAAGCGTGTCCTTGTTTGTCTCTACTTTTGGAGGAACTGAGAGTCTCGTTAATAAGGAGGAAGCTGCTTGTGAGTCTGAATTATATATATTATCTAATGATATAAATTGCCAGTTAATACGTTCTCCTACACAAGAAGACTTCACTTCTTGTTCTGAATAAATTTCTCTTTGCTCAGATACATACACTTTCTTTGAAGGAGCTTTACATGCACATAGAGCTGATAAAAGTAAAATAATAACACACCTCATATCTAATTGTTTATGTAGTTGCTGTTGTTAAAGATGTCAACTTCTTTAAGTCTTCTGTTTCTTAAACCTTTTTCTGATGCCGTTCCTCTATTGATGATGTCCTTGAACTCCTCTGCTGCTTGGAATAAAGGGACTTTCACTCGCTTTCTTAACCCCTCTTCTGTTACATTAAGGTCAGATATGAATAAATCGTTTGCCTCTTGCTTAGTTATACCATTTCTATATTTCTTTGGCATAGAATTGTTTTTAACAAGTTCTTCAACACTTCTCGAACTAATAAGATGCCCATATCCAATTGTTGCATGGTTCTCAGAATCATTATATGGTAATAATTTACATGATTCAAATGATGTAATAAACGAGATACCCAAGGATGAGGTTTTAAGTTTATTAGGGTCGATTCTTTCTTCTTTATCTTTAGTTCCCTTAGTATCTCTAATATATATACCAAGACAATTGCACATATCCTTCAGCCCTATTTCTTTTGCTATAGCAATCATGGATTTTTCGTTTTTTGAAAAATTTTTAGTAAAAAATTCATCCGCTAGATATTTTGTTTCAAATTCTCTTACATCGTAATGTACCCATGTTTTAGCTCCAATTTTTGTAGATTCCAAATTAAAAATATTAATCTGTCCTGTTTTCCAATCCCATTTTGCCCCTAAATACTTGTTAAATATACATTGTCTGATAGTTTCCATATCCTTAATGTTGCGAGTGCGTTGTCCGTTTTTATTAAAATGCAAATCAAGCGCTTTACCCATATGGTTCGTTGTTGGTTTTTTTAAGTATTCCGGATGATGTCGACATCGATATCCAGAATTAATTTTGTTTAATGTAAACCTTCCATCTTTTTTCAAATAAAATAGGTTCTTCCGTTAAATGCGTAGATGCCTATCATGCAATGCATATAGCCTTAATGTGAAGTATTCCTCATTTCTGAATCCGTATATCTGTCTTTTCAGAACCTTTATTTTATTGTTAATGCCTTCAATTTTTCCATTTGTTATACAATGGTCGTACCATGCTAATATGTATGTCTTGTATGCTCTAATAGTTGAAGCCATTTTCACCAATGGCTGTATTTTAGATTCTATAGCTTGCTTTACCCATTCGCCATTTTCATTAATGGCTGTATTTTGGATTCTATAGCTTGCTTTACCCATTCATCCAACACAGCTTTAGCCTTTTGCTTACTACACTGATTCCATATTTCCTTAAGATCTTCTTTGAGATAATAGGCAATCATTAGCGGACGGTTTAGGCTTAGGGCGTTCTCCAGTCTATTTCTGTGTGCATGATCAAAAATATCATTTCCATTTCTAAGCAACAACCAACGTGTTCCTTTGATTACTTTACGCTTGTTGACGTCCTTTTCCACATGCCATAACTGTCTTCTTAGCAAGTCCAGCTTTTCGTTCATAAGCTTGGTTACATGAAAGTGGTCTACTACAAGTGCTGCATTGGGAAGATGCTCACTTACAGATCTTGTATATGCTGCAGAAAGGTCTGTACATACTGCTTGTATATGTTCTTTGTCCTTACCGAGACGGTCCCAGAAACCATCAAGGGCATTCTTCCCATTGCCATCACCGACATAAACAATATGACCATTATCCAAATCTACAACTATGGTCTTGTATACATGCCCTTTATGAGTGGCGAACTCATCAATGGAAATACGTCTTAAAGTAGAAAGGTCTGGGTTGGAGTAATTCGACTGCAGAAACTCCATCTGTATATTACGCACTACATCCCAAGATACCTGAAGAAACCATGATATGTCCTGGATTGTAGCAAAGCGAGACAAGTCAAGCACCATATTCGCAAAGGCTATTGTGTGCCGGCGTTTCCCTTTCGCAAAGGCGACGTTTTCTTGTTTGATACAGCCACAGTCGTGACATTGAATACGCTGTACACGCATGTCTATATAAGTCTTGCT
>QWCF01001284.1_pt1 | contig 10480 bp, 11 predicted proteins | sample 1972521 | NCBI WGS metagenome assembly QWCF01 (sample SAMN09866715, study PRJNA288562) | Human oral metagenome isolate term4_saliva, whole genome shotgun sequencing...
CTGAGAAATCATAGTAACTTTTATGCAGGTGTTAAGAGTGTTCTCCAAGAAAAAGATCGCCTTGGTGGGATTATTGGTGCAGTCAGTGAGCACCTGACTTTTGATGTGCATTATCAAACTGCCCTAGAGATTGCGCTTGGAGCCAGCAGCCAGCATATCATCGTAGAAGATGAAGAGTCGGCAACCAAAGCCATTGATTTCCTTAAACGAAACAGAGCCGGTCGTGCAACCTTCCTTCCATTGACAACGATCAAGGCGCGTACGATTTCTAGCCAGAATCAAGATGCTATCGCTGCAAGCCCAGGTTTTCTTGGGATGGCAGATGAGTTGGTGTCGTTTGATAAGAGACTAGAAGCCATTTTCAAAAACTTGCTAGCCACGACAGCGATTTTTGATACCGTAGAACATGCGCGTGCAGCAGCGCGCCAGGTTCGTTATCAGGTTCGTATGGTGACATTGGATGGTACAGAGTTGCGCACAGGTGGTTCTTATGCAGGTGGTGCCAATCGCCAGAATAATAGTATCTTCATCAAGCCAGAACTGGAGCAATTACAAAAAGAAATTGCTGAAGAAGAAGCAAGCTTGCGTAAAGATGAAGAGAGTTTGAAGACCTTGCAAGAGGAGGTGGCTAGACTGACAGAAAGATTAGAAGCCATCAAATCTCAGGGTGAGCAGGCTCGTATTCAGGAGCAGGGCTTATCCCTCGCTTATCAGCAGACCAGTCAGCTAGTTGAGGAACTAGAAACTCTTTGGAAACTCCAAGAAGAGGAATTAAATCGTCTTTCTGACGGAGATTGGCAAGCAGATAAGGAAAAATGCCAAGAGCGTCTTGCTACCATTGCCAGTGACAAGCAAAATCTGGAAACTGAGATTGAAGAAATTAAGTCTAACAAAAATGCTATCCAAGAACGCTATCAAAACTTGCAGGAAGAGGTAGCGCAAGCTCGCTTGCTTAAGACAGAACTGCAAGGACAAAAACGTTATGGAGTTGCAGATATTGAACGTTTAGGCAAGGAATTGGACAATTTAGATATCGAGCAAGAGGAAATTCAGCGCCTTCTTCAAGAAAAGGTTGACAATCTTGAGAAAGTTGATACGGATTTACTCAGTCAGCAGGCCGAAGAAGCTAAAACTCAGAAAACAAACCTCCAACAAGGTTTAATTCGCAAGCAGTTTGAGTTGGATGATATTGAAGGTCAACTGGATGATATTGCTAGTCATTTGGATCTATACTGAAGCACTAGAAAAGGCACATGAATTGAAAAACCTCAATCTGGCAGAGCAAGAGGTGCAGGAATTAGAGAAGGCTATTCGCTCACTGGGTCCTGTCAATTTGGATGCTATTGACCAGTACGAAGAAGTCCACAACCGTTTGGATTTCCTAAATAGCCAGCGAGATGATATTTTGTCAGCGAAAAATCTGCTTCTTGAAACCATCACAGAGATGAATGATGAGGTAAAGGAACGCTTTAAATCAACGTTTGAAGCTATTCGTGAGTCCTTTAAAGTGACCTTCAAACAGATGTTTGGCGGAGGTCAAGCGGACCTCATTTTGACTGAAGGAGACCTGCTGACAGCTGGGGTTGAGATTTCTGTTCAACCTCCAGGTAAGAAAATCCAGTCTCTTAACCTCATGAGTGGTGGTGAAAAAGCCTTATCAGCTCTTGCTTTGCTTTTCTCCATTATTCGTGTCAAGACCATTCCTTTTGTCATCTTGGATGAGGTAGAAGCTGCGCTGGACGAAGCTAATGTTAAGCGTTTTGGGGATTACCTCAACCGCTTTGACAAGGACAGCCAGTTCATCGTCGTAACCCACCGTAAGGGAACCATGGCAGCGGCTGATTCTATCTATGGAGTGACCATGCAAGAGTCAGGTGTCTCAAAAATTGTTTCGGTTAAGTTAAAAGATTTAGAAAGTATTGAAGGATGACAATTAAACCAGTTGAAGATATTCTGAAAATAGTTTATTATAAAGATATAAAAAAGCGGGGTATTGTAATGGAAAAGTTTAAAAAATTGAAGAGATCTAACTATATAAGTGGTAAATTTTATTCTGATAGAGATGATTATATAGAGTATATTTCCAAGAAATATAATATTCCTAAAAACGAGGTTTTGGAGAATGACGAGTTAGTTATCGAGTTAACACAAAATTGGTTTAAGCAAGGTCAAGTTGGCTGTGGATTTGCGCAATATATGGCAGGTGATGCTGATAAATTCGGTTGGCGTTTTATTGTTGAGAAAGAATCTGAGTACACTAAATCTTCAATAAGTAAGCTATATGGTAGAATTAATGAACATTTGCAAGCTTCAGGAGATGAGGTACTATCAATATTATTTCCAAATATTGATTCTGATGTTAGATTTGCAGAGTTAATTCAGTCACTAGTAGAGTACACTCCATTTTTTATTGAAAATACTCAAGAATATTCTGAGGAATTAATATTACTTTCACTCAGACTGGATATCTCGGGTAATAAAAATAACTCATGGATAATGGCACTGGGACCGTTTAGTAATTTTCCAGCAACTAGGCAATGTCCAATTACACAAATCGTAATAAGGTTAAAGATACTGGACGCATGTATCATAAGGCTAAAAATGTTAGTGATGCTCACAATGCTGATATGCCAGTAGATATGATAGAACCAAGGAAGCAAGATGCTTTATGGGAGCTTTCTTTTAAAAATACAGAGCGAGTTTTAGGACATAAGCCAGATAATTTATCTGCGGCAAAATATACATGTCCTATTCCAAAGAAGATTTATAAAAATTTATTTAAAGGGTAATCTATGAAAAAATACTTAATTAATTTAAATGGTGCAAATAATATAACTAAAAAGACGATAGGTAATAAGGCCTATTATGTAAATTTATTAGAAAAAATAAAAGTCAAAACCCCACATTCTTACGCCATTTCTTCAGAGTTTTTAATGGATTTAATAGGGAGTGATTTCTTTGATGTTAATAGTGATTCTACAAATTTGGGAAATTTACTACAGAAGAAATTAATAGATTCAAAGTATAATCCACTTTGGAATGATTTATTCAATGAGATTGAAGATGCTTATGGTGTTAATAAAAGGATTGCAATTCGAAGTACCTCATTAAATGAAGATAATACTGATACAGCAAGTGCGGGTAATTACACTACAGTGTTAAATGTCAAAATGAATCATTTTGACATAGTTAGTGGAGTAATGAGAGTATTCGAGTCTTATATAAAATACAAATATACATGGAAAGAAAAACATGTCATATTTCCGGTATTAATTCAAGAGTATATTGACTTAAAATACAATGGGGTGGCATTCTCTAGAAACCCGTTAACTATGGAAAATGAATTTATACTAGAGATAGGAAAAAGTAATAAATCTGTTGTTAATGGAGAAATTAACTATGTTTCGATATATAGCATAGATAACGAGCAAGTGGAAGAGACGCAAGAAGAAAAGCAATTTAAAGAAGATAATGAATATAAAGATAAGATTCAGGAGTTAATTTATGAAGTTGAAGAATTAGCTGGATTTAGTAAGACAGGAGTAGATTTAGAATGGGGACTTAGTCAAGATGGTCAATTATTTGTATTTCAAATACGAGCAATCACAACGAAACCTTTATTTTTTGAAAGAGCTCAAAAGGAGAAGTGCTTTTTCATCGATTTAGATTCAGACGAAGTGCATAAAATGGGGTTCCCGAAATTTCAAAAGGGGCTGATTTCTAAGCAATGGAAGAAGCGACATTGGATGAAACAAATCCTCCGTAATGCAGGTATCAACAGAGATTATAGACTTGGATTCTTAGTATTTGATAAAGTTAGAGCAAGTGAGGTTACAATTCAGAGTGAGATTGATAGGATATTTTCAAGTCAAGAATTATTACTTATATTTGAGACTCAGGATGGGAAAAAACAAAATAAGATAATAAATAGAAGTGAATTTAGCACTTCAATAGATTCAATTGCTATGTTGGGTGGGATTAGCATAGTTTGGGTAACTGAATTTCATAAACCAATTTTGTCTGGCTATTCTAAAATATTAAACCAGAACATTATAATAGAATACATTGTAGGTGATTTGATTGGCTTGAAGAATGAAGTGATAAATTATATGTCTGAGGTTATTCTTTCTGTTAATGGGATTAAAATACATGAGTGTATTTCTGAACAGAAAATACAGTATTCTTTTGATCAAACAAACAATTCGGTTAGAGTGGATTATTATGAACCGGTACCAAAAATCTCAAATGAACATTTGAATCAAATACGAGATATAACGACAACCTTAGATATAGAATATAGGGGTGTGGTCGTAGAGTGGGTATTAACTGATAGAGGGGTTTTAGTATATGATATGTCCGACGATAAATCAGTTATCAATGATAACTATCAAACTATTGAAGGGTATCGTGTGATTTCCACTGGATCTTTATCTGGAAATATTATAGAGCTGGATGAGATTTTATTTTCTAAGCTAGCGATGCAAAATAAAACCTTAGTTAGCGTTGTACCTAGTGTAAACGAAATGGAAAATGTTGAGAATAACTCTATATTGAAAGAATTAGAAATGAAAATATCAACAGTTTCCAATCCTATATTGCTAGCACCTTATCCAGATATAAGTTTATTTCCTTTATTAAATAAAGTATCGGGATTTATTTTTAAATCAGGCTCCGTGTTAGGTCATTTGAGTATTCATTTGCGTGAAAGAAAAGTACCAGCAATTATCTTAGATGAAAGAAAGATAGCAAAAGATACGATAGATTTAATTATTTAATGTCAGACAATAAGCTCACATTAGTAATACATCTGATTATAAGTGGATTATACGAGTACGAAAGATAATATTAACTCATATTGCTGATATTAATTAACGTAGTAAATTGGAGAACAAAAAGGATGAAAAAGCTGATATATACTTCTTACGATGGTGATAACATCCATTTAATTGAACTTTTTATAAGTTTTGTATTAAATACTGGCAATATTCCTGTCAATCCAACTAACAATTTGGGTTACTATTTGTCAACTACTTATTATGAGAATAATAAGTTTGAATGTGTCAAAGATTGTGTATCTCTTGAGCTAATTTGTGATGAGCTTTGGATTTTTTCTGATAATGAAAATCACCAATTACCTGAAGGTGTGATATTTGAATTTTTAGAAAGGAGTATAGTGTATGGCAAAGAAAAAATACCAAACACCTAAAGTATCTGAGTTAAAATCAGCAGCTGGAATTAATGTTAAGGCTTAACAGGATTGTGTTATAGAGTTAATTTTAAAAACCATCTTAAGTCTAATACTTAAGATGGTTTTATCTTTTTTTAAAAAACAGGAGAAATCATTGATTAGACTAGTTTTAGCAATAATTGTTGTATTTTGGATTGCTTTGCCTCTATCTTATCAAATTCAAAGCAAAATTAGAGGTGATTTACTTTTACGTATTGTCAGGATATTAAGTATTAATATTCCATATCTAGCTATATTTCTTATTATAAAGTATCCATCATATAGTTTTTTTATAAATTATATGATTTTATTACCAATTATTTTAAGTATCATATATATTCTTATTGATTTTAAAAATTTATCTTATTCAAATAATCCTGCAATATTTTCATATTTTGGGGAGGTCAGGAAAGAACAATTATTATCACGTTTTAGCGAGGTTACCGTGATGCCTCTTATAGAGGAACTGTTTTATAGAGGAACAATCCCAATCACAGGCTCTATAAAGGAAATATTGATTATCTTTTTACTAACAACTTTATTGTTTAATCTAGCTCATTATATTGGACAGAGTAATGATATAACATTTCACTTGAAACTATTCATCCTATCTTTATTCTCATTTCTAATATACTATTTTACACATAATATTATTTATTCAATTATTTTCCATGTATTGTGTAATATACCTTGGTTTGTTACTAATTATAGAATGTACCTTTATAGCAAAAAACAAAAGAACGAGGTGTTTTAATGAATCATTTAAATAATAATGCTAAAAAATTAGCAGAAAATTTATTATCGAGATTTAGTATCTACGAGGAATTCAATATTCTTAATATAAATACAGTATTTGTTGCAGGTTCAATTTTTGAAGGTTTTGGTAATAGTCGCTCTGATATAGATATATTCATAATTTTAAATAGAATTGATGATCAAGTTCTAACAAGTTTTGTCAATCAAAATCAAGATTTTTCATTATTCAAACGTGAACATAAAAGAATGTTAACGATTACATATAGAGAGGTTGATTATGACATTGAGTTACATGAAGTAGATGCTATCCAGAATTATGCAGAGCTTGTTAATAGAGGACAAGGATCGAAATATAGTCCTTATTATGATTTTTTTCATCGATTAAAATTTGCGCAACCACTTGGTGGAGTAGAATTTTTTAGAAAATTAAAAAATTCTATAGACTATAACAAGTATAATTTGATTGTCCCTCTAGGAGTGAGGATGTATTATAGTATTAGAGTTACAGATATTCAAGGAGCTTTTGAAGAAGGAGCATATGACACTTCTCTATATATGGCATTGTCTTTGTTAGAAGACTGCATTAGTTCCTACCTTTCACTTTTTGGTGAGACTAATCCAAATAAAAAATGGTTAATTAAAAAAATACACAGACTTGAGAAATCTAACCAGCTGAATATCAGCTTAAGTGAATCAATGGTGATATCATACAATCAGATTGATTTTTCGGATGAACTAAGTTTAAAGGCTAAGACAGTCATAGTATTAAAAGAATGTCAAAAAATAAACTTAGAGTGCGAAAAATTAATTGCGCAATACACAGAATAAATCTATTTTGTGGCATTAGTGAAATAAAGTTTTTTATTAAAATATTGTAATTTAAATCATCAAAAGGAGAGGAGAACTAAGAATGTTAGAAAAGAATCCTTTTGTCACTGAAAAATATCAGGACAACAATTTATTCCTAATTTATAATAATAAGGTTCACATCCTTACAGGTATTGCTCCATTTATTTGGGAAAGCATCAGAAATGGAATCTCTAGGGAGTATTTGTTAGCAGAAATATTAAATAATTATGATGTAAAGGAGAAGAAAGCCGAAAAAGATTTAGAAAAAATTATCAAAAAATTATTGGTGTTAGGTGTCTTAACTGAAAAATAGGAATATATTCAAAACATCTAGTAATAATCTTTGTAAGCGCCCAATAACGAAGTATATTGAAAAATCTCCAGACTAGAGAACTCATTGACAGTTCCTAATCTGGAGATTTCTTATTTGCACTTTTCTTGTACAACTTTAATCCATGGTAAATAAACCTCTAAAACCTCTTTGTTTACGAGAGTTTCCTCGTTTGGAAGACATTCTAGAAGATAGGATAGATATTTTTCACTATTTAGTTGATGACGTTTAGCTGTTTCCAACAAACTCATAATAATAGCTGTTGCTTTAGCTCCTTCAAAACTTTGAGAAAACAACCAATTTTTACGTCCCATAACCAATGATTTAATGGCACGTTCAGCTAGATTATTGGAAAGGACCAGATGCCCGTCTTTCAAAATGGCCTTAAAGGTTTCTTCATACTTGAGACTGTATTCAATTGCCCTTCCTAGTTTTGAACCAGGTAAAACTGACTGACGCCGACACCAAGCAAAGAAGTCTTCCATTAGGGGGTGGAGCTCTTCTTGACGTTTCTGTAGTCGTTCATCAGCTGGCAAAACCTCCCAGTCTCTTTCCAAGGCAAATAACTGGTCACAATAAGCTAAACCTTTAGCTCCTAAGGATGATTTATCTGCTTGCTTGGGGGTCGCTTCAAAAAACTTCCTTCTCACATGTGCCCAACATCCAACAAGTTCAGCCTCTTCCAGTTGACGATAAGCTTCTAGCGGTTCGCAGTTTACCAAGCTTAGCGTCGCCTTGCTCCTAAACCTTGGACTGCTATCGCATAGGCAGAACTAGAGGACTAAAGTCCTAAGTTACTGCCGCAACATATCACAATGCACATATCCAGAATAATCTCCTAGGAATTCTTGTACTACCGAACCACTCCGACGCTGATCATGATGGTAAAGAGTGATGCCTTGTTCCTCAGTTTTCCCTGACAAAAAGGTCCAATAGTAGGTCAGATGGCTATCACTCTCTAAAACCCGATAAGAGGTTTCATCCGCATGAAGAAGAGATTGTTCTAACAACTTTTCTCGTAAAAGATTATAAAGGGGCTCCAAATAATAGTGACTCGTCTTGATATGCCAATTAGAAATTTCCTTACGTGTGATTGGTAAACCCATCTTAGCCCAATCTTCTTCTTGGCGATAATTGGGTACCTTCAGATTAAACTTCTGATGGATGGTGTGAGCGATAATAGAGGCTGAGCCAAGGCTATGCGCCAAAGGGGCTTTAGGGACAGGAGCTTTTACAATTTTATCACTTGGATTATTCTTACTGCATGCTTGGCACTTGTAAGCGTGTTGAATATGATCAACTCTTTTTAATTGCGCAGGAATAAAGACCAATTCTTGTCCTTGAAGGCTCGCTCCAATTTCTTTTAGCTCTCCCTGACAGTTAGGGCAAATGCAGACCTCTAAGCGATGATGAACTTCTTCTGAATTAAATTGGGCAAGAAGAGATTGACGTTTCCCTTTAACTTTCTTACGTTTGTAGGTGATTTCTTCTCTTTCAACTGGGTAAGTCAGAGTCTTCTTCCAGATTTTGTTCCTCCTCAAAAAGACTGAGTTGTCCAGAGGGGCAAACACTTTTCTCAGAGGATTTTCCATAGAGCTTTTGCGTTAGATAAGCCACTTGTTCACGCAGAAGGGCAAGTTCATTGGTGAGACTATCAATTATAGCACTCTGTTGTTGAATGATTTTCAATCTTCTCCCATAGACTTTCCTCCTTATTTCCTAACTTTATTATATAGTGTATTGAATCTATAACAGTACACCTTGACTGCTAAAATATTTCTATAAATTAATTTGACTTTCCTGATAGAGATGTTCATATCTTATTTCAATTCACTATACTAAAAAGAAAGTCCTCATTTCAATAGAAATCACGACTTTCTGATGAATTTATTTTGGGAGTGATAGAAAAGCCTTTCATAAGCCAGTTTACTTGTTCAGGTGTGAGAGCTTTGACATCCTTTTCTGTACTTGGCCAAGTCAGTTTACCGTTCTCAAAGCGTTTATAAAGTAGCCAAAATCCCTGACCATCCCAGTAAAGGGCTTTAAAGCGGTCTTTACGTCCACCACAAAAGAGAAAGACTTGACCTGAAAAGGGATCTAATTCAAAGTGGGTTTTAACGAGATAAGCTAGTGAATCAATGCCTTGTCTCATATCGGTTTTCCCACAAACGAGATAGACCTGCCCTAGGCTAGATAGATGAATTGCCATAGAGCAACACCTTATCCAAAAGTTTTTCTATCATTTCTTGATTGAGAGCTTGAAAAAACTGAGTTCAAGCTTTCCAATACGAACTGTAAGCAGAAGATCATTTCTCTTTTTAGAATCAAAACGATGAGATTGTGGAACCTCTACAGGAACAATAGGTTGTGGCATTACAATATCCTCCAATAGTTTTACTTTACTAATAGTATACAGGAGGTCTTCCATGAATGATAGATACCTTGTTATGACGCGCTTATGTTTATCAAGCGTCTAATCTCAAATGGATTAGGCGCTATTTGCTTTTTCTATGGTATAATAGAAGATGGATTTATTAATTGGAGTATGAAGAATTTATGATTAAACTAGTAGCAACGGATATGGACGGAACCTTCCTAGATGAGAAAGGACGCTTTGATATGGACCGCCTCAAGTCTCTCTTGGTTTCCTACAAGGAAAAAGGGATTTACTTTGCGGTAGCTTCAGGGCGCGGATTTCTATCCTTAGAAAGCGGTAGCTTCAGGGCGCGGATTTCTATCCTTAGAAAAATTATTTGCTGATGTACGTGATGATATTATTTTCATCGCGGAAAATGGCAGTTTGGTAGAGTATCAAGGTCAGGATTTGTATGAAGCGACTATGTCTCGTGACTTTTATCTGACGACTTTTGAAAAGCTGAAAACGTCACCTTATGTAGACATCAATAAACTGCTCTTGACGGGGGAAAAAGGCTCTTATGTGCTAGATACGGTTGATGAGACCTATTTAAAAGTGAGTCAGCACTATAATGAAAATATCCAAAAAGTAGCGAGTCTGGAAGATATTACAGATGATATTTTCAAATTTACGACTAACTTCACAGAAGAAACGCTGGAAGCTGGTGAAGCTTGGGTCAATGAACATGTTCCTGGTGTTAAGGCTATGACAACTGGCTTTGAATCCATTGATATTGTTCTGGACTATGTCGATAAGGGAGTGGCCATTGTTGAATTGGCTAAAAAACTTGGCATCACAATGGATCAGGTTATGGCTTTTGGAGACAATCTAAATGACTTGCATATGATGCAGGTTGTGGGACATCCTGTAGCTCCTGAAAATGCACGACCTGAAATTTTAG
>QWCF01002003.1_pt1 | contig 10480 bp, 11 predicted proteins | sample 1972521 | NCBI WGS metagenome assembly QWCF01 (sample SAMN09866715, study PRJNA288562) | Human oral metagenome isolate term4_saliva, whole genome shotgun sequencing...
ACCGCCAAGGCCGAAGGTGGTGTTGATGCCGACGCGGACGAGGTCTTCGCTGGCGCGTTTGACGTCAAGGCGCAGAACGTTGCTGCCGAAGCTGACGACGTCGCGCAGGTTGTTGAAGAAGTTGATCACGCCGGTACGCACCGGTTTGGGCGTTACTTTGCGATAGCCGCGTGCGACAGGGGAAAGGACGTATTGGTCGGCCTTGTCGTTGAATTTGAAGACGGCGCGGTTGTAGCCTTCGTAAGGGTCGGCGGGGTTGGTTTCGGCAAATGCGGGTGTTGAGGCAATGCCGATGAGGAGTAGGAGTGAAGCGGTGGTTTTTTTCATGGTTTCAACCAGTCTTTGATTTCGTAAAGCTCGGACAGGGTGCGCACGGATTCGGGTATGCCTTGCAGGGTGATTTTCCCGTCAGGGCGGCGCAGTGCGTCAAGCAGCAGGGACACGCAGGCGGAATCGGCGCGTCCGACGCCGCTCAAATCGACCGCGTGGGTGTCTTTCAGACGACATTGCTGCCTGAAGCGGGTAAAGGCGTCGGCGGTCAAGGTTTTGACGGTAATGTCGCCGCTGATGTGAAGCGTGCCGTCGCGAAGTTCGGTTTGCATGGCTGTCTTGTCAACTTAATCTTGGATGATAAAACCTGAAGGTTATTGTGTGCGAAAGCCATGTCGTCTGAAAACGGACGGCATGGCTTGTCTTTGCATTATTTGCTGCCGTTTTTGGCTTTCAGCTCGGCAATCAGTCCGTCCACGCCTTTTGCTTTGATGGTTTCGCCGAATTGGTTGCGGTACACGGTTACCAAGCTCGCGCCTTCGATGGCGACGTTGTAGGCACGGTATTTGTTGCCGCTTTGGTAGGTGGTAAAGTCCATGTTGACGGGTTTTTGACCGGGTACGCTGACTTCGGCGCGGACGATGATTTCTTTGCCGCCTTTATTGACAACGGGGTTGTCTTTGACGTTGACGTTGGCGTTTTTGAATTTCAACATGGTGCCGGAGTAGGTGCGGATCAGCAGGGTTTGAAATTCTTTGGTCAACGCTTGTTTTTGCGCGTCAGACGCGGTACGCCAAGGGTTGCCGACTGCCAGCGCGGTCATGCGTTGGAAATCGAAATAGGGAATCGCGTAGGCTTCGGCTTTTTGGCGGGCGGTGTTGGCATCGCCGTTTTTTAAGATGCTCAATACTTGAGTGGCGTTTTGACGGATTTGGTTCACTGCGTCGGCAGGGGCGGCAACCGCCATGCTGATGCTCAAGATGCCGATGCTCAGTGCGCTGATGAAAGAAGTTTTTTTCATGATTAAGTGTCCTAGTTTGAATATGATGGTGTACGTTTATTCGGTTGTTTTTGCCGCATCGTCGCTGCCTGCCGCGTTTTTCTCGGCGAAGCTGGTCATGAATTTACCGATCAGGTTTTCCAGAACCATGGCGGAGCTGGTAACGGAAATGGTATCGCCCGCGGCGAGGGGTTCAGTATCGCCGCCTTGTTGCAGGCCGATATATTGTTCGCCCAACAGGCCGGAAGTCAGGATTTGCGCGGAAACGTCGCTGCTGAACTGATATTTGCTGTCCAAATCGAGGCGGACTTTTGCCTGATAGGATTTCGGGTCAAGCTCGATGGAACCGACGCGTCCGACCAATACGCCCGCGGATTTGATCGGCGCGTTGGCTTTCAGGCCGCCGATGTCGCTGAAATCGGCATATACGGTATAAGTCTTGCCGGAATTGCCGAACGCCGCGCCGCCCGCCACGCGGAAAGCGAGAAAGCCGACCGCTGCCACGCCGAGCAGGACAAACAGTCCGACCCAAAATTCCAATACATTCTTTTTCATTAAAGTTCCTTGAATATCCAATGTTCTTTGTTTCGTTTTCAGACGACCTGTCAATCCGTAAACATCAATGCGGTCAACACAAAGTCAATCGCCAAAATCGTCAGGGCGGACGAAACCACCGTGCGCGTGCTGGCGCGCAAAATACCTTCCGAGGTCGGAACGCAGTGGAAGCCCTGATGCACGGCAATCAGCGTTACCGCCACGCCGAATGCGGCGGATTTGATCAGACCGTTGATTACATCGTAATGGATCGTGATGTTGTTCTGCATTTGCGACCAGAAAATGCCGCTGTCCAAGCCCAGCCAGGTCACGCCGACCAAATACGCGCCGTAAATCCCCGCCACGTTGAAAATCGAAGCCAAAAGCGGCATGGAAAACACGCCCGCCCAAAAGCGCGGCGCAACCACGCGGGCGACAGGGTTGACCGCCATCACGTTCATCGCTTCGAGCTGTTCGGTCGTTTTCATCAAACCGATTTCGCTGGTCATCGCACCGCCCGCGCTGCTGGCAAACAGAATCGCCGCCAACACCGGACCCAGTTCGCGCAACAACGAAGCCGCGACCATATAGCCCAAAATATCGGCGGATTTGAATTTCGACAACTGCGTATAGCCCTGCAAACCCAAAACCATGCCGACGAACAGCCCTGAGACGGCAACAATCAACACCGACAGCACGCCGGCAAAATACACTTGGCGCACGCTCAGGCGCGGACGGACGAAAGCCGTACCGGATTTCGCCAGAATGTTCAGCAGAAACAGCGTAATACTGCCGAGAGATTGAATAAAGCCGAGGGTTTTCGCCCCGACGGAACGGATAAAATTCATAGGTTTCCATTACGGATTAACGGGTTTCAGACGACCTTGTAGGATGATGGTGATGGGTCGTCTGAAAAATAATTTCGGCTTCAGGCAACAACGGTACAGACGTTTCAGACGACGTCTGCAAACCGAGGTCGTCTGAAAACTACCCAAGCAAATCTTGCTGCAACGACGTTTGCGCGGGATAGCGGTATGCGACGGGGCCGTCTGCCAGCCCGCCGACAAACTGGCGCACCCAAGGCGAATCCAGTTCGCGCATTTCCTGCGGCGAGCCGGAGAACATAATTTCGCCGTGCGCCAAGAAAATCACTTGATCGACGATTTCCAAAGATTTTTCAATGTCGTGTGTCACCATAATGCTGGTCGAACGCAAAGCCTTGTTGACGCGGCTGATCAAGTGGGCAATCACGCCCAAGGAAATCGGGTCGAGGCCGGTAAACGGCTCGTCGTACAACATGATTTCAGGGTCGAGCGCGATCGTACGGGCAAGCGCGACGCGGCGCGACATCCCGCCGGACAACTCGGACGGCATCAGGTTTTCCACGCCGCGCAGACCGACCGCGTTCAATTTCAACAAAACCAAATCGTGGATAACCGCTTCCGGCAGGCGCGTCAGTTCTCGCATCGGAAAAGCGATATTGTCGAATACTGACAAATCGGTAAACAGCGCGCCATGCTGGAACAACACGCCCATGCGGCGGCGGTGTTCGTACAATTCATCAGCCGAAAAACCCGCCAAATCACGTCCTTCAATCAAAATCTTACCCGACTGAGGATGAATCTGACCCGTAATCAGCCGCATCAGCGTGGTTTTGCCGCTGCCCGAACCGCCCATCACGGCGGCAAAGTTTCCTTGGGGAATGCTGAAATTGATATTGTTCAGAATCGGACGGTCGCCATACGCGAAGGCAACGTCTTTCATTTCGATGAAGGGTACGGAACTCATGAAAGGGAAGATAAGGCGGGATGTATTTTAATTACTTGCATTGTAAAGCTTATCAAGGTGTCGGGCAATTTTCAGACGACCTTATCAAGAAAACGTCTGTTAAGAAGCGTGAAAATCATGTGTTTGGCAGAAATTTTAAGACCATTGGAATGGTTAAGATTGAAGTCTTGCAACCTGTTGTCTTCATTTCAGAACGGGGCGCGTTACAGAACTTAATAATCCTAAACATACCGTTTTTCGCCAGCGCGTGAAATTTTAAATTTATGGCAAGATTTTGTAGGCAAAGACACAACATTCTATAGTGGATTAAATTTAAATCAGGACAAGGCGACGAAGCCGCAGACAGTACAGATAGTACGGCAAGGCGAGGCAACGCCGTACTGGTTTAAAGTTAATATTTTTTCGCACTCTTTGATGCAGGCAAGGCAAGACTCATAGCATTGTTTGCATTCTGCATGATGACCTGCGTGTTGTTTGCACGCTGCGGCACATTGTTTGCACGCTTCGACGCAGACTTTTGCCAAAGAAGGGGTCAGCGGAGAGTTTTGGGCGGCAAGGTTTTGCAGCGCGCCGCACAAAGCCAGCATTTGGTTGACGCCTGTTGCGCAGTCTTTCATAGAAGTATCGCCTTGGCTCAGCAGTCGGATGCAGTGTGCCAAACAGATTTGACCTGCTTCAACACAGTGGGCAGCCGCTTTTCTGGCTGCTTCATAGGTTTTGGACGCAGCAGCAGGAGCAGCGTGGGAATGACCTTTATGGCTATGATTTCCGTGAGCGCGGGCGAATGAGGCGGCGGCTGCCAAAGAAACGGCTGTACCACCCAAGAATTGACGACGGTTCATACTGTATTTCCTTATATAATCATTGATATGCAGTTAAACATAACGAATCGCCAAAATCGAAGACAGTGGCTTTCTGCGCATCATTGATGTCGTCTGAAATCAGCCGCTTATTCGGATTTTGAGCGATTACACTACACTTACCGACGCAATCCTATCATTCAGCCGTTCGGCAGACAATAGGTCGAAAGTCGAGACTATACTTAATGAAGTATAAAAAGGCAAAGCCTCCAATATTCTAAACTATAAAAAGCCTGCCAACGATGTGGCAGGCTTTTTTAACAGAATGAATTATTTGTCCGAATTATTTTGACGACGCAAAATAGCCGGAATTTCAAAATCGTCTAAAACGGATTGGTTACTGAAATCCGCGGCAGTCAAATTCATTGAGCGGATACCTCTGTTGGTACGAACCAAGCCATCCACATTACCAGCTTGCGCAGAGTGAGCTGCTTCGGCATTTCCGCTAACCAATTTTTGTGTACGGACTGCCGCACGCATTTGGTTTTCGCTGCCGTTTTCTTTCAGACCAGTCGCAATAATGGTTACGCGAATAGCGTCTTCGCCCATATTGTCGTCTTCGGCAGTACCGTATTTACATTCAGCTTCAGGATGTGCATTCTCGTTAACCACTTTCATGATTTCACGATATTCGGACATTTTCAGGCAATCCGGAGCGGTAGTGATGTTCACCAATACGCCGCGCGCACCATCCAAAGTTACATTATCCAATAACGGGCTGGAAATCGCTTGTTCGGTTGCCAAACGGGCGCGGTCGATGCCTTGTGCAAAACCAGAACCCATCATGGCGATACCTTTGATGCCCATTACGTTTTTAACGTCGGCGAAGTCAAGGTTGATGAAACCGGGACGGGTAACTACTTCGGAAATACCAGCTACGGCATCACGCAGGACGTTGTCCGCAGCGCGGAACGCTTCACGCATGGTCACGTCTTCGCCCAATGCAGTCATCAGTTTATCGTTCGGGATGATAATCAATGAATCGACCTGACCTTTGAGCTGCTCCAAACCTTCTTGGGCGATGTGTACGCGTTTACCTTCGTAGCCGAACGGACGGGTAACAACCGCAACGGTCAGAATACCCATTTCTTTGGCAATCTCGGCAACCACAGGAGCCGCACCGGTACCGGTACCGCCACCCATACCGGTGGTGATGAACAACATATTTGCGCCGCGAATAGCATCTTCGATGGCTTCGCGATCTTCTTGTGCCGCAGCACGGCCGATTTCAGGATTGGCACCTGCGCCCAAACCACGGGTCAGGTTGGTACCCAACTGGATGCGTTTTGCCGCATTATTTTTGCCCAAAGATTGGGCATCAGTATTGGCACTAATAAATTCAACACCTTGGATGATGTTGGCAATCATGTTGTTAATAGCATTGCAACCACCGCCACCCAAGCCGATTACTTTAATGACCGCAGGGCTTGCGGCTGATTCAGCTACGTCGTAAACAAATTCCATTCAAATGACTCCTGCGCGCCCTGCATCGAGGACGGTCCAAAAATTAGATATTATCCGTATTATATAAGAAGTATTCCGACGCTGGCAAAATACTTCTTATTCATTCACCATTGCCGTCATTTTTTTACTACATTTTTTAACGAAAGCATACAGGTTCTTAATTGTTGAAAGTAGTTTCATTCCGACAACAACTCATTTTCCCTGTAAGCAAAGTAACGGAACGATCAGAAATTGTCTTTAACGAATTTCATCAGTTTTGCCCACAAACTGATTTTTTCAGTCTGATCATGAACCACAATCGCACCGGTCACCGGCGCGCCGTCTTCCTCACCTCTTGCCGCCTGCAAAAGACCGATGGCGGTTGAGTAGCGCGGATTGCGGATGCGTTCGGATACACCACCCATTTCTTGAGGCACGCCGATGCGTGCAGGCAGGCCGAACACTTCTTCGGCAAGCTCAACAATACCGGTCAGCATAGATGCGCCGCCGGTCAGAACGATACCTGACGTGAGGACTTCTTCAGGGAAGCCGGAACGGCGCAATTCGTTCAGGGTCAATTCCAAAATTTCTTCAACGCGCGGACCGATGACGCTTGCCAAAACGCGGCGTGAAATCTGACGGGGCTGACGGTCGCCGACGCTAGGGACTTCAACCATTTCGTCCAAGCCTTCCATATCAGGAATCGCGACGCCGTAGTGGATTTTAATGTATTCGGCAGCGCTGTGCGGGGTGCGCAGTGCTTGTGCCAAGTCTTTGGTAATCAAATCGCCCGCCACGGGAATCACGGCAGTATGGCGGATGGCGCCGTTGGTATAAACGGCAATATCGGTCGTACCGCCGCCGATGTCGATGACACACACGCCCAAATCTTTTTCGTCTTCAGTCAAAACAGCCTGACCGCTCGCCAAAGGCTGAAGCATGATTTGATCCATTTGCAAACCGCAACGATGGATACATTTTTGGATGTTTTGCAGGGCGGTATTGGCACCAGTAATGATATGTACGCGGGTATCGAGTCGGACGCCGCTCATACCGATAGGTTCTTTGACACCGGGTTGGTTGTCGATAATGTACTCTTGTACCACGGTATGCAGGATATTGTGATCCGGCGGGATATTGATGGCTTTGGCGGTTTCAATGGCGCGGTCGATATCGGCTTGCGAAACTTCCCCGTCCTTAATTTTGACAACCCCTTGCGAATTCAAGCTGCGGATATGGTTGCCTGCGATACCGGTTGTAACGTGGCTGATTTTGGTGTCCGCCATCAATTCTGCTTCATTGACCGCCTGCTGAATGGCTTGGGCTGTTGCGTCGATATTGGTTACCATGCCTGCTTTCAGGCCGCGAGATGGTGCCTGCCCGAGTCCGACAATATGGATTTCGTTGTCGTCTTGTACTTCGCCAATCAGGGCGATGACTTTGGATGTGCCGATATCGAGGGCACTGATATATTTACCTTGTTGTTCCATTATATTTGCTCGTTATTTCGCTGGAGTTATAACTATTTGTCTGTATTGGCAATAGTTGCTTCACGTTGTTTGTTTGGCTTTAGTCGTCTGAAACATTTTCAGACGACGTCTCTGATGTGTAACGCACGGAAAATCCGTCTTTATACCGCATATCAACGTAGGATAACCGATTTTGATTTTTACGCAACAGCGTTGGCCAAATTTCGGCGAAAAGCTGTAAGCGTTTGATTTCGTTTTCCCTTCCCAGTCTGACGGTAATCCCATTGTCTAAGACCACCAACCAAGCGGAGCGCGGCGTATAAATCAGTTCTTTAATCGCCAAATTTTGCCGGCGGAGGATGCCGGAAAATTCTTCGTAGTGTTTGACCATGTCCTTGCCTGTACCCGGCTGTCCTTCAAAAACGGGCAACTTGGCTTTGAGCTTGGCGTCAAACACATTGCCTTTGGTATCGACCAAACCGCCGCTGCGCCAATGGGCAACAGGCACGCGCTCGGTCAAATGGATTTCGACGGTATCGGGGAAGCGGCGGCGCACCATAGCGGAATCCACCCACGGCAGCTTTTGAAAGGCCGCCTGAATACCGTCCAAATCGGCACGGAAAATATTGCCGCGCGTATGCTGTTGAGCGGCGCGCTGAAGGGCTTTTCCGTCAGAATAAGTCAGCTTGCCCTGTATGGACACTTGTTTGACGGGAAAATGATTGGAGTTGTATAGCCAGGCTATGCAGGTACCGATGAGCATCAATGCCATCAGCAGCAACAGCCAGCGGGTCAGCCGACCCAGTGCGCTTGCGTCATCCCACATGTGCGGTTTTCAAAATTTCAATACATAAATCGGCAAAATCCACGCCGGTATGGGCGGCGGATTTCGGTACTAAACTGTGGCTCGTCATACCGGGCAGCGTGTTGATTTCCAAGAGGTAAAGTTTACCGTCGGTATCTTTGAGGAAATCGACGCGCACGCACCCATCTGCCCCGATTGCCTGCGCCCCGCGGACTGCCAGAGAGCGCATCAGGTTTTCTTCAGCCTCGCTCAAGTCTTCGGACGGACATTGATAAATAGTGTCGTCACGGTTGTATTTGGCTTCGTAGTCATAGAACTCAGTCGCTGGGATGATGTGTATGCTGGGCAGGCCTTTACCGTTCAACACGGGACAGGAGTATTCGCCGCCGCCGATGAATCTCTCGGCAATAATTTCGCCTTGAAGGTGTTTCAATTCTTCGTAAACGCTTTTCAGACGACCTTTTTCTTTGACTTTCACAACGCCGACACTACTACCTTCGGCTGCCGGTTTAACAAACATAGGCAAGCCGAGTTGCTGTTCGACGGCATCGAAATCGGAGTCTTCGTGCAAGACGGCAAACTCAGGAACAGGCAGCCCCAAGGCTTGCCAAATCAGTTTGCAGCGGTATTTGTCCATGCCGATGGCGGAAGCGGCGACACCGCTGCCGGTATAAGGAATGCCCAACAATTCCAACGCGCCCTGAACGGCACCGTCTTCGCCGTAAGTACCGTGAAGGATATTGAAAGCAGTTTGGAAACCTTGGGTTTTCAATTCCGCCAAGGGTGTTTCTTTAGGATCGAAGGCGTGTGCGTCTATGCCTTTGCTTTTTAAGGCATTCAAAATGGCAGCACCGCTATCCAGCGAGATTTCGCGTTCGCTGGAAAAGCCGCCCATCAATACGGCTACTTTGCCAAAATTCTGCATTGTTTTTGTTCTTTCTTGATTGCTTCATTTTTTGATACAGGTCGTCTGAAAACAAATCGGGTTTTCAGACGACCTTAATCTTGTTTATTCGCCTGATGGAACATCGCTTCATCAGGCAATTATCGCGGCATCACGCTAAAAGTTTGCGCCTCAGGCTTTTTTCGACAACTCCAACATCGCGGCAGGCACGCGGTTGATACTGCCTGCACCCATGTTCAACACAACATCGCCGTCCTGCAAAACGTTCAACAGCATTTCGGGCAAGTCGGCGACGTTTTCGCAGTAAATCGGCTCAAGTTTGCCCAATACGCGGATGGCGCGGGCAAGGGCGCGGGAGTCGGCGGCGGCAATCGGTTCTTCGCCGGCGGCATAAACTTCAGTCAACACCAGCGCATCAACGGTATTGAGGACTTTGGTGAAGTCTTCGAACAAATCGCGCGTGCGGGTATAGCGGTGCGGCTGGAAGGCAAGCACCAAACGTTTTTCCGGATACGCGCCGCGTGCGGCGGAGAGGGTCGCCGCCATTTCGACGGGATGGTGTCCGTAATCATCCACCAAAAGCGCGGTTCCGCCGTTGGGCAGCTTGATTTCGCCGTATTTTTGGAAGCGGCGACCAACTCCTTCGAAACCGAGCAAGCCGCGCTGAATCGCTTCGACGGATGCGCCGACTTCCAGCGCCACGCCGATGGCTGCCAAGGCATTGAGGACATTGTGTCTGCCGGGCATGTTCAACACAACTTCAAACGGCGCTTGTTCAGATCCTTTCATTTGGACATGAACGGTAAATTTCATTTGCGCGCCGACGCTTTCGATGTCGGTCGCGTAAATATCGGCGGGATACACAAAAACGCTTTACCGTAGAACGGCATACGGTGGATAAAATCAACAAACGCCTGATGCAGTTTTTCGACGCTGTGTCCGTAGGTATCCATGTGGTCTTCGTCGATATTGGTGACGACGGACATAATCGGGGTCAGATGCAGGAAGGACGCATCGGACTCGTCGGCTTCGGCGACGATGTATTCGCCTTTGCCCAAACGGGCGTTGGTACCTGCAGCATTGAGTTTGCCGCCGATAACGAAAGTGGGGTCGAGACCAGCCGCACCGAGAATGGAAGCGGTCAGACTGGTGGTCGTGGTTTTGCCGTGCGTACCGGCGATGGCGATGCCGTCACGGAAGCGCATCAGTTCCGCCAGCATCAGGGCGCGGGGAATGACGGGGATTTGCTGCTCCAGCGCAGCGACGACTTCGGGATTGTCTTTTTTGACGGCGGTAGAAGTTACGACAACATCCGCGCCGTTGACGTGTTCGGCGGTATGACCGGGATAAACTTGAATACCCAAGCTGCTCAAATGCTCGGTAACCGCATTTCGCGCCTGATCCGAA
>QWCF01000909.1_pt1 | contig 10473 bp, 7 predicted proteins | sample 1972521 | NCBI WGS metagenome assembly QWCF01 (sample SAMN09866715, study PRJNA288562) | Human oral metagenome isolate term4_saliva, whole genome shotgun sequencing...
GAAAAGTAGTGTCAACGCTTCTTCATTTCGTCCAGCTTGATGAAGTTGTATAGCAAGTTTTATTGCAATTTCAGCTGTTGGGTTTTTAGCATAATCGGCTTGTAATTGCTGGATTTCAGGTGTATCGGCTGCTTGAATTTGTAGCTCAATTTGTGCCTGTAATCCGTGCCAACGGCTATCGCGATCTTGTAATGGAATTTGATTTAAAATTTCCTGTGCTGGCTCCGTTTTCTTCATTGCAATATAGGTTTCAGCGTAGAGTAGGGCAACATCACTATTTTTCTTATCGGAAAGCTCCCATGCGTCTTTCAACAATGGCAATGCTGCTTCATAGTTTTCTACTTGCAAGAAATCTAACGCTTGCTGGAATTTTAAATCTTCTTCTTTAGGTAAAATAATGCTTAATCGTTGGATTAATGAAGATTTATCAAGCACGCCTGGAAATGCATCTAATGCCTGTGCTTCTTTAAATAAATAGGTGGTTGGTAATGCTTGGATACGGAATTGTGCGGCAATCATTTGCTCTTTTTCACAATTTACTTTTCCAAGAACAAATTGTCCTTGATATTGTTCTGCAACTTGCTCAAGTAGTGCCAAAAAATCCGCCGATTCTTTATGTGTTGGCGCGTAAAAATTGATGACAAGTGGTTTTTCTAAGGATTGTTGCAGTATTTCAGTAAGATTTTGTTCGTTGATGTCAACGATAAAAGGAAAATCAGCCATGTGTGCATGCTCTACATTAAGTGCAGGAATATATTGATAAGATTGCCCGCCATTGTTTAAGAAATTTTCTCGATTTTCTTTGTCAATTTCTTCAATGGTTTCTAAACAATCTACGGAGAAACCCGGGCAAATAACGGCAATTTTTTGAATGTTCTGTGTTGCAGCAGATTCTAAAAACTTATCGGTGTAAGGCTGTAGCCATTCTTCACGGCCAAAGCGAGATTGAAACGTCATTCCCCATTGGTTTTCTGTTAAGCCCAGCTTATTAACAACTGCAATAGTCGTTTGTTTACAATGTTCACGATAATAATCGCCCATTTTTTCATAACGCAGAGGAATACCGTGATAAGAAAATAGTAAAAACTCATCGGGTTTTAATCGCACTTTTATGGAATCGGCTAAGGCGTTAATGTAATTTTCATCAATATGATAAGAATGGATGAAATCAAAAGGCACGAATCCTCGTTCTTCTTTAAGAGCGTTAGCGAATGCATCAAATACTGCGCCCGTGGTTGAGCTAGAGTATTGCGGATAAAGAGGTAAAACAATAATTCGCTCAACTTGATTTTTAAGCAAATTTTTTACCGCACTTTGTATTGATGGATTGCCGTATGTCATGGCAATTTCTACTTGAGTATCGATATTTTGATTATCTAAATAGGCTTGTAATGCGTCTTTTTGTTGTCGTGAAATGGCAAGTAAAGGCGAGCCTTGTTCTGTCCAAATCGCTTGATAATTTTTGGCGATACGTTTTGAACGCAATGGCAAAATAATGGCTCTGAGTAGTGGATACCATTTGCAACGCGGTAAATCTACCACGCGAGGATCTGTTAAGAATTGCCATAAATAACGGCTAATTGACTTCGGTGTAGGGCTATCTGGCGTGCCTAGATTGGCAAGTAATACGCCGATTTTTGCGGATTTTGTCATAAATTGATTACGGAAAGGGTTAATCTAGAAACACAACAAAGTTTATTCTCTTCTGTGCGGATGTCAATTTGCCAAACTTGGATATTTCTGCCTAAATTAATTGGCGTAGCTTTTGCGGTTACTTTACCTAAACGAACAGGGCGAAGATGATTGGCGTTAATATCTAATCCAACTGCAGCTTTGCCTTCTTCCAAGCAAAGTGAACCCGCAAGAGAACCAATTGTTTCAGCTAAAGCAACCGAAACCCCGCCATGCAACACACCAAACGGCTGCATAGTACGATGATCCACTGGCATTGTCGCTTCAATCCAGTCCTTGCCAAAAGCAGAAATTTCAATGCCAAGATGGCTAACTGCACTGTTGGAGCAAAGTTGATTTAAGTTTTCGAGCGTGAAGTTTTTTTGCCAAATCATGATGTTCCTTTTATTACGCTAAAATTTCTAATAATGCCTGCACAGGGTGTTTTAGCACCACCTGTTCATAACGTTTTACCTGACTGCGGCAAGAATAACCGGTTGCTAAACAAAAGTGCGGATCTTTTCCATGTAGTTTTTTATGCCACGATACATCGTAGATTTCTCGGCTCATTTTTTGATTTTGCACTTCATGCCCAAATACGCCAGCCATACCACAACATCCTACTTTTTCTATATTAAGTTGTTGTCCAAATCTTCCAAAAATTTCTTGCCATTCTTTTGGACTGTTAGGCATAAAGGTAGATTCCGTACAATGCGGGAATAAATACCAATCGGAAGTGCGGTCAGTTTTGGCGATGTTTTTCAGTTTATCTTGTAATGCCGTATTTTGTAATCTTTGTTTTAACCATTCATGTGCGGTGAGAACGTGAAAGTCGCCACGTTTTTCTTGTAGCGCTTCTTTGTATTCATCTCGATAAGATAGCACGATGGGTGGATCAACGCCTACAAGTGGAATGCCTAATTTTGCCATTCGATTTAAAAACTCGGCTTGATTTTGTGCTGTTTTGCTAAAGCGTTTTAAGAAACCTTTAATATGCATTGCCTTGCCGTTTGGTTTAAATGGCAACAGAATTGGTGTGAAACCTAATTTATGCGTAAGCAGAACAAAATCGCGTACCACTTTTGCATCATAGTAAGAGGTATAAGGATCTTGCACAATAAATAAAATATCGTTTTTTTCTACCGTACTTAGGCCTTCCAATTCTTCCAAGGATTTGCCTTGATAATGAATTTCCACCAGCTGTTGTTGCAAATTGGGTTCAGAAAGCAAAGGCAAATCGGTCATGCCTAGCGTTTTTTCCACTAATGTTTTCGTGACTTTTAGCTTGGTAAAATAATTAAAGAATTTTGCTTGTTTTGCCATATAAGGCGCAGCGATTTCTAAATTTGCCACAATGTGATCTTTTGCTGGGCGTAAGTAGCGGCTGTGATAAAAATGAAAGAATTTCGCACGGAAACTTGGTACATCGATTTTAATCGGGCATTGGCTTGCACAGGCTTTACAAGCAAGGCAAGTGTCCATTGCAGCTTTCACTTCGTGAGAAAAATCATAATCGCCTCGCCATTTTTTAACCGTATTGATTAGTCTTTTCACAAGTGCGGTTAGTTTTATTTTTGTTTTACGGAAGTCTAATTGTGCTGGCGAAACATTTTCATTTGCCATCAATCGAAGCCATTCTCGAACCATGGCTGCACGACCTTTCGGCGAAAATACACGGTTTTTACTGACTTTCATCGATGGGCACATAATGCTGTGTTCATCAAAATTAAAACATAAGCCGTTTCCATTGCAGTTCATCGCCCCCTTAAATTCATCACGCATTTGGATAGGAATTTGGCGATCGTTATCAGCCCGCATTGGCGAAAGAATAGAGTAAAGTTCCTCTTTGGAATCCAAAGGCGTACAGATTTTGCCAGGATTTAAGTGATTGTTTGGATCGAATAAGGTTTTGATATAACGAAGTTCGTGCCAGAGTTCTGGCGTAAAGAATTTTTCGCCGTAATGGGATCGTACACCTTTTCCATGTTCTCCCCAGAGTAATCCACCATATTTAATCGTAAGTTCTGCTACTTCATCTGAAATTTGTTTGAATAATTTCACTTGTTCTTTATCGCATAAATCAAGCGCTGGACGAACATGCAACACGCCCGCATCGACGTGCCCAAACATACCATATTGTAAATTGTGTTTGTCTAATAAAGCGCGAAATTCACTGATGTAATCCGCAAGATTTTCTGGCGGTACGCAAGTATCTTCTACAAAAGGAATTGGTTTGGCTACACCTTTTGCATTACCAAGTAAGCCCACTGCTTTTTTTCGCATCGCATAAATACGTTCGATAGACGGTAAATCAGAACAAACTTGATAGCCAATAATGTGATCTTGGTTGTGTTCGATTTTTTCATCAAGTGAGAGACAAAGTGCGGTGACTTGGCGGTCTATTTTTTCTTTATTATTACCAGCAAATTCCACAATATTTAAGCCGAGGATTGGATCTTCTTCATTTTCTGTAAGAAGTTCATTCACCGAGTGCCAAATAATATCTTGTTTAGCGAGGTTTAAGACTTTGGAATCAACGGTTTCCACAGAAAGAGCGTTGGCTTTTACCATAAAAGGTGCATTGCGTAATGCTGCATCAAAAGAACGATATTTAATATTGATGAGTGTGCGATACTGAGGAATTGGCAGAAGATTGAGTTTGGCTTCACAAATAAATGCGAGAGAACCTTCAGAGCCAGTGAGAATTCTCGTGAGATTAAATTCACTTTCATCTTCATTGAATACGTTTTTCAGATCGTATCCCGTTAAAAAACGGTTAAGTTGTGGCAAATCTTTAATGATTGCCCCTCTTTTTTCTTTGCAGTGTTGTGCGATTGTTTGATGGAGTCTTTTGCTACTATCACTTAATTCAAGCGCATCGATGTTTTCTAAAACATCAACAGAATTGACCGCACTTGTATCTAAAATTTCACCGTTCATTAATACTGCACGTAATGCCAAAACGTGATTAGAGGTTTTACCATATTGCAATGAACCTTGCCCAGAGGCATCCGTGTTAATCATTCCGCCTAACGTTGCTCGATTACTGGTGGATAACTCTGGGGCAAAGAACAACCCATGTGGTTTTAAAAATTGATTAAGTTGATCTTTTACGACACCTGCTTGTACTCGAACCCAACGTTCTTTTACATTGAGTTCTAAAATGGCTGTCATATGACGAGAGAGATCCACTATTATATTGTTATTGATAGATTGTCCATTGGTCCCCGTACCACCACCGCGAGGCGTAAAGCTGATAGATTGACATTCAGGTAAATTTGCTAATTTTGTTATACGTACTATATCAGCAACAGTTTTAGGAAAAAGAATCGCTTGAGGAAGCTGTTGGTAAACGCTGTTATCCGTAGCAAGACTTAATCTATCTGCATAATTTGTAGCGATATCTCCTTCAAAATGTTGTTTTTTAAGCGATTGGAGATAGTTAAGGACATTTTGTTCAATTTGTGGAGTGCGATTTAGACTTGGCAACATAGCATTTAACTCATTTAAAGACATAAATAGCTGGGTGTTTTCGATAATATCTTAAGGTGCGAATAATGTCGAATTAGATTTTAAGTGTTTTTAAGAAGTGTTTTATGGAGTAAATTAGTTAAGAAAAGTGTATTTTTTGTATAAAAAACAAACAAAAAGTTCAAAAGAATTTGATCTTTTCAATTTTTATAGGATAATAAGCGGACTTTTGAACGTTCCTTTGGCGTAAACAAAGGAATTGAATTTGTCAAAAGGTAAAAAGTAGGGCAAATTCAAAACCCTAGTTAAGCGACTGTTTAGAATGTAACTTTAATTAAAAGTTCAGTATAAACAAGGACACTTTTTTATTACTATTCGATGACTAAATAGAGGACATCAAAATGAAAAAAACTGCAATCGCATTAGTAGTTGCTGGTTTAGCAGCAGCTTCAGTAGCTCAAGCAGCTCCACAAGAAAACACTTTCTATGCAGGTGTTAAAGCTGGTCAAGCATCTTTCCATGATGGCATTCGTTCTAATGCTCAAGATTCTGAAGTGGGTTATCATCGTAACTCTTTCACTTACGGTGTTTTTGGTGGTTACCAAATCTTAAACCGTGATAACCTTGGTTTAGCAGTTGAGTTAGGTTACGACGATTTCGGTCGTGCTAAAGCTCGTCAAGCTGGTAAAACTGTTGCTAAACACACTAACCACGGTACTCACTTAAGCTTAAAAGGTAGCTATGAAGTGTTAAATGGTTTAGATGTTTATGGTAAAGCAGGCGTTGCATTAGTTCGCTCTGACTATAAATTCTATGATGCTAATGGTGCTCGTGTTCGTGATTTAGGCCGTCACAGCTTACGTACCTCAGGTTTATTCGCAGTAGGTGCAGAATATGCTGTATTACCAGAATTAGCAGTTCGTTTAGAATACCAATGGTTAACTCGTGTAGGTAAATACCGTACTCAAGAAACTAACAACAGCTCTGTAGATTACAATCCATGGATTGGTTCTATCAACGCTGGTGTTTCTTACCGTTTCGGTCAAGGCGCAGCTCCAGTTGTAGCAGCACCTGAAGTTGTAAGCAAAACTTTCAACTTAAACTCTGATGTAACTTTCGCATTTGGTAAAGCAAACTTAAAACCACAAGCTCAAGCAGCTTTAGATGGTATTTACGGTGAAATCGCACAAATCAACAGTGCTAAAGTAGCTGTTGCTGGTTACACTGACCGTATCGGTTCTGACGCTGGTAACTTAAAACTTTCTCAACGTCGTGCTGACACTGTAGCTAACTACTTCGTAGCTAAAGGTGTTTCTGCAGATGCAATTTCTGCAACTGGTTATGGTAAAGCAAACCCAGTGACTGGCGCAACTTGTGACCAAGTTAAAGGTCGTAAAGCGCTTATCGCTTGTCTTGCTCCAGACCGTCGTGTAGAAATCGCAGTTAACGGTACTAAATAATTTTAGTATTCGTTTAACGAAAGATTAAATACAGCAAAAGGCTTAAACTTCGGTTTAGGCCTTTTGTTTTATATGAATCTAAAACCAAGCATTTCAATCAAGTTTTAACTTATGATAGAATGCGGTTCTCATTTATTTATAGGGAACATTATGGAAACCTTAGACAAAATCAAAAAGCAAATTAGTGAAAATCCAATTCTTATTTATATGAAAGGTTCACCAAAATTACCATCTTGTGGATTTTCTGCTCGAGCATCTGAAGCATTGATGAATTGTAAAGTACCTTTTGGTTATGTAGATATTTTGCAACATCCAGATATTCGTGCTGAATTACCAGCATATGCAAACTGGCCAACTTTTCCCCAATTATGGGTGGAGGGAGAATTAATTGGTGGTTGTGATATCATTTTAGAGATGTATCAATCTGGTGAATTACAAACTTTATTAGCTGAAGTTGCAGCAAAACACGCTTAAGATATGAGAAAAATGAAACCCGCTTATAGCGGGTTTTTTTATACAAATAAATTTGTTTTTTATTGAATAAATAGTCTAGGCAAGCTTTAATACCTTAGAAAGTGCGGTAAAAAATCGATCATTTTCTTCAGGTAAACCAATACTTACGCGCAAATGATTCGGCATGCCATACCCAGCGATTGGGCGAACAATTACGCCTTCATGTAATAATGCATCATAAATTGGTGCGGCAGGTTGTTTGAAATCAATCGTTATAAAATTTCCTTTGGAAGGAATATATTCTAATTGATGATGTTGGCAGAATTCTTCATAACGTTTCATTTCTGATCGATTATTTTCAGCTACTTTTTCAACAAATTCATCATCATTCATTACGGCAACAGCAGTGGTTAACGCCAAAGAATTACAGTTAAATGGTTGTCGAACTCGATTTAATAAATCTGCGATTTCAGGATTAGATACAGCATAACCAATGCGTAAACCCGCCAAGCCATAGGCTTTAGAAAGAGAGCGTGAAATAATTAAATTTGAATATTTTTTTAATAAACTGAAAGAGTCTACTCGTTCATCAGATCTGGTAAATTCAGTGTAGGCTTCATCTAATACCACGATTACATTTTGGGGAACTTCTGCTAAAAAATCTTCAATTTCTTGTGACGTTAAAAAATTACCCGTTGGATTATTGGGATTAGCAATGTAAATTAGCTTTGTTTTATCAGAAAGTGCGGTCAAAAATTCTTGTAAATCGTGCCCCCAATTTTTAGCTGGAATTTCTTTTGCAACTGCATTAATCGCTTTAGTTACTAAAGGATAAACAATAAAGGCATATTGTGAATAAATGATTTCATCGCCTTCGGTTGCAAAGGTGTGAGCAAAAAGTTCTAATAAATCATTTGAGCCATTTCCGAGCGTAATTTGATTTGGTTGAACGCCAAATTTTTTTGCGATAGTTTGTTTTAGTTCAAAGCCATTCGCATCTGGATAACGAGTCAGCTTATCTAATTGTTCGAAAATTGCTTTTTTTGCACTTTCTGGAAAACCAAATGGGTTTTCGTTTGAGGCCAGTTTAACGATATTGGAAATGCCAAGTTCTCGTTCTAATTCTTCAATGGGTTTGCCTGCTTGATAAGGTGATAAGGATTGTACGCCACGATTGGCAATATTTATGTACTGCATAGTGTTATTTGAAAATATTGATGTGGATTAGGATTAATTTTCAAGTAAATTTGGGCGTAGTAAATACGCCCATTGAAAATGTTCTTTAACTATTGAGGAAGATTTTCAGCTTCAAATTTTTTCATAAATGAAATGAGTGCCTCAACACCTTCCTGTGGCATAGCATTATAAATAGATGCTCGCATTCCACCTAAAACTTTGTGGCCTTTCAAGGCTTGTAAGCCCGCAGCAGTGGATTCTGCGACAAATTTTGCATCTAATTCAGCATTGCCAGTGATGAAAGTGACATTCATTGTTGAGCGGTTTTCTTTTGCTACCACATTGCGGTAAAGTTTGCTCGAATCAATATAATCATAAAGGGTTTGTGCTTTTAGCGTATTACGTTTTGCGATCACCTCTAAGCCACCCATTTCTTTAAGATGTTTAAATACGAGGGAACATAAATACCAAGCAAAAGTTGGTGGTGTATTGATCATTGAGTCTGCATCACGTTGAGTAGCATAATTCCAAATAGATGGGGTTTCTTTACGTGCATTACCGATTAAATCATCACGAATAATGACTAATGTAATGCCCGCAGGACCAAGATTTTTTTGCGCACCTGCATAAATTACACCAAATTTACTGATATCGATTTGGCGTGAAAGAATATTTGAAGACATATCAGCGACCAATACGGCATCGCCCACATTTGGTACATCAAAAATCTCTACACCACTGATAGTTTCATTCGGGCAATAATGAACGTAGTCATATTGATCAGCAATATGGCTAAAATCAAGATCGGTAATTCGAGTCTGTTCGCCATTTTCTACAATAGTGATTTCATCAATTTCTGCAAAATTTCTTGCTTCTTTTGCCGCTGTAGCTGACCAATGTCCACTATTTAAATAAAGGGCTTTGCCTTTTTTACCGATCAAGTTCATCGGAATCGCTGCAAATTGACCGCGAGCACCGCCTTGTAGGAAAAGTACGCGATAGTTATCAGGAATATTGTAAACCTCACGTAGATCTTTTTCTGCTTGTGCAATAAGCTCCATGAAATATTTACCGCGATGGCTTACTTCCATCACGGACACACCTTGATTGAGCCAGTTTGTCAGTTCACCTTGTGCTTTTTGTAGTACTTCTGGAAAAATCATCGCTGGTCCAGCGCTAAAATTAAAGACTTGTGACATTGTGTTTCCTTATTTTTGTAGATAGTTGAATCTGTTTTATCACTACAAAAGCAGAGAATCAAACGCTTTTTTGGTAAATAAAAAATTTTTTTGAGCTGACTCACAAAATTTACTTTCAGCTTTTGACGAATTACCAAAAAGAGGCTACATTACCGCCATCAATTTTCTTACTAAAAGAGAGTCATTATGGAAACTGTAAACAAGCAATCTTTCCAAGAGGTGTTGGAATACGTGCGTATGTATCGTTCGAAAAACAAAATTAAGCGCGATATGGAAGACAATAATCGTAAAATCCGTGATAATCAAAAACGCGTATTATTGTTAGATAACTTAAATCAATACATTCGTGATGATATGACTATCGAAGAGGTACGCGGAATTATTGAAAGTATGCGTGATGACTATGAAGGTCGTGTCGATGATTACACAATTCGCAATGCGGAGCTTTCTACGCAACGTCGAGAGATCAGTGCGAAAATGAAAAGTCAGAAAAAAGCACATGCGGAATTATTGAAAAATTCCGAAAAATAATTGTAATAAAATAGCCGGCTGAACCAGTCGGCTTATTTTTTATAAGCTATTCATTGCATTAATGATTTTAATTTCATCAAAATTGACAATATCTTCTTGGAATATTGTGCTTTCTTGAATTTTCCCCTCTTGTAATAATTTTTCTCGTTGTGTGCCTCTAAGTAATGGGGTGTCTGGTGTGTACCATTTTTCTCCTTGGCGGAAAATTAAATTACCAATGGAACAATCTGTTACTTTTCCATTTTTGATAATAATAATTTCATCACAAGTGCCTCGTTGAGCAAGCAATGTATTAATTAAACTGCGATCAGCATATTTCAAGCAATATTCGATATCGTCACAAATTACAGGTTGAAAAGTGCGGTAAATTTTTCGATGGTATTCAAAATATTGAATTTGTGTTGTTTTGGCAGTGTAATCAATGCGGCAGCGAACTAATCGATTTTGTAAGGGCTCAGGCAGTTGAATGAGTGAAAAAAGATTAAAAATTTTCACCGCACTTTTGCCATAAT
>QWCF01002822.1_pt1 | contig 10464 bp, 10 predicted proteins | sample 1972521 | NCBI WGS metagenome assembly QWCF01 (sample SAMN09866715, study PRJNA288562) | Human oral metagenome isolate term4_saliva, whole genome shotgun sequencing...
CTGCAGAATACGTTGTGCGTGTTTCTTGTTAGACTCTTCTTCTATATGCTTGAAGTTTTCCGCTTGATATTTCTTATTATGAAGACATGCTTCATGCGAATGAAGTAGGATGTCATCCTCATTAATCCCACCTGGGATATCATCCTCTTTGCAGAGGTAAACAGTCTGTGGAATATGCTTCAAGTCCTTGATATGTGCCCCATTCTCTAACTCCTGTGCAATGCTAACCACCTGTTTCTCGCCCATACCATAGATAATCATGTCGGCATGTGCATCGCAGAGAATACACTTACGAAGGCAATCTTTCCAATAGTCGTAGTGGGTAAGACGCCGTAGTGAAGCCTCAATGCCGCCTAAAACGATAGGAACATCGGGATAGAGCTGTCGGAGAATATTAGAGTAGACTATACTTGGATACTCTGGTCGCAAGTCGTGTCTACCATCAGGAGAGTAGGCATCTTCGGAGCGTAGACGGCGATTAGCGGTGTATTTGTTCACCATCGAGTCCATTGCGCCTGGCGAAATACCGAAATAAAGGCGCGGCCGGCCTAACTTCTTAAAGTCACGGAAGTCGCCATGCCAGTCGGGTTGTGGTACGATAGCCACCTTATAGCCAGCTGCTTCAAGTGTTCTACCTATGACAGCTGCTCCAAAGGCAGGGTGATCAATATAGGCATCACCCGAGAAGAGGATAATATCTAACTGGTCCCAACCACGCAGTTCCACCTCTTTTTTAGTGGTAGGGAGGAAGTCTGTTAGTTGAAATCTTGATGGTTTTAATACTTTCTCTTCTTTCTTAACAGCACGCTCTCTGATTTGTTGTTGAGTTGGTGTTGTTTTCTTATGCTGCTTAGCAGGTCTTGTATTTCCTTTTTGTGAACTCAAATGATGTTTGTTTTAATTGATTTACTTTCAGAGGAGATAACCTATCTCCTACGCATGGGGGCTTGTTATTGTTTTGAACACAGATAGATAGACATCATCGTCTACTCTTCAGTGTCTTGATGAGACAAACTCCATTCTTTGTAGAGAGCAACCAGATTCTTCAGTCCGATACCCTTCATGTTTTGATTATAGATGACATCAAGACATAAGTCAAGTAAGTCTTTGTCCTTACCCGGTTCTGACTCAAGCAGACCACGTACGTTAAACTTAAGTTTGTCAAGGATGTCTTCGTCGATAATCCCATTGGAGTTGACCAGTCCTGATAGGAGTGAATACTTCTTGATAGTCTCAAGATGGCAGTCTGTTATCTCAATGCTTCGTGTGCCAGAAGCGTTTGCTTGAATTTTATACATAGTAATTGCGTTTTTAGATAATTCTATTTATTTCTTTAGCAAGAAGTTTACTATTCCCTTCATAATACTATTGCGGGTAGCAGCATCCTTGATACATTCAAAAGGAAAGGCGAGTGTAAACACACTGTTGTTGGTTCCTTTATAGGCTACAGCCGCTGTATGGCCATCGGCATAAGTCAATGTACTGAAGGCGTTGTCGGCAGGTTGGATGTTATCTGGCGTGTAAGCACCATAATGTTGTTCGTTGATAGTTCGATAGACATCGAACGACATACCCATACCCGTGACGATAGAGTTATAATTATCAGGGTTAGCACTGTCAAATGTAATCTTGAGGTTGTTTCTCAACCAGTCTTGTTCGTCAGTCCCTTGCATGTCTGATGCAAGATAAGAACCACTGACAAAGAGATTGCCACGGCCATTGAGATACTTTGTAAGTTGTTGACGAAGGGATGGTTTGAAGGTCTTATAATATAATAAACTATGCCCATCATCTTTCTCATTGCCAAAGAGTAAGTCTACCATAGCATACTTTGAAAGGTTTACTTCACCATTTTCAACGGCTTTACTACTACAACTAACAATGTTGTATCTACCAGCATGACGTAGTGCTTCTGCATGTTCTCTTACGTAGTTGAAGTCGTTTCCTGCTATAATCTTACCAACAAGTTCCTCTCCTCCATAGCCTAAGGCGTTAGGTCCTTCCTTACCAATCATCGCCTTGTTGAAGTTAGCTTGTCTTCCTGCCCATCCAGCGACAGGACCATAGCTAAGGCCTGGGTCGGCCTCAAGGTCAAACCCTTGTTCTGCGTTTGTGTTCACCACAGCAGGAGAAGAGAGGCGGTGGAAGGCATTGACAATAAGTATTGTCTGACTTGCACCATCGTTACGTAAGGCAGAAAGGGTCTCTGTAGGGAAACTCTCACCACCACGATTACAAGCCGTTACCTTAAAGTTATAGACTAAACCAGGTTGTAGCTCTATCTCAAAAGACGGGTTACGAACGTTCATACCATTGTCAAATCCGGTTGTTCCCATAGCAACATAAACGTTGTAAGAGGTAGGAGTTGCTGTAGGCTCATTGGCATCGAAGGTTGGTTTCCATTGTAGTCTAATCTTCTTAGGGGATATGTATTCAATCTTGAAATTACTTGGTGCAAGGGGTTGTACGGTATAGGTCTTACCGTGCATGTTAGCTTCATACTTCAAGATAGTCTTATAGACCGAGCGTGCAAGCGTGAATTTGAAGTTAGGATCTTGCCCTAACATTATGTCTGGGAAGTTCTGATGTGATAGTGTCTCAAGTATGGCTGATGGTACTTCCGGCAGACGAGTCTCGCTATAGTTGCGATCCCACACAGAACGAGTGACCCAGTTCACATGGAAGGCATTGTCTATATCTCTCTTAACATTGCTAACCAACTGTTCTGCAAGTGTTTTTGAAACCTTACGTGAAAGGCCATCTCCTAATGTCTTGTTTCCTTCTTGGGTTGTACAAATACCTAAGGTACCCACAAAACTATTGTCGGCTTTATATCCAGCATCGCTATGAACAGCCAAGGCAAGCTCGATAGGCACCTTCTTCCCATCTTTCTTGTCAGGGAGATAGCATGAACCTCCAGCCAACCAATTCGTCATCAGTGAGCGACAATTGATATCGTCGTTATAGTCGTTAGAGCCATTACTCTTGCTGACAACACTCCAAGGCGCACCAGCCCATTGTGTTGAGTATCTTGCTCCTTCAAGGAATCGAGGTAAGCCACTCAATGTTCCTCCACGAACAATATTACCCATACCACCACCGAAGCGTACGGCGTCAGTAGTTACTATGCCTCTATGCGAACTATGATTAGTCAGTACAACAGAGTTGTTGATACTGTTTCCTTTGTCAAACTCAAATGTTCCAAGATAAACCCATGTGCCGCCACCCATGCGCTGGTTGACGTGGAAATGAGTTTCTTGGCCTTGGTGGAATACAATATACTCCGCTGCTTCCACACTCTTCTTCTGTGTCTGGTAGCTTACATATACTGCATAACGTCCTGTTTCGGGGAAAGTAGGTTGATAGACAACGGAACTCAGCTTGCTATCACGCTTTCTTGCCTTGACCTGTCGAGCTGTACCAGCAGTAAACGGGTTCTCTCCATCGTTATAACTACCATAGTGAAGTGCAAAGCCTTTCTCGCTTGTGTTGCTCCATTTCTTCTTAAGACTTTCCTCTTTATAGTTGACTCTATTGTCGTTATCAACTATGATTTCATTCCTTTGCCAGTTCCTTTCACGTGGAGAGTAGACAATTGCTCCTGCATTTTCAAGCATAGGTATGAGATAAGGAAGAACTATTGTTTGTGTGTAAAGATCCTCAGTAGTACCAAACAAGATAGGCCTTTGCCATCTCCATCCACCTTTCTTAGCATCATAATATCTTCCATGAGACGACCAAACAGAAAGGTGTCTGTTCTGTAAGCCATCTGTTATCTCATTTGGGCGGGATACATTATTAACCCAAGGTGCATCTTCATAATTCGTTCTTCCCCATGACGCCTTACCTGTTTGTGCATTTGTCGTAGCAAATGACATAGCAAGAAGTGCAGTACAAAGCAATTTTATCTTCATTATCCGTCTAATTCTCCTATCGTAAACAGTTCTGGATGTTTACCCTTAAAGTCTTTGAAATACAATTTGATTTCCTTCATATCCTCCTCAATGTTGCCTGATGGTATGATTACTTTCGAACATTGAATTAGCTTCTTTTCGTAATCTAAGCCGTAAAGGTGGATGGGTAGCTGTGCTTTTAAGGCTATATAATAAAAGCCTTTCTTCCATTCTGGGTTCAGACTTCTGGTACCCTCGGGCGTAATACATAGTTGAAAACTATCAGCCTTCATAGCATGTTCGGCCAGTCTGTCGGTCATACTCGTATGCTTGTCTCGCCATACAGCAATTCCACCGAGCCTACGGAAGATAGGACCCAACGGCCAAAAGAACCATTCCTTCTTCATTAGGAAATTGCTTTTCTGTTGTTCGGCCCTTGCGTAGAGTTGTCCTATAAGGAAATCATAATTACTCGTATGGGGTGCAAGACAAATAATAGCTTTGTTAGGTAAAGTGTACCTAACATCTTTCTTCCACCCCATAAAACTATAAAGTAGCCACTTAGCTATAGCCTGTAACATTATGCAAGGTTATTGAGTTGGTCTACTATCTCATTGACTTCTTTACTAAACTTATCTTTCAAATCATTGAAGTATACCTTGGCAGGCATGCCTGGTTCTACATGAGATACGCGTCTGATGTAGTTGCTATGCATTACCAATATTGACGTGAGGATTGCCTCAGTATTATCATTATCATGCTCTTCACCATAGAGGGATGCTGCGATACCCTCTGTAAACAAGTCACCACAAATATAATTGATGGTGCGTTTTAAATCTCTTTTGTTGCTCATATTAATCCTAAATAGCTATATTTATATTCATCGTTCAAAGATAAGTAAAAAATTAGAAAGGCAAGGCTTTCTTACATAAAAATAGAGTTAAAATTTTAATTTAGCGTCTTTTCCTTTCTATTATCGGATAAAAAAAGTAATTTTGCAGAGTAGATAAGGATATAACAAAGAATTATTATATTTCAAACATTAAATTAAACACATGGAAATTAGCGCATTGCAGAAGGAAAGAGCAGGCTATCAGCCAAAGTTGCCTAAGGCTCTTCAGGGTGCAGTAAAGGTGCAGGAGAGTTTGTTCCAGCTGATTCAGCTAACAATGCAAAGATCAACGTTGGTATTATCCTCTCTGGTGGTCAGGCTCCTGGTGGTCACAACGTTATTTCTGGTCTCTTTGATGAGGTTAAGAAGTTGAACCCAGAGAACCGTCTTTATGGTTTCCTCATGGGTCCTGGCGGTCTTGTTGACCACAATTATATCGAGATAACAGCTGAGAGTCTTCAGGCTTATCGCAACACTGGTGGTTTCGATATGATTGGTTCTGGTAGAACAAAGCTCGAGAAAGAGGATCAATTCGAGAAGGGTCTTGAGATTCTTCGTAAGTTAGATATCAAGGCAGTAGTAATCATTGGCGGTGATGACTCTAATACCAATGCTTGCGTATTGGCTGAGTACTATGCCGCTAAACAGTATGGCGTACAGGTTATCGGTTGCCCTAAGACTATCGACGGTGACTTGAAGAACAGTCAGATTGAGACTTCTTTCGGTTTCGATACAGCAACGAAGACTTATTCTGAGCTTATCGGTAACATCGAGCGTGACTGTAACTCTGCTCGTAAGTACTGGCACTTCATTAAGTTGATGGGCCGTTCTGCTTCTCACATTGCGCTTGAGTGTGCTTTGCAGACACAACCTAACATCTGTCTAATCTCTGAAGAGATTGAGGCAAAGGACCAGACTTTGAACGACATCGTTGAGAACATTGCTGAAGTTGTTGCTTATCGTGCAGCACAGGGAAACAATTTTGGTGTTGTATTAATCCCAGAGGGTCTTATTGAATTTGTCCCTGCTATTGGTCGTCTAATCCAGGAATTGAATGACTTGTTGGCTGCTCACGGTGCAGAATACTTGAACCTTGACAAGCAGGCACAGCGTGTATATATCCTTGAGCATCTCTCTGCAGAGAACAAGGCTACTTTCGAAACACTCCCAGAAGGTGTAGCACGTCAGCTTTCTCTTGACCGTGACCCACACGGAAACGTACAGGTGTCTCTCATTGAGACTGAGAAACTTATCTCAGAGATGGTTGCTGCGAAGCTTGATCAGTGGAAGAAGGAAGGCAAATATACAGGTAAGTTTGCTGCTCAGCACCACTTCTTCGGTTATGAGGGTCGTTGCGCAGCTCCTTCTAACTTTGATGCAGACTACTGCTATGCACTTGGTTCATCTGCAGCTCAGCTGATTGCTAATGGCAAGACGGGCTATATGGCTATCGTTAAGAATACCACAGCACCTGCTGACCAGTGGAAGGCTGGTGGTGTGCCAATCACTATGATGATGAACATGGAGAGACGTAATGGTGAAATGAAGCCTGTTATCCGTAAGGCACTGGTTGAGCTTGATGGTGCTCCATTCAAGACTTTCGCTGCTCAGCGTGATAAGTGGGCTAAGGAAACATGCTATGTTTATCCAGGTCCTATCCAGTACTGGGGTCCTTCTTCAGTATGTGATTTGACTACTAAGACGCTTGAATTAGAGCAGGCTAAGTAATAGTATATTCATAAAGGAGAAATAGGGGATAATTGTGTCCTCTGTTTCTTCTTTTGTTTTTTACTATTGTCTGTTCTTATACAATACACTTATTTTAAGTGTTTAGTTATTAAGGTTTAGTTATACCTTTGGTTTTCAATCTATTATTATCGTGTTAATACAAGTCCTCAATCGTATGATTACGACTGTAATCCATGCTTAATTGTCGGCTTTCTCATTGTTTATTAATTTAAAAGAAACGGTATTCTTTCAGCATATTCAGCTGCTTTACTAATTTATCTTCATGAAGAGAAATAATTTTCTTCACGATAAAAAATATTTTTCTTCACGACAAGAAATATTTTTTTTCATGAAAAGAATTTGTGAAAGTAACCGTCTAATGCAAGATAAAGTAGAATTCTAAATTATCAATCAGTAAGAACATGTTTATTTCCAAAGTGCTTCATTCATTAAGAAAGACCTGGAGTCAGATGCCAGGTTGGATGAGATGGGCTGTAGGATTGTGTCTTGCTGCAGGATATAGTTTCTTGTTTTATTTCCTATTTGTCGCCCCTACTGGTTTTAGATGGCGTGCTATTTATGGTGACCCTGATTATCCTGAGGGTTACACGATATATGGTATTGATGTGAGCCGTTATCAAGGTACGATTAATTGGAACCGTCTTAGGAATGCAATGATAGACCGTTTACCCATACGGTTCATCATAATTAAGTCAACAGAGGGCGACAGTCATGTTGACATGAAGTTTAGGGATAATTTCTATAATGCAAAGGAGTCGGGCTTTATACGTGGCGCTTATCATTTCTGGAGTAATAATTCTTCTGCGCGCAGACAAGCTTATTTCTTCTTAGCTATGGTTCATCTTGAGCCTGGAGATTTGCCTCCTGTACTCGATGTTGAGCACAAACCAAAGAATATTAGTACAGAAGAGTTCCAACAGAACATCCTTACATGGTTGCATATAGTAGAAGATAGGTATCATGTGAAGCCTATCATCTACACTTATTATAAGTTTAAGGACCAATATCTCTCAGATTCTCGCTTTGATGATTACCCTTATTGGATAGCTCACTACTATGTTCATCAGATGGAGTATCAGGGGAATTGGAAATTCTGGCAGCATACCGATGCTGGGAAACTGCCAGGTATTAAGGGATACGTAGACTTAGACATCTACAATGGTAGCTTCTATGACTTGCAGCAACTACTTATACAAGAAGATGTTACTGACGCCCAAGAAGTAAGCAGCACCAGTCATGATTCAATAAACGTTGACTCTCTTTCAGACCGAGTTCGTTAGCTTTCTGAAGGATAGCTTCTGCGTCCTGCTCATAAAAACCACTCAAAATAATCTTCGAATCAGTTGTCATAACACTGACAAACTCGTCTATGTCTTCAAGGATAATATTACGGTTGATGTTTGCTAAGATGACATCAAAGACTCCACTCACGTGTGAGAGGACTCGCTTGTCACCTTCAAGCACATCTAACTCTACACCATTTAGTTCGGCATTATGCTCAGCATTGCGCACACTCCACTCATCAATGTCATAGCTTACAACTTCCCTTGCACCGCACTTTGCGGCCACAATACCTAAGATACCCGTACCGCAGCCACAGTCGAGAACTCTCTTGTCCTTCAAGTCTTGGTTTAGTAATAAGGAAACAATCATCTGTGTCGTCTCATGTGTACCTGTACCAAATGCTTGTTGTGCGTCAATAAGTATTTTCATTGGGATAGTCTCAAGCTGGGGATAGTTAGCAATAGCTTCCTCTTCCATATTCTTACAGACAATAGCACAGCGATTGTCAATGATAATAGGCTCAAAGCCAGCTTTCTCCCATTCCTCATTCCAGTTCTTATCCTCGGCTTGATTAGCCGTAAAAGTAACTGTTACGTCTGGTAGAGGCAGGTTATGTAGGGTCTCAGTGAGTGTATCTTCGTTGAAAAGGTCTTCTTGGCAGTAGCCAACGAGTCCATCAGGCTCGTCCGTAAAGGAGTCGAATCCTACTTCACCTGTAAGGGCTGCAATAATGTCTCTTACGTCCTGAGAATCAGGTTCTGCCGTAAACTTTACTTGTATATATTTCATCTTGGTGTTAAATTTCTACTGCAAAATTATAAAAAATAGGGAAAAACCTACCTACTGCAAAATTATAAAAAATAGGGAAAAACCTACCATGGATTAGGGAAAATCCGTATATTTGCAAGTAAAGTTGTCTTATTTTTGCACTATCGAAATAGTGTATATACATTATTTTTGGTGTTAAAGAATAGTTAGTAATTAAATATAGGGTATATGAAACGATTAGTTTTTCTTTCGGTTTTGTTTGGAGCTATGCCATTACTTTCAATGGCACAAGATGACCTTTATTTTACCCCGTCAAAGGCAGAGCAGTCTGCTTATCAACAGAATAAGATAGAGGAAGATCGTCCTGTCTATTATAGTGGCATTGGTAAGTCTAATGACGAATACAATCGTCGTGGTAAGTATAACTATAAGAAGATAGGTGTTGACTCTTTGGGTAATGATATCTTTATGTCACGTGTTTCTACGCTGCATGGCGACTCTGTAGTGTTAGATACTATCTATGGAGGTTTTACTCGTCAGTACGAAAGTGATAACGATGACTTTGCTTATAGTAGAAGAATGAGTCGTTTCGATGGCTTCTGGGGTGGCTATTATGACCCATGGTATGCTGGTCGTTCTTCATTCTATGTAGGTTGGGGTTGGCGTTCTCCTTATTATAGTGGATGGTATGACACTTGGGACGACCCATGGTATTATGGTTATTATGGTGGTTATCCTTATTATAGTTATTATGGTGGCTATCCATATTATAGCTACTATGGCGGTTATCCATACTATTACGGTTATGCTGGTTATGGTTGGTACAGTCCTTGGAGCAGATATTATGGCTATTATGGTGGCTATCCTTACTATGGTTACGGAAGAAGTGGCTACTATGCTTACAATGGACACACTGGTACTGCCAATCACTGGGGTAGTTCTCAAAGGGACTTTGGCTCTCAGGCAAGAAGTAATGTCTATAGCAATGGACAATCTACATACTCAAATCGTCGTGGTAATGTGAACCAGTATGGTAATACAGCAGCTCCACGTAATGATATGAGCAATTACTATGACCGCTTTGGTGGTGCACGTCAGAATGGTTATCAGAATCAGACACGTAGCTATTCTCAGCCAGAACGTTCAACATTCTCACAGCCTTCACCAAGCTCTTTCGGTGGTGCAAGAAGTGGTGGTGGTAGCTTTGGCGGTTCATATTCAGGCGGTGGAGGCAGCAGTTCTGGTGGCTCACGCAGCGCCTTTGGTAGTCATAGATAATATTTAGGATAATGAATGTTTAATTAATAAAGCATATCAGAGATGAAGAGTAAATATATTTTCTTCGCAGTATCGTTGTTTGCTGCTTTGTCAGCAAACGCACAAGAGACATACGAGAATGCTAAGTTAGCAGGCGAGGACTTGAATGGTACTGCACGCTATGTTGGTATGGGTGGAGCTATGGAAGCTTTGGGTGCTGATATTTCTACTATTGGTACTAACCCAGCTGGTATCGGTCTGTTCCGTCATAGCAATGTCAGTATCAGTGGTGGACTACTTATGCAGTCTGATGGTAAGGACTTCTCTAACGGCAAAAAGACTAATCTGAGCTTCGACCAGATAGGTGGTGTTTATTCTATTCGTACTGGACAGAAATCGTTTATTAACTTTGGTTTCAACTATCATAAGGGTAAGAACTTTGATTATATCCTCAATGCTGCTAACTCATTGGACGGAAGTTCACAGAATAAGCAGTCATATATTAAGGGTATGCTTGGTGAACAGAAAGTGGGTGGCTTTAATGTAGGTAAAAATAAAGATGGTCAGAATATTGGTTATGTGGACGCTAAATCATCAGATGTAGCATATACTTGGAGTCAG
>QWCF01000829.1_pt1 | contig 10437 bp, 8 predicted proteins | sample 1972521 | NCBI WGS metagenome assembly QWCF01 (sample SAMN09866715, study PRJNA288562) | Human oral metagenome isolate term4_saliva, whole genome shotgun sequencing...
TGTTGAATTTGCCAGCTGGAATGACAAGTTTGTCGCCGAGGCAATTGCGCCAGTCTTAAATAAAGTCGGGGCTTTCACCGCCAATCCAATCATCCGCAACATCATCGGGCAGCCGAAATCCACGTTCAATATTCGCCAGATTATGGATGAAGGAAAGATTCTAATTGTCAATCTGTCCAAAGGTCTTATCGGTGAAGATAATGCCGCCATCCTCGGTTCGTTTTTGGTCACAAAAATCCAGCTTGCCGCCATGTCTCGAAGTGACATTCCTGACGTCCGCGACCGCCGCCCATTCTATCTTTACGTCGACGAGTTCCAGAACTTCGCCACCGATTCGTTTGCGACCATTCTGTCTGAGGCTCGAAAATATGGCCTTAACTTGACCGTTGCCAACCAGTACATTTCCCAGATGAGCGACACGGTTCGCGATGCAGTTTTCGGCAACGTCGGCACTATGATTTCTTTCCGAGTTTCCGCCGATGATGCACCGATTCTTGCCAAGCAATTCGAGCCAAACTTTGAAGCAATCGATCTACTTCAAATGCACAATCGTAATTTCGTTGTCAATATGGTTATCGGCGGCGAGAAAACTCCTGCGTTTTCTGCCCGCACACTGGAACTTCCGCCAAGCCAAGCCGACAACACACCGCACATTATTGAACATTCGCGTCGCATGTATTCGCGAAACAGGGAAGATGTCGAGAAGGAAATTGATGCCGCAATAAAACATGTTCGCAATCAAAAAAAGCAACCAGCCAAATCTCAACCGCAGCCCGCAAGCAACGCTCCAGCGGTCAATAGCCAACCGGAAAAGCAGCAACCCGCAGCAAACGATGGCGAAGTTGTTTTTCAAATTCGCGGCAGTGATAATGCACCTACAGAAACTGCAATCAACACAGTTACACCGCTAGATTCAGCAACGCCAAAAAGACGACGTCGACGTCGAAAAAAGAACACTACTGCCGCCTAAAAACTACTCGTATCGCCACTGGCGCATATCAGAGTTGTAAACGTCGGTGATTCGCGGAGAAACCAACGTAGAAGTCGGTCCAGGCGGCACCGATATGGCGTTTTGTTTAGTCAGGAAGGTGAGCAATTTCTGGTTTTGATATCGTAGGTTTTTTGGCAATGGCTGGCTAGCCACAACCTCGGCTTGCGGCGCAGACAACACAAAACCCCACTCGCCAAATGACGGCACATTCACCGAAAACGCCGTCACATATCGCTCTGGATGAGATGATTTGACGGTGTTTGCCACCATATAAAAAGCATGTGGAGAGAAAAATGAAGACGTCGCCTGCGTCACCATAACGCCACGCTCCGTTAAAATATTACCGATTTGACGATATAATTGCTCGGAATACAACTTGGCTAATTTTTCATTCGACGGATCCACCAGATCAATCAACACAACATCATATTTATCTGAGGTAGAGAAGGCGAATTGGAAAGCGTCTTGATTGACAATGGAAACGCGTGGATCATGCAATGAACGCTGATTTATATCAGTGAGAAGATGATTAGTTTTCGCCAGATTAGTCATCACCTCATCGATATCGACCAACGTAATATGCTCAACGCTGGGATATTTCAAAACGTCCCGAGCCAGAAGGCCATCGCCGCCGCCCATAATCAGCACGCGCTTCGGATTGGCGACTGAAGACAGAGCGGAAGTAGACAATGTTTCGTGATAACGCGCTTCGTCAAGACTGGAAAACTGCAGATTGCGATTCAAAAACAGCCTGGTGTCATTCTTATATCTAGTCAGGACAATTTTCTGATACGGCGTCTGCTGCTGCCACATCACAGGATCTTTATACGTTCGCTTGTCAATTCCGTGCTCAATTTCCGTCGCACAAATAAAGAATCCCAAAAGCAACATTGTTGCAATAACGCTAATTGTCATCACTATTTTCGAAGCCTTCATTTGTTTAAGAATCAGAACCGCAACGCCAATATTCAGTGCCGCCACCATATACGCGCTACGCATTAAGCCAAGATAAGGAAGCATAACGAGCGGGAATAATAGCGACGCAATTAACGCCCCAAAATAATCGAGCGCTAAAATCTTGCTAAATAATTTCACCGAAGACTTGCGACCGAACTCCTGAAACATCTTCATTAAAAGCGGAATTTCCAGCCCGATACAAATACCAATTGCCAGACTTATGACGGCAAAAATTAGCCAATGCGAACGCGTAAAAACGAATCCCAAATACATCAACATCACCGAATTTCCGCCAATTAGCCCCAGAATAATTTCGTTCGTTGCGAAGCTGGTCGCTGGATGAAGCTTGATGTAATTGACCAGCAGCGAGCCAATTCCCATACCGAACAGCGTCACGCCAGTTGCCAGACTAAAGCTCAAAATCGAATCGCCCACCAGATATGACGCAGCTGCGCCTAAAATCAGCTCGTAAATAATTCCGCCAATTGCTACCAAAATTGCCGCCGCAAATAAAGCAATTTGCTCCCGTTTTTTCGTACTTGATCGTGGCATTATAACTCCTTTTATTTACCAAGTCCGCCGCTACTGCCGCCGTAAACACTGCGCGATCCGCCGTGACCTCCGCCATTACTATTGTCGGAATTGTTGTCAAAGATGAATGCAAACAAAATAATAGCGATAAATATGACAATAAATATAATCGTCGTCCAGTCAATCGGTTTAATGGTTCTGCCGAACATTTCCTTCTGTTCTTTGTCGCTTAATTGAATCTTACGATAAGCGTCGTACTCGCGATTGTTATACTTCTCAATTGTTATCAGCTGACGGTTTTTCGGCGCGCTAGTGTCCCTCAAAGTAGCGTACGCCATCAGTTCTTTCGGGAAAACTTGATACGTGTTTTTGCCCTTGATGTTCATAATTTCACCAATTCCAACCTCGTCAACCACTACAACGTGATCCTTGCCGTCCTGCTCGGAAACGGTGAATGATTGACCCTTTTTCAATTGCGTTGGATCAATTGTCTGAGTGAAACGAATTGGCTCATACAGAGAAACGGTTTGATCGCTGTGATCATATTCCACCCAGCTATCATAATCAGCCAGCCCTGTAATCTCCCACTCTTCCCAGTAGTAAAATCGCTTATCTTTCTTATCCCACTCACGAAAAAGCAAACAGCCAACAACTCGTAAATTAGTTTTCTTTCCAGTCAATATTTGGTTGATTTTAAGTCGCGCCTTGGTTCGTTTCATATTACAATATTATCTCTTTCATAATTATGTTTTTTACACCCAACACCCGTGCAATCAGCTCTTTTATTTGTTGCAATTTATCATCATCCAGCATTTTACAAGTTGTCATCGCTATATACGCCACGCCGCTTTCCGGCCACGTATGAATCGCGATGTGCGACTCCGACAAAAGCAGGGCAGCGCTGATTCCTTGTGGGGAAAATTGATGCATCATCGATTCCAAAGAATGCAAGTCCGCCAATTCCGTAACATTTCTTAACAATTTCTGCAGCTCATCCGCGTCATTAAGCAAAGTAGAATCAACTTCACTCACTTTTATGGTTATAGATTGGACCGCAGACGCATGCATATTATAGTAATTATATCACCTCTGGAGCGTCAGGAGTAAAGGTGAAACGTGACTCTTGGGGAATATCGGTATTTAGATTGTTGGTGAATTATAACCAAATAATACAGAAAAAATCCCCGAATCCCATTACCGGGATTTAAGTGGGGATTCTTCTGGTTCTACTATAGCAAACAATCCTCAAAATGCCAACGATCAAATGGCCTGTAAATTTCTTAGAAGACAGACAATAGGGCGAAATACTCTTTATGAAGGCAACATAAGAAAAACCTCCGTGTCGCCAGGGGAACTTATCGAACCTGGTTATAACACAGAGGCTTCTGATCGTAATATAGCACAAGAATCCCAGAATGTCAATGATGAGAATGATCACACCACAACAAGAAAAGCCCCTGTGTCGCCAGGGGAACTTATCGAACCTGGTTATAACGGTGAAGTATCACTAAAATCTGCATATAAAAAACAGCTAGCCAATTCACTAGCGGACGTTGAGCGTAACGTGGTTTCGGGCGAATCCGCTCAGATAACTCCGAACGAAGACGCCCGTTTAGCACCAAACAATCGTTCGATTGAAGTTGCCGATAGGCAGCTCGCTGACAACTTTACAGGTGCTACGACTAATTATAGTGTAGCAAATAACAGTAGAAATGTGAATGAAGACGTTAAATACAAGCTCAATCCAGAGCATGAAGCACAAGTCAGAGCGTATAACAAACACATAACACGTCTACGCCAACGTGAAGAATACTTACGCGGTCAAGGAATGAGTGAAAATGCTCCAGCCATGATTAACCTACGTAAAGCTCAAGAGCAGGCTATATACGCCAGAGATCATATCGGTGAGGTGGATAAATTAGGCAATGTGTTAGCTTATGATATTTCAGGTATAAGAAAATCGACTGGGCGCGGACTCGATGGTTCCGCTATTAGCGCAGATGCGCTTGACCAGTCGATTGACAACTCTAGTATAGCAAACAATCCTCAAAATGCCAACGATCAATAGTCTGTAAATTTCTTAGAAGACAGACAATAGGGCGAAATACTCTTTATGAAGGTTAATGTGCGAAGCCAAGAAAAAAGCCGCCCAGGCGAGACTGGTAGATACAATACGGCTACAATAGCTGATTTTAATGGGAATATAAGCTTAAAGAACATTTCACCAAGAAGAGAAGGAGAAATAAAAAATCTCTCCCAACAACGAGAAGAGATTTCGAAAGCTTCGGATGGGGGCGCAAATGTTGTTCCATCATCCACCAATAGCGATAGCTATGTCGGCGGCGCGCCAGTTTCCGCCGGTCGGAGCTCTGATGTGACTAATATAGCACAAGAAGCCCAGAATGTCAATGATGAGAATGATCACACCACAACAAGAAAATCCCCCATGGAGCCAGCAGGGACGAGCCCATCAACTGAGTTACACCATCTAGGGGATTCTGCTCGTAATATAGCACAAGAATACCAGAATGTCGACGGCGGCGGTAACCGTGCCAGTGCCGCTCAGTTGGCAGAATACGACCAAAATAATACTTGCGCAATAACATTGATTGGAGTACACTGTAGTTACAGTCCCTTAAGTAAGGATTGTATCAATATCTAAGTTGTTTTAGGTTTCTATAATAATTTAGTAGAAATACTAAAGCAAAGCTCTAATCCGTTCACTCGTTGAGCGGATTATCTTTTTTATGAGTAAAGTATTTACGCTTTCAAATATTCTATTTTGGTTGTATAATTGCATTAAATTATCTCACAAAAAGGACCATCATGACTCAAAAATATTCATATTCACCAAAAAAATATTCACTAGGTCTAGACATTGGGACATCTTCAATCGGCTGGGCAGTATTAGACTTAGATAAAGAGCGCATCCATGATTTAGGGGTGCGCATTTTTGAAAAACCAGAAGATCCACAAAACGGAGATTCGCTTGCCAAACCTCGCCGCGACGCACGGTCAGCTCGCCGTCGCTTAAAACGGCGACGTCAACGTTTGAATAATTTGAAGCAATTCTTTATTGACCAAAATATTCTCACCAGAGATCGAATCGAAGAAGTCTTAAGTGATAAATCCGAATTTAACAAATTAGACGTATATACTCTGCGTTCAAAAGCGCTCACCGAGGAATTATCCCCAGAAGAGCTGCTCAAGGTCATGTACCAAATCGCCAAACGACGTGGATTTAAGTCGAATCGTAAAGTTGAGGAAGAGTCGGAAAAAGAAGGCGGTCGCGTATCAAAAGCCTTAAAAACTAATGAAAAGTTCCTCGCCGAGAACGGATATAAAACTGTCGGCGAAGCTCTGAGTCGCGATGAAAACTTTGCGTCACATAAACGCAATAAGCGTGACGATTACACTAATAGTTTTTCTCGCAGTGATTTTTTGCACGAATTAGAAAAGATCATTGAGGTCCAGAAAAGATATGCCTTAAAAAACGTTTCCGATACAGCGATCAATGAAATGCTTTACGGCTTGGACGATGACAAAAATGTCGTAAATGTATCAGCAATTATGTACCAGCGCCCATTTATGACTGAAGAGCTGATTAAGAAAATGGTCGGGAACTGTACTTTTGAGGAAAATGAAAAACGAGCACCGAGAGCTAGCTACAGCTTCGAAATTTTTCGCTTGGCAAGCGACTTATCACATCTGGTATTCATACCTCGCGACGCCAGCAAGCGCCAGGCAAAGCGAGAAAATCTAGAGATAAGATTATCTTCAGAGCAGATAAATAAAGTTATCGAAGCCGCCAAAAATCAAAAAAGCCTAACATATAAAAAAGTACGCAGCATTGCAGGAATTAGTGAAGATTACGTTCCAAAATATACGCACGGAAAGAAAAAGGACGGCGATGAATTCGGAGAGGGAAATGCATTCGGCGGCTTAAAAGCCTACCATGATATTAAAACGGCACTGAAAGATCTACCAGAAGATTGGGCGAAGATTGACAACGAATCAACGATCAATCAAATCGCTTATATTCTCACTACACAAAAATCCGACGAAGGAATTAAAGCCAAATTAAATGCATTGCCAATTTCTGATGACGCTAAAAACGCAATTATCAAAATTAAAGCTACTAATTTTGGGTCATTCTGCCATCTGTCAATAAAAGCTTTGCAAAAAATCACACCGCATATTCTTAATGGTATGACTTACGATAAAGCCTGTGAGGCTGCTGGTTATGACTTCAAGAAACAATCAGCTAGCCTAGAACAAATCACTAATCCTGTCGTAAAACGTGCCATATCGCAAACGCTGAAGGTCGTTCGCGCCATTGAACGCAAATACGGTAAACCTTACTTTATTAAAGTTGAAACTGCTCGTGACTTGGCAAAAAATTTCAAAGAACGCAATGCAATTAAAAAAGAAAATGAAGAGAATCAAGGATATAACGAAGACATTAAATCTATAATCGCTGATGGATATGAAGCATCGCCAAAAACCAAGGGCGGCAAGCAACTTCTCAGCCACCTGAAAGAACTTAACGTGCCTCTTAACAAAAATGCCGATTTTAATGGTCAGCAAATTATTAAAGTTAAGCTCTATCGCGAACAAAACGGTATTTGTCCATATTCTGGAAAACCAATCGATTTCGACACGATGCTACAAGACGACAATGCATATCAGATAGACCACATCGTACCATTTTCACGCTCCAATAATGACGGGATAACTAATAAAGTACTAGTATTGACAGAAGAAAACCAGAAAAAGAGCAATAAAACTCCATTTGAATATTTTGGCGCAGATGAAAACCGCTGGAAGGAGTTCGTCGCCAGAGTAGAATCGATATATAAGACACGCGATATTAAAACAGATGATAAAGCCACAAATGCCATCAATTACAAATATAATGGCTATGCAATGAAGAAGAAGCAAAATCTGCTTCTGCAGGATTATAAGAACGACAGCTGGAATGTGCGTGCCTTAAACGATACTAGATACATCACACGATTTATTCAGAATTATTTACGCCAAAATGTTGACTTTGCAGAAGGTGAAGAAAAACAGCGCGTAATTGCACCAAGCGGAACAACGACAGCATACCTACGCAAGCGTTGGGGTCTGGCTAAAGATCGTAGCGAGGACGTTCTACATCACGCCAAAGATGCGGCAGTTGTGGCGGCAATTGGCCAAAAGATTATAATGCAAGCGAACTTGCACGCCAAACGCCACGAAATCAAAGAACTGCTTGCAGCCGCCAAAACGATGGAAGAAAAAACTGATAAACTCACCGGAGAAATCATCGATGAAGACGAATTCAGTAAAGCTCAGCGTCGTAAAAATGCAATGCTTGTACTATCTTCGAAACATTTTCCTCAGCCGTGGGACGGTTTCGGCAAAGAAGTTATGAAGCGAACCCTTAATGTCGATATCAAGACTCTGCAGAATGAGTTGCGAGGTCTTGATAACTACGACGAAGAGTTTCGATTGAGCGTAAAACCAATTTTCGTCTCACGTATGCCACGCCGTAAAGCGACTGGTTCGGCACATAAAGAAACAATTCGCTCACCAAAAGTTAAAGACGGTGACCAGAGAACCGTACGAATGCCGCTCAAAAAAGTTAAACGCAAGGATGTCGAAAATTCCACGCTTAAAGAATCAGACAAGTGGCTATACAAAAAATTACTTGAAAGACTGGACGCTTGCGATGATAACCCTGAAAAAGCGTTCGCTGAACCCATATATAAAAACGACAAGAAGACTGATAAAAACGGCAATAAGCTGTCTCCAGTCTCAACTATCAAAGCGTATTCGACACAACCAAGCGGATTTTATATCAACGACGATAAGGCATTTGTTAACAACGGATCTATGGTGCGACTTGACGTATATCAAAAACCAGACAAGAAAGGTAAAATTGAACACTTCTTCGTACCAGTTTACGCCCATCAAGTTGGCAAAAATAAGCCTACACCAACAAAAATACTGCCAGCGCCAAAAGGCTTTACTGATGTAGATGAAACATTTACTAAGATCTGTTCATTGTATCCGAATGATTATGTGAGGTGCTACTTTGGCGATAAAATTAAAGAGGGATATTACGTGAAATATGGTTCGGCTAGTGGTCAAATGATCTTACTGTCACACGCAAGCGCAAGTAAGGACAACGACACATATTTAACGTGCTCAGCCCGATCTGCCACCCTCATTGAACGTTACGACATTGCCGTCCTCGGCGATAACTACAGGTGGCTATAAATGGCCTGGCGCGTCGTAGCTATCGAAAATCCTGCGCGACTTAGCGTGCGTGATAATCAACTAGTAATTGCAAAGGAGATAGAATCTACTCTTCCAATTGAAGATATTGATGCCTTAATTTTAGACAATTACGGATCAACTATCACGACAAATTTGCTGACAGCATTAGCTACAAAAGGAACAACCACTGTAATATGCGACGAAAAGCATTTGCCCGCCAGTGTGCTTTTGCCATATTCACAGCATTCGCGCCAAGCCAAAGTTTCGCGTCAACAATTGTCCATGAGCCAACCCTTAAAAAAGCAACTATGGCAACAAATTATTATCAGTAAAATCACAAATCAAGCAGACGTCTTGCGGGCTCGCGGACTAAACGATTCCACTTTGCGGTCTTTAGCTAACGATGTTAAATCGGGCGACACCAGCAATCGCGAGTCAATTGCCGCCAGAATCTATTTTGATCAAATACTGGGCGACGCTACACGCCGCAAGCCGATCTGGCATAATGCCGCTTTAAACTATGGCTACGCTATGGTGCGAAGTCACATTGCCAGACATATTGCTGCCCGCGGGCTAGTTGCCTCGCAAGGGCTATTTCACCACAATGAGCTCAATAGTTTCAATCTAGCCGACGACTTAATCGAACCTTATCGCGCTGTCGTTGATATGTACATTTTAGAGAACGTCGCGCCGCACCACACCGGAGACCCGGATTCCAGCCTCACCAAGCACGACAGACAACTTGCTATTGACATATTAAATTATTATGTTATAATGAACGGTAAGAAGTTTACCGTGAGACATTCGGTTGAGCGAACAGTTGAGAGCTTTATTGAATGTATAGAGACAAAGGAGGCAGATAAACTTCTTCTACCAAAAATCGTCCTCCAGTAAAAGGGATGTCATACAAACTTATGAGGGTCGCAGTATTTTTTGATTTGCCGACCAATACCAAAACAGAGCGCAAGGCCGCCACACAGTTCCGTAAATTCTTATTGGACGATGGTTTTGACATGCTCCAATACAGCATATATACACGGCTATGTCCAAATCGTGACGTTGCAGAAAAACATATGATGCGAATTAAGAGGCACGCTCCGGACAGCGGCTCGGTGCGATTGCTTTATTTAACAGAGCATCAATTTACACACATGCATGTTATTGTTGGCGAAAAAACCACCCAAGAAAAGTCCGTTCCAGCTGGGCAATTAGCATTTTTCTAACCAAAAAATCCCCCTCGTAACAGAGGGGGATTTAAGGAAGTATTATATCAATATCTAAATTGTTAGGGAACTATAACTACAAATAGTATGCTGTCTCCTGAGATGGCATTATATCAATATCTAAATTGTTAGGGAACTATAACCTTGATTGTTTTATTCGAGATATCAACCCTGATTATATCAATATCTAAATTGTTAGGGAACTATAACTGTGTGCGAATTGTTACGACCGCGAGCTAGATTATATCAATATCTAAATTGTTAGGGAACTATAACGAAACAGGCTCAAAGATAGAGTTCTTCAGTATTATATCAATATCTAAATTGTTAGGGAACTATAACGGCAAGCCACAAGCAACCGCAAAATGGGGGATTATATCAATATCTAAATTGTTAGGGAACTATAACCGTTGGCGCTTCGACGCGGAGGCTCGTCGTATTATATCAATATCTAAATTGTTAGGGAACTAT
>QWCF01000830.1_pt1 | contig 10426 bp, 12 predicted proteins | sample 1972521 | NCBI WGS metagenome assembly QWCF01 (sample SAMN09866715, study PRJNA288562) | Human oral metagenome isolate term4_saliva, whole genome shotgun sequencing...
CTGTAATGTAATCCATTAACAATTTATTATATTCTCTGTTTTTTATTTCCGTTGTATATGTATATACATTACTCATTAAATACTGTTCTCCTTTTTTTTCTATTATTATATCATATTTACATCTATCTGTCAACTTTTTTTCTATATTCTTCTATATTTTAAAAAACTGCGGGAAAGTCAATAAAAAAGAGGGGAATGTCCCCTCTTTTGAACTACCATATTACTCAATACAATAATTATCAGACCATTCATCCATATTTTCAATTGGATGTCTCTTATCTTCTAATATACGTTTGTTCTTTTTATTCTCTTCTCTTAATTGAGAACATAATCTGCATTTACAAGAATATGAATGTTTTGTGAATTTATGAAACTTTTCTAAACTTTCACTTTTTGATAAACCGTATACATTTTTTCCGATTCTAATTTTCTTAAATGATTTCACTACATCATTTTTTCTTTTTTTTGCGTGTTTATAACTTGAATCTCTCATAAGGTAATCCCCCGATTTCTTTATATATATTATAGCATATTTTTATTATTTTGCTGTAGGATTTACTAGTTTTTCAAAATATTTTTTTACAGCTTCATTATTACTTTTAACATTATATTCTTCGAATAATTTTTTAAATGCATCTGTTAATGTTTTTTGATCTTTATTAATTTCTTGTAAAGCTAATTTTTCTGCAATTTCTAATTTCATATCATTGTAAGAAAATTCTTTTTCATCTATTTTCTTGATAATATGATAACCATATTCTGATTTAACTAATTTTGAAACCTCACCAGATTTTAATTCTTTCGCTTCTTTATTAAATTCAGGAACAAAATTATTTTCTTCTAGAGAAGTATAACCTAGATCCCCACCTTTAGCAGCACTTGTTTTATCCGTAGAGTATTCTTTAGCTAAAGTAGCAAAGTCTTCACCATTTTTTAATTTATTTAAGATTTCATCACCTTTTTTCTTTGCTTCATCATCAGATAATCCATTTGGGTTTCCTGCTGTTTTTATACCTAATAAGATATGTGATAGTCTAGCTCGTTTTTTATCTTTTTCATATTCAGCTTTTAATTTATCTTCACCAATTCCTTTACTTTCTAAGACCATTTGAACTTGAGCAGCCTTAGTTTTAATATTATCTTTTACTTTTTCCATAGATAATCCTTGTTGTTTCATTAGATTTTCAAATGCTTCTTTTCCGCCTTGTTGATCCATAACCTTTTCATATTCTTTTTCTATTGAAGCATCAGAAATTTTATTTCCATATTTATCTAGTAATATTTTTTGAATAGTTGCAGTTGCTACAGTATTAGTTAATTCATTTTCTGGTAATGCTTTAATTACATCATTAGCTGTAACATCACCAGCCTTTGTACTAGAATATGTATCGACTTTATTACAACCTGTTGTTGTGATAACTGCTCCAGCTAGTAGTAATGGTAATAAAATTCGTTTTTTGTTTTTAATCATTATTTTCTCCTATTAATTGTATTTTGTTTATATTTTTTAAACCTATTCCCTCTTTAGAATAGTATAACTGTGTATCTTTTTGTAATGCAGGTTTTCTAAAATATTTATAAACTTCTGCAGTAAAAATATACACATCACCTATTTTTTGTTTTTCAAAAAATTCAAATTCTCTTTTATTTATCAATATATGTACGTGATTTCTAAATTCAATTTTTTCTGGAAGCTTTAAGACATTTTTAAATGTAACTCTATATTTATCTCGATTAGTATTTTTTCCTTTAACAATAATTAGTTCATCAAAAATACCAGAAAATTTAAATCGTTGTTTTTTTTTATCTTCAAAAAAATTCATATATGATTACTCCCTCAAATAATCTTCTTTAGCTTCAATTACTTTAGGATATTGTAATATAAGAACCTGATAATTCAGTAGTATTAAAATTAATTCTATAAAATTTATACACAATACTAAATCTGTTCGACCTTTCCAAAAAATAGTGTTAAGAACCGCCCAAAACATTATTTGTATTACAAAAGATACAATTATTAATTTAAATCGTTTTGATTCTTCTTCATATATTTCTTTTTTTATAGTTTTTCTTAAATCATTATTTTCAATCATAAAATAATCACCACACTTGTCACCACCTATTTTTTTATTTATTATATATATTATATAGATTTTTTCGCTTTTTCTATCTTTTTACCATAAAACTCTTTACTTAATTCAATATATCCTTCTGCTATATTCTCATTAAATAAAAATCTAGAATATTTAAATTCAGATGAATCGCAAGGTTCTTCAATACTTATATCAAATTTTATAATCACATCATCTTCATCATCACCTTCATCTTTACTAGCAATAACTCTAACAGCATTATCTAGTGGAAAAGAATTAAAGTCATCATATAATATAATTTTAGAACAAATTGGATTTTCGATTCCTTTTGTTTTTCTTAAATATCTAAGAGAATCTTCTAATAATCTAGCAAAGAAGTGGAAATTAGCTGTATCATAAGTAGAAAAAGCATAATATTCCGCACTTCCATTTGGTGTATATTCTGACTTTATTAAAAATATATCATAAGAATACGTTACATATTCCATATCTAATTCTGCACCTTCTTCTAAATGTTCAAATAATTCTTCCCCGTTTGTTCTAGATAATAAACTTAATGTTATTTTTTCTCTATCATTTGTAATAACTTTATGCTTTCTAATAGGAAAATCACCTTCATTTAGAATTCTTAAATAATGCTCCTCTGTAATTTCATAACTCTTATACTCTCTCATATTGCTTTTTTTTTATAAAAACCTCTCTCTTTTTTTTATATATTTATATTATATCGCAGTTTTAAAAATATGTCAATTTTATATAAAAAAAAGAGAGCAATATGCTCTCTTAAAATTATTTTTTCTGCATTAAATTAGAGATGATTCCTGCTAATGCTTCAGGTGTTAAACCACTTTTTCGAAACGCATCATTTAATGCATCAATTTCCTCTTCTGTTACTTGTAGTACATTAGTAGGAGTTGAAAAATTTTCTTTTAATGAAGATGTTTCTTCATCTAGATTTGTTTCTTCAAAGAAATGTGTAAAATCTATTGTAAAAATAGCAGCATTCATTGATCGTAACTGATTTCTTAACGAATATGTAATTTTATAGCCTTCATCACTGTAAGCTTCTAGTACTTCGTTTAAACAAACATCTAATAATTGTTTTGATACAAATTTCTTCAAATCTTCTGACTTTACATTTGAGAAAAATGTTTTTGATGTAAAACTAAATAATGAATGTACACTAAATGATACAGTAGTTTCACCAGTACTAATACTTTTCTCAATTAAACCATCAATATATCCTGACATTAATTCAGTAATGTTTTGTTTTGTTTCTTCTGAAAACAATGAATTTTGTTCCATCATTTCTCTTAATTGTTCTTTTGTTAGCATATTAAATACCTTCTTTCTTTTGTTATATTATTTTATAGAATAATTATAGTAACCTTTAAAGTTAATTAGTGATGTTATAAAGATAAAAAATAAGAGAAAATATTATTATATTTCCCCTTATTTATATATTAAGCTTTAGAAGCTTTAAATAATTTATACTTATTATCATCAACTAAATATCCAATTTGACCTTTCGGATTTCTAACTGATAATGTATTTGTTTTTTGATCTACAAGAATCCATATAATATTTGAAAAACCATATGTTTCAACTGATGATTCACCATAACCATCGGTTAAGATGATTGCAAGATCTGTAGTATCATTAACATTAATTTGATCTAAATAATCAAACACAGGTTGAAATGATGTACCACCCATACCAGTTTGTATGTATTGATATCTACCATTTTTATTTACTACAGCTGCACTGTCTAAATAAAGTTGCGTATCGAACGGAATAATCGTTAAATTAGCTTTTAATTGTTTTGCAACAGCAGCCGCTTCATTTAATGCAAATTCAATTTCTTCAACACCCATAGATCCAGAGTTATCACAAAAAATACGAATATTTTTATTATACATTTTTTTCTTACCTTTTTTGATAACAATTTTATTTGATTGTTGTTTATTAATTTTTGCATATGTTTTTTTTATTCCAGCTCTAAATCTACCTGCACCTTTTTGAATTAAAGATTTAATAGGTAATTTACCTTTTGTTGCTGTTCCTTCAAATACTCTTCCAAGTAAATTTCCTGCAACAATCCCTCTTAGATCACTTTCAGAATAATCATCTCTTTGAATAACATTTTTAATAGTATCTGCAACAGCTTGTTCAGCATCTTCTCCCTGAGCAATTTCACAGTCAGCCCCTAATTCTTCTTCAGCATCTTCAGGTACTTCATACCAAGCTTTATGAGAATTATTAATACTATCATCACACATATCATCAATAATATCTTTTTGAGAATTGTTATTACCAGACTGAGAATCACTATCACTAGGTAAATTAGGTTCACCATTTTCATTGGGATTTGAACTTGAGTTTCCGCCACTTCCAGAATTTCCAGATTGATCACCAGTTAAAGAAGATTGATCTGGATTATTATTGTTTTTATTAGCTTTTAAAATTTCACTAAAGTAATAAAAACTTTCTCGTTCTTTTTCTAAATCAGGCTTATTGATTATTTTTCGAACTCCATCTAAAGTAATACCATATTCTGTAAGAGTTTTATTCTTTGCAATTCTTTGGTGCTGGTTAATTTGACAATCTGTTGCAATATTAGCCACTTGATGAAATCCTCGTTTAGAATAGTACTCATATGTTGGAATATGATTATATAATAAATGGAACATTTCGTGTAATAAGATAGCTGTTACATCTTCAAAATTTTTATCATTTACAAAATAATCTTTTTCGATATAATTTCCACCTTTATAAATCAGCCATACTGGGTTTACATATAAAATTGGAGAGCTTTTTAGTCCTCTAGTAATACAGTTAACAGCCATAGGAGCCTCTAAAGAAAATGAAATAACTAATTTTACATCAGATGCAAAACCTGCAACAAATGGAATATCCCTACTAAGAGAAATTTTACAAGCTCCAATAATTGATTTTGTTATTTCTTTGATAACTTTTCTTTCTTTATCAGAAATCCCTTCAATTAAATGTACGCCGTCTTTTCTCGGTAAATTGTCTAAATAAGATTTTAATTCAGATACCTCATATAATGCGTAGTTTCCTTCCTCAACCATTTGATTAATTGTATCGTTTATCATTTTTAATTCCTTCTTTCTTTTTTTATTTTTTATAGTTTAATTATAATAAAAAATATAATTTGAATTACTAGTAGTTTTATGCTATAATAAAAGGTAAAAATAATACTAGAATATAAGAGGTAAATAATATATGAAGAACAGAAAAATGAATAAAAAAATGAAAATGGTAGCAAGTGTTGTTGCATTAACTACTTTAGCACCTCTCGTAAACCCAGTGATACCAACGATTTCGTGGGGGGGGGCGAGAATAGAGCCCTAGCTGCTGAAATTGGTAGAGATGTAAGTGAAAGTGTTGACCTGGATCCATCATCTACAATAAATAGAAATGGTCTTAATTTAAATTTTAATATAAGTAATAATATAAAAGCTAATGATTATATTGAATTTAAAGTAGAAAATATTGAAGATTTTAGGAATGTATGGGGATATAAAATTAAAGATACTAATACTCAAGAAATAATAGGAGAAATATCAGTAGAAGTACTAGATAGCATTTTTAGATATATAGATTCACCAGATTTTAATGTAAGATGGGATGCTAAAAAACAGCTTAAACAAGGTAAAGTGAAAGTAACATTTAATAAATCAATTTTAGCGGGTAGTAAATTTTCTATAGTTACGTTTGGAGAATATGGAACATATGCTATATTTAGTGAAGATTATACTTTTTCTACAAAACTAATATATAAAAATCAAATAATTGAAAACTCAGAAAAAATAAATAAAACAACTAAAGATTTAACATCCAATCGTACGTTAGGAGTCGGAAGAGTTTTTTATAAAACTATACAAGGCGGATTAGAAAGTTATGCCTTTGAATTTGCATTGCCTTTTATGAAAGAAAATAATTATATTCCTGGAGACATTATTACAGTAAAATTACCTAAAAATGGAAGTTTTTCATTCAATAATGGATTCTATTCTTATGGGCACTATGGAAACTTTGTTAGGTTTTCTCCAGATGTTATTTCTAATCCAGAGAATATATATATTTTAGATAAAAACAAGTCTCGAATAGAATCAAAATTCGAAGTAATATCTATAAGTGATAAAGAATTAAAAATAAAAATTAAAGAAATTACACCAACTAATAGATTTCCTGAAGTTGCAGGAATAAATGTAATTATTGATAATAAATCAGTAGCGTTATCTGATTTAAAGAAAGAATCAGATAATCAAAATAATAAAATAGAATATTATAAAAACGATGAATTAGTAGCGAATAATAATTATTCTGTACAATTAACAGGAAATACTATAGATTTTTCTGGAAAAACAGTTGATGATTTATACAGATTAAAAGTAAACTATATAGATATAGATACAAATGAAAGCTTATTATCTCAAAAAAGTAACTTATTAGTAGATTCTGCATATAATATAAAAAAAGAAAATATTCCAAATTATGATTTTGTTGAAAGCTCAGATAGTTTAAGTGGAAATTTATCAGGGGATAAAACAATTACGTTAAAATATCGAAAACAATCTAAATCCATTAATGTAAAAATAGTTGATGAAAATGGTAAAGAATTAAAATCACCAACAACTATAACTAAAAAAATAGGTGAAGACTATACAATAGAGAAACCTAATATTCCAAATTATGTATTTAAGAAAGTAAAAGACAATAAACCGTTAACTGGAAAAATTACTGATAATGATGAAGTTGTATTAGTTTATAAATTAAACAAACACAATGTAACTGTTAAATATATTCATAGAGGTGAAAATGGTGAGGTTAAAATCAAATCACCATTTTCAAAAGAATATACAGTCGGTGATCCGCTAAATATAGAAACACCAAAAATTGATGGATATAAATATAAAGAAAGTAGTGAACCGATAAATGGTAAAGTTGGAGATGAAGATAAAGTAATTAAACTTTATTATTCAAAATATATTCCTGGTCCACAAGGTGATAAAGGTCCACAAGGAGACAAAGGTATTCCTGGAGATAAAGGTGAAAAAGGTGATAAGGGAATAGAAGGTGCTCCAGGTCGTGAAGGGCATACACCTGATATCAGAATTGATCCAAAATCTGGCAATTGGATTGTAGACGGGGAAGATACTGGATTTAGAGCAATTGTATTTAATGGGAAAGATGGTAAAGACGGTAAAGATGGAAATATTGATTACAATAAAGTAAAAATCCACTATATTACTTCTACTGGTGAAATTGCAAAACCCACAGAAACAGTAGATAAACATAAAGTGAAAGACAAATTAAAAGACCAAGCTACAATTGTAGCAAAAGAAAAAGATAATTCAATCATTGCTGTTGTACCAGAAAATAATAAAGAATCAGATAATAATAGAAAAGAAAAAGAACCTCTTATAAAATACAATATTATATCTGATAAAGGTGAAGAACTTACAAGTTCTGTATATTTACAAAAAAATAAAGAATTACCTAATATAACTATACCTGGATACAAATTATTAAAAACAGAAAAATTATCTGATACAGAAACTAGAGTAGTTTATAGCAAAGATAATTCAACTTCAACAAAAGTGGAATTAAATAATGATATTACATATAAATTAGTAGATGAAAATAATAATACAATTTCTACAGTTAAATATCAAGATGATAAATTCCAACCAGAATTAGAAGGTTATAAATTTAAAGAGAAAAAAGTTATTTCCGAAAAAGAAATAGTATTAATTTATCAAAAAGATAATGTATCTAATAATTTTAATGAGAATAAAATAAAAGATAATACAATTAATCCGAAGGATAATGAAGCAAATAAAGATAACAGCAATGAAATTAAACAATCTGATAAAAATGGAAATAAATCATTAGTAAATAATTCATCAATTCAAAATGGTAAGATCAAATCAATAATAAAAACTGATGCAGGTGAAGTATTGGAAACTTTATTTTTAGATAAAGATGTTCACCCAGAAATTAAAGGATATAAATATAAAGAAACAAAAGCAGTAGATAAAAATATTCAAGAATTAATTTATACATCAGAATCACCAAATCTAAGAAAAGCAGATGTTAAATCTGGAATAGATGGTGTGACTTCAACAACAGTCGGGATATTTGCAAGTATTCTTGCAGCAATATCAGCAGTTGTATATAGAAAACGAAAAGAATAAGAATACAAATAAAAGCAATAATTTTTATTGCTTTTATTTTATAATTAACATATAAAAAATAAAAATAAGAAAGAAGGAATTAATATGCAAAGTAATAAAATAAGTATATTTCACGGAGAAATAAATGGTGTTCAATTTTTTAATGAACAAGTATTTGATGTTACCTTATCTATTTTAAATGAAATAAATTCAAAATTTGGAGAAATATATTCGTATCAATTGATTGAAGATATATCTTATTGTATAGCTAAAAATTTAACTAAATTTAAAGAAGATATGACTAGTGTTAAATTATATAATAATATGTTGAAATTTATAAATAAAACAGAAAATTTCAATGATTTAAATTTTGATATTTACTATTTTGGATTAGTAAACACGAGAATTTTAGACAAATATTATTTAACTAAGAAAGAAGGTAAGAAATAATGTCAGTATTAAGTTATGCTCACGGATCATTGACTATATCTTCTAAAACAAAAGAATATATAGACCTGATATTAAAACAGTTAAATAGAAAATTTAATGAGAATTCAGATTATGAATTTACTATTTTTCAATCAGAACTAGATACAAAAGAATTACAGTCTATAAATATTATTAGAACAGACACTGGAATTTTTTATTCTACATTTTCATTTGAAGCATTTTGTAAAAATAATTTTAGAAGATATGTTATTCAAAACTCAATCAAGTATATTGAAAAGTTGGGATTATCAGATTTCTTTGAATTGAGGTTTGAATATTCAGATATTTCTGAAGAAGATGATTTCGTTGATGTATATTTAAGTAGAATAAAATCAGGGTCCAATACATTGTTAATTCAATATGAAGATATGTGTAAATTATCTGAACGATATACATTATTTTCTTTAATAGAATTAGATACAATTTTAGATCCAGGAAATATAACACTATTTAATTTTACAACGACATTTATTGATTTTTATGAAAATAAAAGTAATCATTGTGTTAAATTGTTACAAGATATTTATAATTCTTTATTAGAAGAACTTGAAATAGAAAGTTTTATCAATTTTGAAAATTTGACAGATAGATTTTTATTAGAGAATAGGTTCGATGTTTTTTCTAAAGATTATAGTATAGATAAAATTGAAGATATATCAGATTATTATAGTTATATAGAAAATTATTCGGATGAATTATTAGAATTTTATGAAAATTTAAGTAATGTAATGAAAGATAAAGGTATATAAAAAAAGACTCTATATATTAGAGTCTTTTTTTATTGAACTAGAAAGTAATTTTACTATATTGTTCAATCGCCTTATAAAAATCATTTTCTTTTGTTAATAGACGAACTTGTCTTCTTAATGTAGCTTCTGGTATCTCTGTTTTTAATACAGTACCAGGAGTAATATTACCAGTTTTTTCATTAATTAAATCCTGGTAAGAAAACTCTTCTGTATATGGATTATATAAAACTTTGGCTTCAGAACGTTTTCTACCGACATTGTATTTAGGATCAAGTTTGACTGATAATTCTACCAAAACATCATTGCTAATATTAAAATCAGCTTTTGACTGAATATAATTCAGATAAAAATCTCTACCTGCTAAATTTAATTCAGCTTCTTGTCTTAATTTAGATACAGGACATTTTAGTAAAATAGGAACTAGTTTGCTAAATGCTAATGCATTTACTCTAACATCGGGCATTGCTCTATGAGCCCCAACAAGTTTTATCCCTAATAACTCAGCAAATTTTTCATTTGTATGAGATACTCCTGCAATTAAATATTGGAATAAAGGTTTTGTATCAATTGCATTTTCTAATAGTGTTTCTACATTTTGATTGAAATATCTGTTACAAATTGGGCCTAGTACTCTTGTAATATCAAATCCTGCTTTATTTTGTAAAGAATCACCAATATTATGCCGATACTAAAAATCTATACATAAATCTAACTATACTGTTAGATTTTAATTGACTTTTTTAATTCCTAATTCATCGTATTCTCTTTCATTCTTAAAAGAACTACTCAAGGGTTCATAATACTCCAAAGGCGTAAATTCCCGTGTATCGAACGGTACATAATAGTACAATCTTTTTATAATTGTAGCTGTACTATTTTTTGATTGTATAAT
>QWCF01002982.1_pt1 | contig 10416 bp, 9 predicted proteins | sample 1972521 | NCBI WGS metagenome assembly QWCF01 (sample SAMN09866715, study PRJNA288562) | Human oral metagenome isolate term4_saliva, whole genome shotgun sequencing...
AACGGGATACATGCTGTCGCAACAGCAACTACTTGTTTTGGAGATACGTCCATGTAGTCTACACGTTCTACAGGAACTTCTAAGTTTTCTGATACGTAACGAGCCATTACTACATCGTTTACGAAGCTTCCATCTTCATTTAATGGAGAGTTTGCTTGCGCTACTACATAACGGTCTTCTTCATCTGCTGTTAAGTAATCAATCTTATCTGTTACTTTATGAGTTTTCCAGTCTACACGACGGTATGGAGTTTCAACAAATCCATATTTATTAATTTTAGCGTATGATGATAAACTGTTGATTAACCCGATATTTGGTCCCTCAGGAGTTTCAATCGGACACATACGACCATAGTGAGAATAGTGTACGTCACGAACTTCATATCCGGCACGGTCACGAGTCAAACCACCAGGTCCTAAGGCTGATAGACGACGTTTGTGAGTTAATTCTCCTAATGGGTTTGTTTGGTCCATGAATTGAGATAATTGAGATGAACCAAAGAATTCTTTAATCGCTGCTACTACAGGACGAATATTTACTAATTGTTGTGGCGTTACTGTTGCAACATCTTGGATAGACATACGTTCACGAACCACACGTTCCATACGAGATAAACCGATACGGAATTGATTTTGTAACAATTCACCTACTGAACGAATACGACGGTTACCTAAGTGGTCGATATCGTCTGTTGAGCCGATTCCTTCATATAAGTTTAAGAAGTAGCTGATTGTAGCTAAAACGTCAGCTGCCGATACACATTTAATTTCATCTGGAATATTCGCATTTCCGATTACTTTAATCACTTTTTCAGGATCTTGTGGTGAATACACTTGAACAGATTGAATCGTTACAGGCTCTTGGATAACCCCTTCACTTGAAGGATATAATGTAAATAAGTTTGCTCCTGCTTCTAATGCTTGAGCTACTTTTTCCATAATTTCTTTTTCAAGAACTGTTCCTGCTTCAACAACAATTTCTCCTGTCTCAGGATGTACGATGTTTTCAGCAATTGTTTGATTTAATAAACGTGTTTTTAAGTTTAATTTTTTATTTACTTTATAACGACCTACTGCTGCAAAATCATAACGACGTGGATCAAAGAAACGAGCTGTTAATAAGTTACGTGAACTTTCAGCTGTTTTTGGTTCACCTGGGCGTAGACGGTCATAAATGTCTTTTAATGCTTCTTCTGTACGTGATTCATCCATACGTTTATGAACATCTTTATCTAGTGTTAAACGTAATGTTTCACTTTCACCGAAGATTTCTAAAATTGTGTCATCTGATTCAAAACCTAATGCACGAACTAATACTGTTAATGGAATTTTACGAGTACGGTCAATACGTACATATGAAATGTCTTTTGAATCTGATTCATATTCTAACCATGCACCACGGTTAGGAATTAAAGTTGCGCCATATAAGGCTTTACCATTTTTATCTGGGCGGTCATGGAAGTATGAACCTGGTGAACGTACTAATTGAGATACAATTACACGTTCTGCACCATTAATGATGAATGTTCCCATTTCTGTCATTAATGGGAAATCTCCAAAGAAGACTTCTTGGTCTTTTACTTCTCCTGTTTCTTTGTTCACTAAACGCATTTTTACATAAATTGGTGCTGCATAATTTGCGTCGTGATTTCTTGCTTCTGCAAGATTATATTTTGGAGCATGTAATTCATAATCTAAAAATTCTAATGATAAATTACCTGTATGGTCTTCGATTGGTGAGATGTCTTTAAACATTTCACGAATCCCTTCATCTAAGAACCATTGGTAAGAATCAGTTTGAATTTCAATTAGATTTGGTAATTCTAATACTTCACTGATTCGTGCATAACTTCTACGCACACGGTGTTTACCGTATTTCACATCATGATGTGCCAACTCTTCCACCCCTATATCGTAATTTTATGAATAAATATTACAAATTTATTACATTGTTAAATTTTCGTAACAAATGCTACCTGTAAGTCGTTTTAGAACAAAAAAAAACCAAAAGAATTTCTTTATCCCTTATTAAAAAGAGTGCTCATTCTTTTGTTTCTCCTTATATTCACGGGATTTCTGGACAATATTTCAGTTTCCCGCAAGACTATAGTTACACTTATTGCGTTACATTATTTTAGCGTGAAATTGGCGATTTGTCAAGGTTTTGAGAGACTTTCTTCGCATGTTTATAAGAAAGTGCATACATTTTTTACGTAATAAAAGAAAGCAAAAAATACTTTTTGTTTGCGAGGTTGCCAGTAGCCTCGCTTGCGAGTCTCTTGGCTACAAAAAGATTTTTCTGCTTTCTTTTATATTGTATTTGCTTTTTTTCACTGATAATACTTTTTAAACAAATTTATGAGAAGTTGACAAATCTAAGAATTATTATATAACCTGATAGTTTAGTTATTATGATGAACATCGTTTTCCAAAAATGGATTAACCAAATCCATCCACTCCAAAGGCAGATAAGCTGATAGATAACCGTGATTATATCCTTTCGCTTCATATACAGTACAATTAGGATGCATTTTTTGAAACAGCTTAGCCGATTCCTTAACGCAACCCATTTCTTTTTCACCATAAATATATAGAACCTGTGCTTTACTTTCTGTAATAGAATATTTAAGCCTATATTCTCCCATATATGTTTGATACATAGTCACCAATGTTTTAATTGGAATCCTTGGCATATCCTCCATATAATAACCTTCTATTTCTTGCGAATAAGCCATACTAGGATAAATTTTTTTCATTAAACTCAACTGAATTTTACTTACATATTTGCTAAACATAAGTTTTCCGAATAATTTTACAATAATTGTACTAACCCTTGCCAGTTTTGGCTGAGCAATACAAATACTACCGTCTATTATTGCTTTCTGAGCTATATCACTATTTAGCGATAATAATTCAATGGCAATTTGACCTCCCACAGAAACACCACCCACGGCAAATAATTTTCCATCGCAATTATTTTTTATATAGTCCATAATTTGCTGTGCGGAATTTTCAGTTGAAATATACTCTTTTTGATATTCTTCTCCATGACCATTAAGTGTTGGTAATATCACATGATATTTATCGGATAATATACGTTGTACCCTTAATTTATTTTTTTGTTTTCTAAACACGAGACTACCTAAAAAAGTCTAACGAAGTGCTTTATTGCTTTCATTAACTATATATACATAGTTATTGTTTTTTTGAAACCCCTTAAACACCGTCAGTTTAACATATTTTTTTCTTTATTGTAAACATGGATTTTTTTCGATTTAAGACCTATCAAACGCCTCTTGCCCTGCTCTCAAGAATACATTTCACGCTTACTTCTGATAACTTTTTTTGTTTGTCATATCCTTTTGAACAGTATTTATTTTTTTAAATTATTGTACTTCGTTTTATAATTCAGCTAAAAGATGAAAGAAAAATTTTTGTTGCGAAAATAATGGAAGCCACGTCTGGCTTCCATTATAGGTAAACTTCGAAACCAAGGCTCGAAGTTTAGCCATGAGACTCGCAGAGGCTGCTGGCGACCTCGCTAACACAAAATTTTTCTTTCATCTTTTAGCATTTACTATTAGTAGATCTTCAAAACACAAAAAACGCCTGAATCTTTCTTTCGATTCAGACGCTTTTTCATCAATTTATTATGCTGTAAAATCAGCCATGTTCTTTTTAACAACTTCCCCACTTGGCAGACGTAATTCAATAGTTCCATCCATATTAAAGATAACACTATCTAATCCTAATCCGTAACTAGCAGCAAATTTTGCGATTTTCTCTTGTACTGGATCTACTGCTGGTGCTTCTTCTAACATTGGATCAAGCATAGGATCTACTCCTGTGTTTCCTTCTGGAGTTAACATTCCATTATCTGTTGAATTTTCAGGTTTCACAGGTTTTTCACTTGGTTTTGGAGCCTCTGGTAAGGAATCTGCTGGTTTATTTTCACTACTTCCTTGAGGTGCTTCTCCTGTAAAATCAGCCATATTCTTTTTAATAACTTCTCCACTTGGTAAACGTAATTCAATCGTTCCATCCATATTGAAAATAACACTATCTAATCCTAATCCGTAACTGGCAGCAAATTTCGCAATTTTCTCTTGTACTGGATCTACTGCTGGTGCTTCTTCTAGTCCTGGTTCAGAAATTGGATTCTCATTTGGCTTTTCTGATTGAGGTTTTAGTCCTTCTCCTGTTGTTTTTGGAATTTCCTCTTTTTCTACAGGTTTCAATCCTTCATCTTTTCCAGTTGGTTTTGAAGTTTCTTTTGGTAATTCTTCACCTTTTTCGACAGGCTTAGAAGTTTCTTCTGCTTCATGTCCTTTAAATTGTGATAAAACTCCAGGTTTTTCTGTTTGATTATTCTTCTCTAAAATTGGAACTTCCACAATATAAGAAGATTGATTGTCTAAATAAGCATTTGCCATGAAGGTTACTGGAATTTTATTTCCCGCTGTCATCGTAGTTCCTTGATTTAATTTTGGAATTGGAAGTTTAATTTCACCCACTTTGTAGTTATTTTCTAAGTACGCATTTCCATGAAATTCATCAAAAACTCTGACTAAAGCATCAGTCCCTTTTGGTACTGCATATTGAGGTTTCACTCTTAAATAAGTATCACCCGCATGGAATGGATAGAAAATCGTACGACTTGCCATATTATAAGCTAATGAAGATGGAATCGTAAATGTTCCTTCATAATTTACTTCTGGATAGTCTTTTGAAGTAATTGTATATTTGAATGTTTCTCCTGGTAAATATGGTTTATCTAATTCAAAATTAGCAATATTCCCGACACCTTCACCGAATACTTTTCCTGATAATTTTTCAATCGTTTTTCCATCTGGAGTCGTTAATTTCACCATCATATTTGTTCCTAATTTTTTCTCTAATTCTGGTGGGAAACTGAAGGATACACGTTTATGTCCATTTGCTAAGGTGAAGTTTTGGTTATTAAATGTGCTGTTTTTTAATAATTTTACAACACTTGCTAATTCTTCACCTGTATAAACTTTATTCCCTTCTTTTTTAGCAACACCTTCTTCTGGTTTGAAGAGTTCATAATTACTATGAGAATGTCCAATTCCAACTGGTTTATGTTCATCAATTGGATCTGCATGATGGTGATCTCCATGAGGATAAATAATTGCATTTTTTTCTTTATTCACTACAATACTTTCACGTTTTACACCGTATAGTTTCATAATGCCTACAATTTTTTCTTCGATTTTTTTATCTAACTCACTCATTTCTGCTGGCTTCGTTGCATCATCATGGTGATGTTCTTCTTTAGGAGGCGTTGCAGTCCCGTTATAGCGTGCTTTAGCTGCTTCTAAATGTTCTTTTGGAATTAAATGTTCCCATTTTGTATGGACTAATTGTTCAAATGGAATAACATGTATATCTTTCATATTTCCATTATGTGCCACTAATAAGTTTTCTCCTGATGTACCAATAATATGATTCCCATCAAATAAAAATCCGTCACTCGTTCTATAATGAATTCCGGCAAATTGTTTTTCTTTTGGCTGTGTAGTCGGAGCTTCTGTGTTTGGTTTTGTTTCAGGCTTCGTAAGAGGTGTAGCACCTTCTCCTGTTAAACCATGTAATTCCTTTTCTACCTTCTCAACTTTTTCAATCGTTGATGCAACAGTATTATGATGTGAATTTTCCTGATTCACTTGATTTTTATAAATAAAGTGGAAGTGATCTCCATGACGAACGATATATCCTGTTTCAGTTTCACTTACAACATCTTTTTTATCAAATACATAGCCATCTTCTACTTCTTCATGATGATTATGAGCTACTGTATTTGTAGCCATTGTTTCCATGTTTTTTTAAATATCCATTTTCGAATACTTCTCCAACAATTGTTTTTGGTTTGTTTTCTTTTACTTCTTCAGCAATTTTTTCAAATTTTGCTAAATCTGCTTTTGAAATTTCTGTTGTGGTAGTTTCTGATTCTGTTTGCTGACTTGTATTTTGAGTATTAAACAGTGAACACCCTCCCAATAAAACAAGACTTGCACTCCCAATCAGTAATGACTTTTTATGAATTTTCATTTTGTCTCCCTCTCCTATAAAACGTAATCTTTCCGTTTTATTACTTTACTCCCCTTTTCTTATTCTGTCAATGTTTTTTGAGTACGTAATAAAAGAAAGCAGAAAAATACTTTTTGTTTGCGAGGTCGCCAGCAGCCTCGTAAACGAGTCTCATGGCTAAAAATCGAGCCTTGGTCTCGATTTTCACCTGCAATAGAAGCCATACCTTGGCTTCTATTGCTTTAGCTACAAAAAGATTTTTCTGCTTTCTTTTATATTGTTTTACGTTTTTTTCAGTGACCATACTATGTAAACGAAACATATGAAAATAGTATTTAATTCCAAAAATTTGTTACACTACGTTTTACAATTCAGCTAAAAGATCAAAGAAAAATTTTTGTTGCGTAAATAATGGAAGCCACACCTGGCTTCCATTATAGGTAAAATTTGAGACCAAGGCTCAAATTTTAGCCATGAGACTCGCAGAGGCTGCTGGCGACCTCGCTAACACAAAATTTTTCTTTTATCTTTTAGCTTTACGTATAGCCTATACGTAAAAAAGACTTCGAAACAATATTACGTTTCAAAGTCTATTCATCGATTTCTATTCAACTACTGTTTTATCTAAAAATCCTGTTAAGAATTTTTCAACAATAAATGTACCTAAGAAGGCAAATAAAATATTCGACACTGCTACGCCAAATACACTAGGCCAGAATGGTACTTGTAAAGAGTAATACAATGCTGCAGCTACTACAAAACCACACCAAATTCCATAAGCAGCACTCTTTACATAAGAATTTTTGAAAATACGGTTAAACACATATAAACTCACTGATTGAATTAAAAATCCAGATAAAATATCAATCGGGCCAAGAGGGCTTGGAATATTACTAATCATTACACCAATTAAAATCCCTAATGACAATTGCGGTTTGTAAAATGGAACACCCATTAATAAAGTAGATAAACGGAACTGAAACATCCCGTAAGAAATAGGATTAATTAATGTTAAAACAACATATAATGCACCTATTAAAGTGTTTTGTGTTAATAATCTAATTTGTTTTTTATTCACTATAAAATCTCCAATCCATTTGCTAAAAAGGCTTTGTTTCGATCAATACAAGTTCCACATTTTCCACATGGAGGATACACGCCATTATAGCAACTGTACGTCAATTCATAAGGAACTCCTAATTCGACTCCTTTAGCGACAATATCTTTCTTTTTCACTTGTCCAAATGGAGCTGTCAATCGAACTTTGCCTCCACTTCCTAATTGAACAGCTTGATTCATTGCTTCAATAAACTCAGGAGAACAGTCTGGATAAATAACTCCAGAATCATCCAAGTGTGCTCCAAAATAAATTTCTGAAGCTCCTTTTTGCATCGCAATTCCTGCTAAAATCGAAATAAAAATTCCATTACGGAATTCCACTTCAGTATTTGCTTCTGTTTGAATCGCATAATCTCCAGTGCTCACTTCGATATCATTTCCAGCATTTAAAGACGATTTACTTCCTGAAAATACAGAGCTCACTTCTAAAATTTGATGAGGAACTTTGTAAAAGGCTGCAATTTTTCTAGCAGCTTCTAATTCCAATTCCTTATGCTTTTGATTATATGAAAATGAAATAGCTTCAACCTGAGGATCTTGACTCAAAGCTAGCGCTAATGCAGTCGAACTATCGACTCCACCACTTAATAATACTAATTTCATCATGATTCTCCTTAACGGTTATCCACTTTTTCAGGATATAAATCATGATTCATCATACGGTGGTCTGCTACTTGTTCCCATTTAGTACCTGGTTTTCCATAGTTACAATATGGATCAATAGAGATTCCTCCACGTGGTGTAAATTTGCCCCAAACTTCAATATATTTTGGATCCATTAATTTTACTAAATCTTTCATAATGATATTCATGCAGTCTTCATGGAAATCACCACGATTTCTAAAGCTAAATAAGTATAATTTTAAAGATTTACTTTCTACCATACGTTCTCCTGGAACATAGCTAATATAAATTGTTGCAAAATCAGGTTGACCTGTAATTGGACATAATGAAGTAAATTCTGGACAATTAAATTTTACAAAATAATCATTTTCCGGATGTTTATTTGGGAATGACTCTAGCACTTCTGGTGCATAATCGTCACGATAAACTGTTTTACTTCCTAAGTGTGTAATTTCTCCCATTTCTTCGTTTTTTCTCATTGCTCTTCCTTCTTTCCGGACTATTAGACATAAAAAATTCCTGAAAAACACCATCGTTTTCCAGGAATTGATTGATCATTTCATGTTCAAATAAGCCCTAGTTTTGTTTATAGACAGGATGGTTACGAACTGTCTGACAAATATTCTACCATAAATGAAAAGATTTGACTAGTCTTGTACTAAACGATGAATCCATTTTTGAGAATAAACACGATAGAGTCCTACGACTACTTTTGTCACTTCTTCCATTCCCGCACAAATGACAACGATAGTAACTGGTAAATGCCACACTCCTGCTGCTAGAAGAGATAGTGGGACACCAACTAACCAGACACAACTCATTTCTAATTTCATTCCATAATGAGTATCTCCACCACCTCTTAAAACTCCTACAACAATAATGGAATTAATCGTTTTTAAGATGAAAATAATTCCCATTACTTGTAATAATTGTTGACCAAGAGTATACACTTCCGGACTAATATGTCCAAATAATAATAATGTCCATTGTGGCGTTAAACTTTCAATAGCTCCAATGACTACACCTGTTATAATGGATAAAATAATAAAGCGATGGGCATCTTTTTTCGCTAGATCAATTTTATTTTTCCCAATACTTTGCCCAAGCATAATACTACAACTACTTCCTAATCCACGAACGATAACAAAGGCTAAGCCTTGAATCGCAACTGCAATTTGCACCGCTGCAGTCGCTTGAGTTCCAACCATTGCATAAGCTGCATTATAAAATACTTGCCCTAGTGCCCAGAAGGTTTCATTGACAATAACTGGTAAAGTTGTCTTCCAATAAACTTCCCAAAATTCTTTTGGAATTTTTTGTAAATGTCGAATTGGAATTTGAAGTGGGCCTTGATAACGTTTGATAACAAAAACTAATACTCCAATTTCAATCATTCTCGCTACAACAGTTCCTAACGCTGCCCCGACAACTCCCATTGCTGGTAATCCTAATTTCCCAAAAATAAAAATATAATTGAAGAAAGCATTGGCAACAAAACTACTCATAGTTGCTATTAATGGAACCCTTGGATTTCCTGTACTTCTTAAAGCACTACCTAAAGAAAAACTCCATGCAGTAATAACATAGGTTAATGCCGCTACACGTAAATAGTCACCGCCTGCTTGAACAACTGTTGCATCATGGGTAAATAATTCTAAAATTCCATAAGGGAATAACATTGCAACAAGCATAAATGCCACAGAAATAGCTGTAGACATCATTAAACTTGCCTGATTAATTTTTCGAACTTGCGAAACATCTCTTACACCCCAATATTGAGCGAATAAAACTGAGGAACCTGTGTTAATTCCAAAACAAATCAATGTAAATAAGAAAAACACTTGGTTTGCTAATCCAACACCAGCAATGCTCGCATCTCCAAGAGAGGAAATCATCATTGTATCTAATGTGTTTAAAAATGAAGTTAGTAAACTTTGTAATGCAACAGGGATCGCAATCGCAAACATTTGTTGATAAAACGCCTTTGAATTCATCTCATCCTCCTTTTATCATGTATCTATTTTTTCTAAATTATTTTCTCTTAAACTATTCTATACTTTTGATGACTTTCTTTCAAATGATTGTATAACTTCAAACAAAAAAAGGATGAGTGACTCATCCTTTTTTGTTTTACTTGATTAGATTCCAGGTGCTTCGTTTAAGTGTGCACGTAACATCCAGATTAATTTTTCAATATCGCCTTTGAAGCCGATGCAGATATCTTGTGATACATCATCGCCTTCTTCTCCAGCTGTTTCTAAACCTTCTTGGTATAATCCTCTTAAGTATTCATACCCTACTAATAAATGTCTTACCCATTCATCAATTGAACGTTCGTAAGATGCAGGAATATCTTGAATTTTTGTATTATCTGCAAATTCACGTAATGTTGAATATGGTGCTCCCCCAATAGTGATTAAGCGTTCTGATACTTCGTCTAATTGCTCATTGATTTCATCCATTAATTTATCCATTGCTGGGTGTAATGTTAAAAATCCACGTCCACGCATATACCAGTGTGCTTGGTGAATAATTGCTGCTTGTTGGCTTAAGTCAGCTACTAATTGATTTAATACTAATTTTGTTTTTTCTTTTGACATTTGTCATTCCTCCTTTATGAATA
>QWCF01003434.1_pt1 | contig 10407 bp, 14 predicted proteins | sample 1972521 | NCBI WGS metagenome assembly QWCF01 (sample SAMN09866715, study PRJNA288562) | Human oral metagenome isolate term4_saliva, whole genome shotgun sequencing...
GTGAAGTCCAAAACCGCATTCATCTCTTCGTGGGTTTCTCCCACTGCCAAACCACCGATAGAGTAGCCTGGGAAATCCATGCTGACAAGGTCATGAGCCGATTGGCGACGCAGGTCTTCAAATCCTGCTCCCTGCACAATCCCAAACAAGCCTTGATCGTGTGGACGACGATGAGCCTTCAATCCACGCTCAGCCCAACGGCTGGTACGCTCGATGGATTTCTTAACGTAGTCATAAGGTTGATAAAACTGAGGACATTCGTCAAAGGACATCATGATGTCTGATCCCAGATTGTTCTGAATAGAGATAGCTTTCTCCGGAGACAAGAACATCTTAGAACCATTGAGATGGTTTTTAAAGGTTACGCCTTCTTCTGTGATATTACGGCTATCTGCTAGAGAATAAACCTGAAAACCACCACTATCTGTCAAGATAGGCTGGTCCCAATTCATGAACTTGTGGAGACCACCTGCGCGTGCAATGAGTTCATCTCCAGGACGAAGCCACAAGTGATAGGTGTTTGATAGGATAATTCCCGAACCCATCTCCTTCAATTCTTCAGGTGACTGAGTTTTGACAGTGGCTTGGGTCCCAACTGGCATAAACATAGGTGTCGGGAAGGTACCGTGGGGAGTGATGATTTCTCCCAGACGAGCTCCCGTGTGTTTTTCTTTCTTAATCAAACGATATTTGATTGGTGAATCTGACATTTTTTACCTCCGATATTTGATTGGTGAATCTGACATTTTTTACCTCCGAAGCTGGGAAAGACAGTCCCAGTTCATACTTTGTGCCCAAGGGCATACTGTATGATTTTATCAAAAAAAGTAGGAACTGTCACGAACTATGGTATAAAGAATTTGTGTTTACAAGTGCTTTCCGTTGCTTGTTGATAGTTGAGTTTTTACTTACTTTCCTTTTAAATCATTTTCATTAATTGCTATCATTTTTTTAAATCGTATTCATCATCGTATTCACTTTTGCCCGTATAGTTGAGAAGGTTTCAATTTAATTCTAATAGTTTACAAAAGAATCAGTGAGTAATTTCACTGTTTTTATTTTTGACAAAACAAAAAAACCGCAAGCCTAAGCCTGCGGTGAAAGAACATTTTAAAAAGTTTCCTTTCTATTTATTTTTTAAGATTATTTAGTTGTAATCAAGCCATCTGGCTCTACTGTGAACTCTGGCTTATCTGCCATTGTTCCGTCTGCCTTGATGTAGTACCATCCTTGACCTGCTCTGACGAATTCATTAGATACCATGTTTCCGTCCTTACTATCTAGGTAGTACCATGTATCCTTGTACTTGACCCATCCTGTCTTCATGGCACCTTCTACGTCGAAATAGTACCACTTCTCAGCGATTTTCTTCCAGCCTGTGGCCATTTCGCCTGATTGATCAAACCAGTACCAGTTGCCGTCTGAGTGCATCTTCCAGCGGTCTGCAAGCATGTAGCCTGAACCATCGAAGTAATACCAGGTTCCGTTGATTTTCTCAAACTTGTCTTTTGGATAAGAGCCGTCTGAGTGTACATACCAATAGCCTGTATCATTCTTCTGCCAGCCTGTTTCGGCGCCCAGGCCGTTCTCAATATCTCGCTTAAACTGTTCACGGCTAACACCCCATTTAGCAAGATAAGGATACGGGTCAACGTGGTCGCTACTGTTATCAGGCTGGTTATTGGTGCAGTATTCATGCGTTTTGATACCTGCCAAGTCATCTGTATCAAGAGTTTTCGGCAAACCTGCTTCATCTGCTAGATTTCGTAGCAATTCGATATAAAGGCGATAGTCTGTCATAAACTCTTCTTTAGTTGAATGGCTTTCAATCAGCTCAACCGCTGCATAAGTTTCAGCATTCCAGCCGCCTCCAACGTCCCACATTCCCTTGTTTACAGGACCTACCTGCATAACACGACCATTACCAACGACATGAGAAAAGAACCCAAGTCCAGGGTCCTTTCTGTAGTGATAATCGGCTTCGTTTTGAACAGTTGAGTTACGGTTGCCTGTTGAGTGGGCGTGAACCTGACGGAAAGGCTCAAATCCAACAATCGGCAAATCCGTGCGTAGTCTACTTGTATCGATATCCATGATCATTCCCCTTTCCATGCGTCATTCATCTGCTTCACTGCTGATTCTACAAACATTTCAAGCTCTCTATTAGTCATCGTGACATTGTACTTTTTAAGTTCTGCTAGCATATGTACTTTAGCTTGTTCTAGCTTTTCATCACCTTTGTAGCCTGTTTCAGAGGCTACCTGCTCTACTGCATGTACTGCATTTTTAGCTAAGATTTCAGCGATTTTTACCGCTTTTTCTCCGCCTTTTTGCAAAAGATAATCCTTCACTGCTTTTACAATGTTTCCTACCGCTACTGCTAAAAATCCTGTAGCAAAAGCAATAATCAGTTCATTAAATTGTGACATGTTACATTTCCTTTCTTTTATACGTAAAATCCGATATCTTCGCCATTGATAAGCGTCCGCTTGTCTAGTCCAAGATACGCCTTAAGACCTGCTTCTTTATCGCTAATAAAGATATACTTTGAAAAAACTAAATCTTTTTTAAAGCGTTCATTTTTAAAGATAAAAGGTTCTTTTTGTCCGCCTACCCTCACGCCTTTGATTTCCGGATAGTTTTTTATCTTTTCAGGCATTGTGAAAAGCATCCCATCTTCATATACCATGAAAACAACTCTATACCCCATTAAAGTTTCAAAAAGTTCAGGCACGCTACTCCATAAAAGCTGTTTGCCAAGATACCTTTTTACGATTTCTTGATTTCCAAGCATGATTTTTACTCTATCTCTCATAGTATCACCTACTTAAAAATATCGTAAATCGTGTTTGAGTCTTTGCTTGCAATTGCGTCATACTGCGCTTGCGTGCCTGCCCAATACTTCAGTGCTTGTTGTCCCTGTTGGTTGATGATGTTCTGACCAGGCGCACCGTCTGCACCTCTGGGGCCATCGTTTACGTTATCTAAATGAGCGAACCCAGATGCCTTAAGACCTCTGTAGCTCACTTCAATACGGACTTCGAACCAACCACCAGAGCGCTGGGTAGCACTCCAGGTTCCAAATTTCCCAGCTGGATCAGGAGTCTGATTTCTCAACACCCCCCAGTTGTTATTTCCAAAGCCACGGTAGTAGTAATCAAGAGTATAACCACTCGTGACTACTTCGCCATCGTAGAATACATCCGCAAACAGGTTCAACTGACTAGTCGCGCCATTTCGATAAGACCCTTCGATACGGGCATTGACACTTAAGCTATGACCATTCTCACCCTTCAATCTATCGCGTTGAGTCGGTGTCAGCGTATCAAATGATGGCCGGCTTTCTAAAGCTGAAATCTTTTGTTTCAACTCAGTATCATTGTAAGTTGAATACAAGTGTCTTGAGCCAATCTTTCTCACAGAAATACCTTGAGCGCTGATGCCTGTTACAATCCAGTAGCCTTCATCTGCTCCTTCAGAGTTGTTATTAAAGCTTTGAATTACATCCCCTAATTTGATACCTATTGGATTCATCAAAGAATTGATTGGTATTGTCGCAGTAGCACCGACTTCGTTTCCGGCAATGTCCGATTTTGAAATCCGATATTCTGAGCTTCTCAAAACAGTTGGAAGATTAACAGAACCACCATTTGTGAGACTCAGTCGGTTGCCTTCTAAGCTAAGGGTTTGATTCTCAGTAAGATAATGCTTTGCATCCAGCTCATCTTTCGTAACTTGTTGCTCTTTAATGCCCTTGATATCCTTACCGATTGCTGTCGCTAAACTTTCAAGGTTCTTCATAGGATTCACGCTTTCGCTTGATTATATGTTGCTACTAAATCAAGATTAGCAATCTGGTCTACACGTCCGCTGACTTCGGTTACTTTTCCGAGAAGTGCACCGTTTTCATCCTGTCCCATATTCGTGATTTTATCCGCAATTTCTTTCAGCGTATCAAGGTTCTCAGGTGTTCCTTCACCTAAAATTTCAGCCTTAACTTCCGTTTTAGCTTGAGTAACTGCTTGAGTGATAGCTTGCGTCATTGCTGAAGTGCTAACTTTGGTTTTTAATTCTTCGTTAACTCGTTTATTATCTTCTCCCAAAGTGCGGGCGAATTCTGTTAATTTTGTAGTTTCCATTTTTTTCTATACCTTTCCAAGATTATAAAAGAAGAGTAGATCGGGAAATTCCGGACATACTCCACCATCTGTTACTGTTTTTTCTGAAAGTTGTTTCTCAACTTCCTTTGCTATATCCAGCTCTTTGAGAGCATGGACTTCCTCTGTGACCAATTCTTTATCTGAAGCCACTATCTTGATGTGCGTAGCCTTATCGCTTGGAAAAATATATCCGCCAGCACTAATCTCTAAGCGGTATTTCCCAACAGGCAAGATAGCATCCAGATTAAAATTCACGCTTGAGTTCATGACAGTCACCTTCTTCTTCCATTGATACTTGTCCATGGTCAGACTAACAACCGCCACCTCCCCATCAAGAGAGGAGACGGCTCGATAGTCTTCGTCTAAAAGGACGAATCCAAAGGTAGAAGCTACATCACCTTGTTTAATGAGGTGACCGCCATCAACCTGTGCGAGATTGGTCGTATTGAGATTACAGACCATTCTGCGCCCCTTTCTTAGCTTTTGCTTTGAATCAACGTTTTCAACTCTCTGACATCTTCACCTAGCGATTTAACTTGTTCCGCAAGTACCAAGATAGCCTTGTTCTGTTCATCGTGGTTATCTAGTCGTTTATTGGCAGATTCTTTAAATTCACGTAGGTTCTCAATGTCTTTTTCCATCGCGGTAATGCGATTCTCCTGCTTTGTGGCTCTGTCTTTCATGGAGAAATACAAGATAATAACAGGAATCATAGAGATTACGAAACGAATAACGAGGTGTTCAAATTCCGCCATAGGCACCTCCATTATTGATTAGATATAACTGTTGTAGCAGAAGGCTCTGCTGCTGTAGGTGCGACGGTAGCTGTCGTAGAAACTGCAGCTGCTGGTGCAACATTCGTAGGCTCATTTTGTTCTTTAGGCTCGTACTTCCACGCTACGCCATATCCATCACGTTCAAGACGTCCATCACGAATAAAGTCGCTTGCAGGCTCTCTCTTGTTCTGCTTAACTGCTTGGTCTGTGGCCGTCTGCTTAGCTTCGGCTTGTGCTAATTTCTGTTCATTCTCTTGAAGCTTAACGTGAGTTTCTTCTAACTTAGCCTGAGCCTGTACAAGAGCGCTCGTCGGATCAAGTTCCGTTCTAATAAAATCTAAAACGGCTTGAATCAGCACTTCTTCATTATCATTCGTGCGATTACCTGGCAATTCAACACGCTCATAGCTGTAGCGTCCAGGTTCTTCTTTCTCAATCGTTACGATTGTGACGTTCTTTTCCCCTTTCAGAATAGGGCTTCCTGTTAATTTGTAAGTCATTAGTTGCTTCCTTTCATTTTAGCTTGCGTTTCTTCAAATAACTCTTTAAGCGCTGGATCATATTCCAGCACCGCCTTAAATGCCTGTAATTCGGCCAATGTCAGTGTATAGCGTGCTTCTAAATGCGCACGTCCCAATTCGCCCTCAGCCAAGCGGTTAGCGAGCGACTCAGCGACTAACTTATCGATTGTGTGATTATCCATGTAGTTTCTCCATTTCTTTGATTTTCTGGTCCAGTTCTTGGACAGCCTTCAGCAAGTAGGGTACGAAAACGGTATAGTCGATGTGCAGATAGCCATCTGGATTCTCAGGATCTCGTGAGATAACTTCTGGAATGATGGTCTCAGCCTCTTGAGCAATCAAACCGATTTCTTCGTGTTTCTTGCTCTCAATGAAATCAAATGCGACCAAATTTAGTTGGTTGATTTTGTCCAAGGCTTTCACGGCTGTATCTGTGATGTTTTCTTTCAAACGTCTATCTGAGGACTTATCGCCCCAGTATTTAACACTTCCGCTTCCGACCTGGTTCCACCAAACGACCGTATTCTTTCCACCTTTGGGATTTGAGCCATTACCGTAAATATCTGCCTCGCCCATTTCGATCCCGTGGATAAAGATAGGCGATTTATAGAACGTTTGGGTTCCGTAGCAATCAACAGAACAATTAGTGTCAAATGTGACTTGTCTATAGAAGATTGAATCATTCTTACAGTACATTTTGCCGTCGGTATTCACATACCAAGCTCTATCTCCAATTGTGTTCCAGCTATCGCCCCAGTTCGCCCAAAATGCGGTTCTTTGATAAGCTTCAAGGAAGGTTGAACTAGACACGACAGATTCAATCTTAGTCGCAAAGACTTCCTTAGATGTCAACTTATCAATCAAGGCATCTCTAGCAGTCAGGTTCCGAATAAGTGCATCGTCTACGTTGATTTTATCGCCTGTGATGGCACCAGCTTGGATATGGTCAGCAGTGACAGAGCCAGCTGCTAACTTCCCAGCAGTCACCGCACCGTCCACGATCATGTCGGATTTCACTCTGACTTTCGGGGCAATGATGTCAACGCCTTTCGAACTGGTCGAAATGGTAGAGGCTAACTGCTCACCAGTCAAGGTAGTAGATCCGATAGTCACACCTTCTGGTGTCACTTGAACCCTCGCACTGTTGGCAGCGTCTCGCACTTCCTGCCTGATTTCTCTAGCTGTCTGAGCGATGGCGCTCTTAACATTCGTATCAAAGAATTGGGTCAGCGCCCCTTGATTGTTCTGCTGGATTTTGCCCCAGAGAGTGCTGTTTGGATCTCTCAATTCCAGTTCAATAGAACGCATATCCTTGAAGAGACCTGACAAGGTGCGTTGCGTGACAGTAGGTTCCACAAAGTTAGTCGGGAAATCTCCCTGCTCCAACTGGATATCTGTCAGCACCGTATCACCCACACAGCCCATGTGATGAAGCTTCAGCAGTTCATCTCGTGTCCGTGGCTGAAATACCTTGTAATACCGTCCGTTATGCTCCAAAGCAGGCGAACGAACGTTTTGAATGGTAATATCCATATGCTAGCCTCCTCTTTTTCTGCCAAAAATATAGGTTTCGTTGTACTTATTGGAGATGAAATCCTGCACCTCATCCGTATTTTTAAAAATGACAAACAATTGGTAGTTGTATCGTCTTTGGTAACTTGTTGAATAGCCAGTATCTCGTTGACTTATTACTACCCTAACTTCAAAGATTTTGTTAGAATTTTGAAGTTTCACCACATTACAATCCTCTATTCCATCCAAACCATACGGACGACGTTCGGATATCCCTAAGTCGATGAAGGCTCTTTCTGTAGAGCCAAAACGCCAAAATGACCCAAAGCGATTTGAAGTGAATCTTAAAATTTCGTCAAACTGGATTGTGACTTTCTCCCAAACCAGCCTTGTACCGACATAACGCTGAATAATTTCTTTAGAGCCCACGTAAATTCCTTCTCGTGCCATAGTTACTCCTACCTGTAGATATCGTAGATGGTATTAGCATCTTTGTTGGAAATCGCGTCATATTGAGACCTTGTTCCAGCCCAATATTTTAAAGCTTGTCCGCCATTCTGATTGATGATGTTTTGACCAGGTGCACCATCGGCACCTCTAGGACCTGCTGGACCCGTTGCTCCATTCGTCCCTCTTGCACCAGCTGGTCCAGCTGGACCTCGCAAGCTATTTCGCTGTGTCTCTGTCAAAGAGTTAAAGTCAGGTCTAGCTTCAAGTGCTGTGATACGACGCTTCACGTCGGTGTCGTTGTAAGATGGGAAAGTTCTCTTACCCAAATTTTGTACTGAAACGCTTGTACCGTTTACAGCCGTCACCTTCCAAATCTCTTTATCTGCAGTAGAGCCACTAGACCAAAAATCTTCAATGATATCGCCTACTTTAATACCGTCGGGGTTCATAATATCGCTGGTTCTTATCGTGTTAGTTGACCCAACCCCACCCCCTCCTATATCTCCTTTAGCAATGCGATATACTGGAGTTTCAGACTTTTTGGCATACTGCTCTAAAGCACGCTCTGCGGCTGAACCTTCAAAACGCACAACACCATCAGCACCTCTTGGTCCTGCTGGCCCCGTCTCTCCACGGTCTCCTTTGGGACCAGTCAGATATTGAAGAGCTGAGAAACGGTCACGGCCATTTCCGACCTTGACCTTGCCTGTATCGCTCTCAATGCCTAACTCCCCATCAAGTAAGACCAGAGTGCTACTTGCCCAGTCTCGTGCTGACATGCGCTTATGCTGAACCCTCACTGGGATTGTCTCTGTCATGTTCTTCCTCCATCAAAAATAAAAGTTGGACTCTCGTTCCAACTTCCGTCATATCTAGCATTTTGTCCGTCCGCAACCGTCCTGTAGACTGGCGATAGTTCAATCCGTCTTGTCTGATTGTCAATCGTCATAGACTGCTCTACATTCTGATACCAGTCGCCTGAGAAGGTCAGACGATAGTCACCGTAGTAGACCGCCAAGACCTGCTCCTCTTTCTGAGTCAAGTCTTTATCAATCGCTGGCATGACTGTATTAGCAGGCACTAAATGAACGTGTCCACCATAAAACGGATTCTTGTTGACCACCACAGTCACATCAGTTTTACCGTAAGGTGTGCAGGTTGCTGACCAGCTTATAACGTATTTCTTACCGAGCTCAAAGCCCTCTCCGTTGTGGCCGACCTCCACGAAATCCGTTCCATAACTAATTTTCTTAGCCGTCCCACCATTCAAGCGGTTCTTGTTGTACTGGGTATTTCCGTCACCACCAATCAGGCTTGCATTAACCCTTGCAGTTTCACTGACCTGTTCCAGTTTCTTGCTTAGTTCAGCGATTGAGTCCGCACCACTCATCAACTCTTCACGGATTAGCTTCACGAACCCAGGACGCTCTTTCTCCATTTCTTCGTGAATTTTAGCGCCCATTTCTTCAGCATTTGCTTTGTATTTTTCGATTGCGTCATCAATCGCTTTTTTACGTTTCTCAAACTCGGCTTCAAAGGCTGCGTCTGCTGCTTCTATCTGCGCTTGGATTTTCGCTTCAATGCCATCTTGTTGCTTTATCTGCTTGGTAATCGTCCCCTCGTAAGAATACTGAGTATCGTTTCCAGCCTTACTATCTGCGCTGATACGACCTCTCAGACCACCTTTAAAAGTAAAGCTCTGACTTAACACAGGTACTTTAAAGGTTTCTTTCTTGTTGGTCTGAATGGTCACCCACTGCCCAACCTCAAGCAGTAAATGCCCTTGGTAGTTGAGATTATAAGGATAGTAAGTCAGGTTTTTCAGCTTGTAATACAGGTCATTTAAAGCGCTCTGGGTCATGAAGACATTATCCAGTTCCAAAGACCGACCTGTCTTCATACCGACCGTCAGAGACTTCTTATCTGTCTTACAAGTGATACCAGCTATCTGATACTCAATCTCACTCTTGGTTAAACCATGCAGAAAGTAACTATCTGCGTTGATCGTGATATTTGACTCAGTTAAATCACGGATTTCCATCTTGCCTTCTCTGTTGAAGAAGCAAGACATCCCAATCATCTGCGTCATAGAACTCAGCATATCCCTAAAGGAAAGTTTCTTACCTTCAGGAACTTGCTCGACATGGTAACGCATAGCGCTGATTCCGAAAAAGTCATTCGCTAACTCAATTCCTGTTTTTAGGCAGATTTCCTGAATAACCTCTCGTACTTCAGCTGGGAAATGCAAGTCCGTCACATACTCACGATTAAGCTTAAACATACCGTCCATAAGTTCAAGCGTGGTTGTGTTGCGGTTTCGGTCAATCTCGATGTCATTGATGAAGTATTCCCCCATCTTAACCCACTGGTAGGTATTCCCAACCAGTAGACCAATCTCAGGGTGTAGGATATCCAGTTTATTGAACGTGGTAATGATGCTGGTAAAGGTAATCTTACCGCTACCAGCACACGTTCCACCGGGCTTGTACGTATCACCTTTGATATAGCCATACTCAAAACTAGCCTCTTTGATATCTCGTGAAGTATAATCACCAACACGAATAGCCAGCGTCCTTTCCTTGGCAAACATGGCTCTGTCAAATTGTCGTCTGGTTAAAGCGTCCATTTTCTTACCTCTCTACCAGATTAAATTTAGCGCCAGACCAAGGTTTAAACTTCTCGGTAAAGGTATAGCTAGGAGCTGTCCTATCACCGACATAGAAAGTCTTTGTGACTTGCCCATCCATGGGGTCTGGATAAGATACCTCAAAAAATTTAGATGAAACTGCATTTAAAAGCTGACTCATTTCTTCCTGAGTCAGCATGCCCCACTCACAGTCTAGTTTGCGCTTAGTCGTGATACGGTCACGCACCATGTCGCCATTGGCATTACGCCCTGTTTCTCCATCGATATCCTGAATACCGACCTGAAAAGATTTGGGAGGCTTCACAGCCACCCCATTGATTGTCAATTGTGCCATTTAACCT
>QWCF01002805.1_pt1 | contig 10385 bp, 6 predicted proteins | sample 1972521 | NCBI WGS metagenome assembly QWCF01 (sample SAMN09866715, study PRJNA288562) | Human oral metagenome isolate term4_saliva, whole genome shotgun sequencing...
TGCACAGGCGGTAAAAATAATTGAAATAATAAACAGTCCTATATCTAAAATAGAAAATCTAAAACTTTTCATATTGATATATCATTTATTTGAAATTAATTAACTATCATCTTTTTTACTTGAGATTCACCTTTCGTTTCAAGGATGATGAGATAAGTTCCTGTAGGAAGAGTTGGCTGATTGAAATGAATCTCATAATTAACAGATCTATTTTTTAAGATAGGAGCAAAAGGTTCTTCGGATAACATATCAATGATTCTTAATTTAATATCCGATTCTTCATAAAGTTTTACGATTACTTTATAATCACCATTATTAGGGTTTGGAACTATGGTAAATTCTTTGATATTTGAAGTTCTTGTAGGGTCTATATCTACACCTGAGAGATTTTCTTCTACCACTACAGTTTTATAGAAGATTTTTTCACAAGCTCCCTGGTGACCTTTTAACCCGAAGTTATATGAACCTGTAGAATGGAATTTTACTTCCAAATAATCATCATTTTGCTCTATTACTTGTACTTTGCTAGTTCTAGGAATAATCCATTCTACTCTTTGTGGTCTAGGGTTAGAGGTGTTTACAAGTTTTACAGTTCTTTCTACATAGGCTTGTGTAGGAAGCATCATGTGTGGATGAAGCTCCTCAGTAGAATTTCGCACAGTGATTTGGTCTGTTGCTATACAACCTTTGGTATTTGTAATTATAGCTGTATAAGTTCCTGCTTGAGAAATTCTAATTTTAGGATTGATAGAAATTACTCTTCCATTTGCATCTTTCCATTGATAAGTAGCTGCTCTATCACTTACTGTGATATCATATTCTTTTGAATCTCCAGCACACAGAGTAATATCCTCTCCTAAATCTACTGTAAATTTCTCTGGATTGGTAAGAATATATTCTTTTGTCATATGGCAGCCATTAGCATCTGTAAAAGTTAGCACATACTTACCTGCTCTTAAATCAGAAATAGTCTCTCCTTCCATTCCATTTGACCAAACCAAAGAATAAGGAGCTCTTCCTCCCGATGCTCTTACACTTATTTTACCATTAGTAGCTCCATGGCATACAGGGTTTTTAATATCTACATCAGTAATTTCTAGCTGACTAGGCTGTTCTATTTTGATACTTCCTTTTACAGAACAACTTTTGGAATCAGTTACAGTAACAAAATAATTTCCAGCCCCTAATCCCTCAACTAATTTTTAACTGAGAAGGGAAGTTTAGCTGAAACATCGCCGATGTGGTATTATCATTTCTATCTTTTATAATTATTTTATACTTTCCTGCCGTGAGATTCTCCAAAATATTTCTTGTAGCACCGCTGATATTTGTGAAAACACCTCCTACTTCTTTTTGCCATTGGTATTGATAATCTCCTACTCCACCTTTTACTTGGGCTTTTATGCTACCATCTTCGGCATTGTCATTGATGCCGTTTCCATTTACATCCATTTTAAAGGCATCATTGTTATCTTTATGACAAGAAATGCCTTGTTCCTGCATAATATTAGCAATAAGCGGGTCTGGCTGGGTAACAATAAATTCTCTTGAATTACAGTGAGATAATATTTTCCTGCTGGAATATTCTTTAAAACTATGGTGAATGGATGAGTCGTTTTATCTGTTGTTATTTGTGAAGATGGTATCACAGCTCCCGTTGGTGAGTCTTTTCTCCATTGATAATGGTATGAACCATCTGCAAAAGGAGTTCCTCCTGTTACTCTTACTGAAATATATCCATTACTTAGACCATGTCCTTTGGGCTGGACATTTTCTATGTCAGAAAAAGCAATAGCTTTAGTAGGTTCTGTGATATTAACGGTGATGACTTTATCATTTCCTCTATTATTTTTAGCCATACAATGGTTGGTATCCCTTACCTTCACATTGTAGGTTCCTGCAGAAAGTCCTGTAATTATGGTGTGCTGAGTATGGCTGAAATTAACCCAAGTGGCACCATTATCCAAAGAATACTGATAGCTGTTCTGTCCGCCAGTTCCATCTATCCTAAAAGCTCCATCATTTCCTCCAAAGCAGAAAACATTGGTTTGTGAAGTTAGTGAAAACCCTACAGGGTCTGGTTTTTTTACCTCAAATTCTACACTATGATGACCGCCATCAGTATAAGTGGGTTTACCATTATAAGTTCCTCTTAGATTCAATTTGTATTTCCCTGGAGCTAAGCCTTCTATGGAATAGATAGTTCCAGCCCGAAGAACTGCAGTAGCATCATAGTTGTTTACTATAACTCCCGTATCAGTATTGGTTAAAGCGAATTCTAAAGTTTCTCCTGTTTTTAATGTTCGGTCAAAATTTAAACGAATTTTTCCATCTTCTGAATCTGAACAAGTTACAGGAGACACTGTGTGAGTAGAAATGTGGGGCGAGGATTCCGCAACAGTAAGAAATACAGAGTCAGACCAAGATTGATAGTTTCCGCTTCCATCAGGACAGGCCACTACTCTAAACCAAACTTTTTTTCCCAAGTAGTTCGCAACTTGGTTTCCAAATAAATCTTTAGCTGATAGAGTGAGAGTTTCTTTATTATATAAAGAAGAGGGTATATCAACCCATGTAGAATTGTCTAAGCTATACTGATAATGATATAGTTCTGCAGGGAAGCCTGTCTTTGCAAATAACTTTACTTTATTGTTTGTTGGTAAAAAAGTTTCTTCTATACCATCCTTTATATCTCTTTTTAAGGTGTGAAGTGGAGTTACTTTTAATTTATATTTAAAGTTTTTTAATTTAGATGAAAAGTACTCTGAAAATGTAGTATTGGAACAAGTATTAATATTTCTTCTAAAATAACTATTAACTCTTGTTGGATCACCTTTTTTCCAATTAATAAAAATATAATAACTGATATGAGAAGGTTTTTTTGATGTATGTACTGTATGGTTATAATCATATTCATTATAACGGTCTTTATTAGGAAGAGAATGAGCATAAAGAACATCTTGTGTTCCATCAGTATAATTTACATAAACATGGATTTTAGAGTTTACTGAGCCTCTTCGTGTTCGTTCATCCATTATATAACTAAAATTCTCAAAACTTATTTTATATAAATTTTGTGCAAATATAGTGGTATAGAATATTAATAATACCCCCAGTAAAACGCTCTTCATATATTATTTTTTTAAAAGTTAATGGATATTTTTTCAGTTTTAGTGACTTGGTTGTTTTCCAGCATAGGTTTTATGTAGTAGGTATACACATTCCCAGAGTAAACAATCTTGTCTTCTAAAAATTCCTGTTTTCCTGATAGAGTTCCCCACAGAGTAGGTTTCTCATCTCCCTTTTGTCTGTATACTATAATTTCGCTTATGTTTTTGCTTTTATTTTTCCAATTCAGCTCTATCATTTTCTTATTTCCATTTGCTGAACCTGCAAGATTTGTAATTACAGCAGTAGGAACTATTTTATTACTTCTTAAGGTAATTTCAAGAGACTTATCTGATACTAGATTACTCTTATCTACTGCCTGAAGATAATATACATATCGTTTGTTGTTTTCTACCTGTTTATCTGTATAGGAATAAAGAGCGTCTATATTTTTAGTTTCATATATTTTTCTTACAGGAGTTTTTGGCTCATCTATATCTTTTCTGAAAAGCTGATGCAGCACGGCATCATCACTATGGCTTTTATACCATTTTAGTGTGATATCTCCAGTATCCTCCAGTTTATATTCTGCAAATACAGGAGCTTCGGGTCTTACTTTGTCAGGTTTTTCTATTTCTATTATTTCTGATGGCTGAGATTGGTTTTTTCTTTTATCCAAAGAAACTACATAGTAATACACCTTTGAATTAAGATTTTCCAGCGCTACTTTATCCTCAAATGTATTTTTGGTAATCATTTCTGGAGTCAGTCTCATCATTTCTTCCCCTTTTTGTACTCCTCTAAAAACATGATAACCACCTAAGTCCTTCTCTGTATTAGCTTTCCATTCCAAACGGACAATTCCTGTCGAGTCTATTTTTCCAGTCAGTCCCATAGGAACAGTAGGAGGAGTTTCATCATACAACTGGACCAAGATGGAGAAAGATTCTGTCTGATTATTATCTCCAATAGCTCTTATCTTGAAATAATTAGAAGGAGTTATATTTTTGGTAACGATACTCCTTTGGTTTCTAGAAATGTTTTTTTGTACTACCTTATAGGTATTTTGTCCATCTGTTTCAGAATGTAAAAGTTCAAAACCCACTATCTGATTTTCTGATTCTTTAGGAAACTCCCATTCTATCTTTACTAGATCATCACTGATTACATCAAAGTTTTTAATCATTGGAGCGGCTTCCATCGCCTTTTTACCTGCTCCTGAAACGATTTCTGAATAGGGACCATAATCTCCAAAAATAGTTTTCCCACGAATACGGTAGCTGTATTGTACATTATTTTGTGCTAATGAGTCTGCATAGGTCATTCCTTGGGCTGGCTTTCCATCTTTGTCATTCATGTTCATTACAGGTAAATCTCCCAAAGGTTTAAAATCTATTCCGTTTTCTGATTTTTCAATAAAGTAAGAGGTATAAATATCCCGAAGCTGAAGATACTCCCACGCCAAGAGGACAGTTTTATCTTGAAATATACCGATGAAATCTAGTGGTTCAGGTAAATCTTGGTAGTCTGAAAGTTGAGCCACAGCACTTCCCTTTTCTACCAATAAAGAAGAGGAAACATCAGTGTTGATACTTACAGAATAGAGATATTTTTCATTGGGTTTTGCTTCTTTATCTACATAAGCCCATCCTGCTAGTTCAGCCACTTTGAAATCTAAATCAGCAGCCATAAGAGCAAAAGCAAACCGCTGGTCTATTTCTTGTGATTTGTTGATAATTCCTTCTATTCCTTCTTTTTTCCCTTCTCCCATTTCTACTTCGAAAGATTCTCCAAAAAGAGACTGTGCGACAATAGCAGCATTATCATTTTCTTCTACATATTTTCTCCATTCTTTTTCTGGTTTTGGAAGAAACCTTCCTAAATCTTTTTGCTCAGGGACAGATAGAGTTTTTCCGTTTCTTACAAGGGTATATCTTTTTAGCTGAAAACCTATTTTATTTGCTTTTTGCCAAGCGAAAGGTTCATCTACTGCCCAGCGTAAGGCAATGGCATCTTTCTTCACTCCTGCTTTTAGTCTGATATGAGGAACAGGAAGTTCTTTTTGTTCCTTTCTCTGAGAGTAACCAAAATTTAGCCCAAAAATGAATAAAAATAGAAAATAGTTTTTCAGCATATGTTGTTGATTATTAGTTCACTCTGATTAAAAATTAGATAAGCTACAATATAAATTACAAAAGTAATAAAAATATTAACATTTATTAACAATATTTTTTAATTATTACTTATGATATGTCTACTCCTTCATTTGAAATTTTGAATATTTTTTTGAAACTAAACATTATAAATAGGCTCTACGCTTTTTAGGCGTTCTTTGAGTTTTTCATAGTAAGGCAAATATTCTGAAATATCTTCTGTTGCAAAGATATTATCTACAAAAATTATTTTATTATAGAATTTATATACCATTGTACAAAATCTAAGACTTCTATTTCTGTTTTAAGTTCTACATTACTGAATTTATCTAATCTCTTTTTATCACTAATAGTATCTAAAAAATATCTTTTTTCATCATAAAAATATTTGTCACAAATGTATTGTTTCCCAAATAAGTTTATTATGTGATTTTCAACCTCTAATATAGACATCCTTATTCCTGATATATCAATTCCTCCTACATCTAAAAAATTCATAAAAAAGGTTACAACAAAATTCTTTGTTTTTAAAACATATGTAGGGTCTCCGCCTGTTTTAATTCCTTTATACCCAAGGGGATTAAAATACAAATCGAATTCTTTAAATACTATTTTTTTTCTTTCTGATTTTAGCATAATTATCTTATTTTAGTTATTTTTTCAATATTAACATTGTTTATGTTATCTTTTCCGTGGTCATAAATGCGGTATATGTTGTCTTTTGAAATGATTAAATTCTTTACCTTTGGATCTAAATTTGGTCGTGAATACTTGACATTCATTGTATGTTGTCCATTTTGCAAAATAGCCCCAAAACCTTCTTTTTGGCGAGCTGTAAATGCAGTACTTTGACTTAATTTATTTTCAATGATGATAACATCTTCAATTTTATCAGTTGTTTTATTTATCTTGATAAAAACTATATCAGCTTTCATAAAGCCGTTAGTGGTTTCTAAAGGAAGTTCTGTAATAATTTGGTATTCAGAAAGATTTTTACCAGTTATCTTTTCGAATTTTTTCAATAAATTACTATTAGCATTACTTAAGGCATTAACAATTTTGTTATTTAAACTTCGCCCTAATTCTGTAATTTTTCCAAATTTTGCTAAATCTGAACTTCGGTCAATCCATTTTTGTGTTTTTTGTAGAGCACTTACACCTACTGAGGATATATCTGTCAAATTTTCGGCTATATTTTCAAAATCAGTATGAGTCCAAGAATTTTTGTGTCCTACAAAAGCTTCTGATAAATTAGGTCTTTCGTTTATAAATTTCAAAAATTCTGCATCCTCACAGTCGTCCAAAAACTTTATCAAAGTGCTATTAGCGTCCTTATCTGAAAATTTAGCTACATATTGCTGTACCTCAGGGTTTAGTTTTGTGAATTTTTCAAATAGTTTTTCGTCTTTAAAAACATATTTGCTTCCTGCATCTTTTAGGAATTTCTAGCTTTTAGCGTTATTTCTCTTTTTCAAAAATATATAGTGTGTGGTCAGAACAAGAAACATAGAGTTTATCTTCTACAAGTCTCATCTCAACAATAAAACTATTGCTATCTTCTATTTCTAATATTGTTTCCCATATTATTTTATTCTTTTTCAAATCTAAAATAGCAATTCTATTGGTAGCTATCAAACCACTAACAAAATAAAGTTTATCATCATCAATAATAGATTTTTCATAGTTAATTATTAAGTTTAAAGGCTTTAAGGTTTCTTCAAAATCAAATTTTGTTATGACTCCCAACTGTAAATCTAATTTATTTACGTGATAATAAAAGGCTTCGTAAAGAACATCATTTTGCAACTGTAGTCTACCATAAAAACCTTTATAAATATTTAATATATTTCCTGTCATTGCATCAATAGCAAAAGTAGCATTGTTTTCTCTATTCTTATTATCCTTCAAGCACAAATATAGAATATTCCTATCAACAATTATTTCACCTACTTTTTCTACATTTTCACCTGTTAATAAATCAGAAAATGAATGTTGCCAAAGATATACATTAGAATTTCCGATACAATACATAAAAGAATTATTACTTATAATGATAGTTTCATTATTTATAAAAGTTAATTTATATGCGTTATCAAATGGAATTTTCCAAAGTATATCATCATTGAATGTTATTTTTGAAAGTTCCCATTCGTCTTTTTCTTCATTTATCTCTTCACTTACTATAAAAAACTCTTCATTAATAAACCTTATCTGTTTATTATTAAAGTTTTTAAAACAATTGGTCTCATACGATTTATTATTGTAATCAAATCTTATTATTTTTTCCCAAGTTCTAATGTACAAAAAAGAACTATCCATTTTCTCTATAACAAAAGGAGAGTCTATGTCAATTGCTATAGTACTTTTTTCGTTATTACTTCTACATTTTATTATAATATTTTTCTTTTGATAGTAAACAAAATTGTTTTGAACAAAGAAATCAAAAGGGATATTTTTTATTATATTAACAATACTAAACATATCTATTTAAAAATTTGATTATAATAGATTTTGATAAACTCATTTATGTCTTTATCTGTTATTCCTTTTAGCTTATTGTAATTTTTGAATAAATTCATCTTTTTTTCTTCAGAAAAAGAATTAAGAATGATCTTAGCTTCAGGAGAAGATAGATATTCCAATACTTTTTCTTTAGTAAGTTTGCTGCCTTTTATTCTCCATTGGAGTTTGGATAAATCAGATATATTGAATAAGTCGCGCTTTACAAATTCTCTTATAAAATCTTCTTTACTAACAGTCCCTTTAGTCAACCATTTGTATTCAATAAGTAGAGGGGGTAAATCATCGGTAATCACATCAATATGAGCGGTGTTTTGTGATGAATTTTTGAGAGAAAATTCAAAAGTCAATTTTTTTCCAGCAAATTCTTTTACACTCTGAGTAATATCTTGCATTATCCAATGAACTGCTTGTGAATTATTAGGGTTATTATCTAAAAGCTTATTAATAATAGCTGTTGGATTTTGTATTTGAATAGAATTTTTATCTAATGCTGTAGCAAAATCATCTAAGTCATCTAAAATGTTTTTAAAAGCACCTTCTTTCAAAGTACTTGCTTTTATTTTTATTAAAATGTCATCTGTAAAACCTAATTTTTTGAGTATAGGATTATTACGTGCTTTTGTAAGAGTTTCCAATACATCAGCGTTTTTCATCAACTGAGTTCTTCCTGCATCTTTTAGGAGTTTCCAGCTTTTAGCGTTTTCAAGGGTTTGTGTTCCTTTGAATGTGTTGTTAAAGAGGTTTATGTCATCAGCTTTCCAATCTAATTTTTTGAGTTGTTCTAAAGTATTTTCTACTGCTTTATCGTTAACATTAACAATTTTCTCTGTAATTTCTTTTGGTAAAGTAACATTATTTCTATTAGCACTTTCTATAGTTTTTTTAGCAAGACTCTGTATTTCAAAAGAGGTATAAATATCAGCAGAAAGAGTAGCTACATTAAGAGCAAAGGAAAGTTTTCTTAAATTATTACAAACCTCTTGATTATCATTACAAATATCACTGTAGTCTAAAAATAAATCAGTAGTAGAAGTACCAATCTCTATTCCTGCAAATGTAGCCTTTATAGTCCTATAAGCTTTGGGGATATCTTTTAGTTTTGCTAAATTGCTTAATCCAACAAAGATAGAATATATATTTGTATAACCAGATAAATATTTATTAAATGCATCAGCATTTCGTTTATTAAGTAAGTAATAAACATAAAATGCAGGAATTCTTTTTAAATCAAGAGTATAATTTTCCTTATCAATCACGATAAGATCTATTTCTGAAAATATTTCACTTTCAAATTCTTCTTTTTGCTCTATTCCTTGTTTAGGTAGAGCATACTGTATCTGACCTTTTACTTTTCCATTTTCAATCTTTAAATAATGAGCATCAAATTTATCGGACCTAACAATTATTTTTATAGGTTCTTGAGAATAAGGATTCTTTAATTTATGATGCATCTTGAGAAGTAGATTCATAAAACCAGTATGGTTGTTACCTTCCCAAAAGAAAATAGAATGATCATCTATTTCAGAAATCAATTTCTTAAGAAGCTTCTCATTATCCTTTTTTAATTCCTCAAAAAAATTGAAATAATCATTATATGAAATTGCGGATATTAGTCTCAAGATTGCAATTTCTGACTGTTCAGAGACATTGGCTTTTAAGGAATGCTTCTGATTAAGGATGGAAATAATATTTTTTATTAATAAATCATATTCTAGTCTTCCTAATGTAGCAGAGCAAGAATTATTAATGTTTTTTATTATTACATCAAAATTATTACTTTTTTGTAGTATAGGTTTTAATAGTTTAAGTTCATCATTTACTTCACTAGCATTACAATTTTGTTTATGTGTTTTTATATAATCTACAATATTATATTTATCACATGAAGGGTCAGGAATAAACAGAGATTGATTTTCCCATATAGAGTTTTTTACTTTTTGTTCAATTAAACTTATAATTTCATTAGTCGTTTTATAATTAGGTTTTTTCCAATCAATATAAGTTGTTGAATAATAGCATTTATCAGCCAATAAGCTGATTTGTGCTCTTCCAGAAGTAGAAGTTTCGATTTCATAAGGGAAAAGATTTCCTTCAGATGTTTTATATACTACTTTTCCATTTTCAATAGATGCATAATAAGTTTTTTTATCATGGATCTGTATTTTTCCATCTTTTATATCAAACACATCATATCCGGTTCTTAAATAAGGCTTGGATGAATCTAATAGACCAATGATTTTCTTTTGATCTTTAGTATCTTGTTTTACTTTAATTATAATATTTCCAATTAGATCAATACCGTCATTATTTCTATCTTCTCCCTCTGTTTGTTTTTGGAAGGTATAAAGTTTTAATTTGGGGTCGTTAATTTGTTTCCAATCGAAGTGTGATAGTTCGGCACCGCCGGCATAATCCATCAGGAGGTTAGTTGCAGCCTGAGGCGTTTTGATGAGTTTATTACTCCAAGGGTGCTCTAGCCTGAATACGCCGTGTCCGAGCTCATGAGCAGGCGTATTTTTATCCTTGGATTTGTAAACATATCCATACTGTCCTCCCAGTGGCATGAACCCTTTTTGCCCAGTAGAAGAAGCTTTTTCAGTA
>QWCF01000839.1_pt1 | contig 10384 bp, 9 predicted proteins | sample 1972521 | NCBI WGS metagenome assembly QWCF01 (sample SAMN09866715, study PRJNA288562) | Human oral metagenome isolate term4_saliva, whole genome shotgun sequencing...
TATTAGTCCTAGTACTACTGTAATTCTTTGTAAAACTAATTCAGCACCTCTTACTTTTTGTTTTCCAAACAGTTCTTCTGCTCCACCAGTTAATCCAGATAATCCTCCAGATTTACTTTCTTGTAATAAAACTACTACAATTAACAGAATACTGCTCACTATTGCCATTGTCATTAAAAAAGTGTGCATACTCTCCTCCTAAAATAATCATTCATTAATACAATACACTTTATATTAACACATTTTTTCAAAAAAAGCAAATTTATTAAACAATCTTAGTGAAGATAATTCTACCCGAAGATGTTTGTAAAACACTCTGAACCTCAACTTCTACAGTTTTTCCTACAGAACGTTTACCATTTTCAACAACAATCATTGTTCCATCTTCTGTATAAGCAACACCTTGATTATTTTCCTTACCTTCTCTTAATACTTGTACCTTTAATCTTTCACCTGTAGTTAACATCGGCTTAACTGCATTACTTAAATCATTTACATTAAGTACTTTAATAGTTTGTAAAGTTGCAAGTTTGTTAAGATTATAATCAGTTGTTATAATAGCACATTTATATTTTAGAGCATAGTCTATCAATAAGTTATCTACACCCTTGTGCTCGTTGTATTTAAACTTATTATCAATTTCAAGATCAATCTCTTTCATTTTCTGCAAATGTTCAACACAATCTAAACCAAGACGACCTTTCGCACGTTTCAATGGGTCTTCTGAATCAGAAATCAGCTGTAATTCTTTTAAAACAAACTCTGGAACAATAATCTTACCTTCTAAAAATCCAGTCTTAGCAACATCTTGAATACGTGAATCGATTAATGCGCTTGTATCAACAACCTTCGCTAAAACTTTCTTTGTAGTAATTTTTTGGTCTTTTTCTTTAGGTTTATTTCCGAATTTAAACGCTGTAAAGATATTTAGAAATTCTCCTTCACGTCTATATCCTAATACCAATCCTAAATACCCAAAAACGATATATATTACAGCAGAAATAATTCTTCCCATTATTCCTGCACCAGCTATTACATCAACTCCTGAAGATAGTAAGCTAGCTAATAATAAACCAAGGATTAACCCTATAGTCGTAAATACAATTTTTTGGATTGGTGTTCTTGAAAGACGATCTTCGATTCTTTTTAACATTGCTACAAATCTATCTGAGAATAATAAAGACATTAATACGAAAACTACTGTAGTTCCAACTGTAACAATAAGTCTTAACATCGTCTCACTCAATGATGCAAAAATATTATAATATATCAATGCACTAGTTGAAAGTGTTCCTACTGTTATCCCTAGAAAAAAGGAAATAATAATTAAAACTTTTTTCAACATAAAAATCACTCCTTTAATTATTTAATTTAAAATATAAAATTATTAATAACTCTTTAATAATAATACATTCATATATCAAGAGATATAAAACATCTCTTCTATATATTCTACTACATTCTACTTAAAATTAACATAACAAAATTCAAAAAAATTAAATTTTTTTAAAATATTATTATAAATTTTAATACTAAGAGATGAATAGAGAAAAATCATATTAATCATCGCCTATCCATCTCTAATTTTTATTAAAATACATTACCAAATGCTATATCTAAGCACTCTCGTATATCTTTTACCGGTATTATTTCAATTCCTTCTGGGAAATCAGAATTTTTCATATTTCCAACTGGAACTATTACGCGTTTAAATCCATGTTTTTTTGCCTCATTAATCCTTTGTTCGATTCTGCTAACTCTTCTAACTTCACCAGTTAATCCAACCTCACCAATGAAACAATCATTCATATCGACTGCTATGTCTTTAAAGCTTGAAGCCACCGCCATAATAACACCTAAGTCTACTGCAGGATCATCAATCTTAACCCCTCCAGAGACTTTAACGTAAACATCCTGTTGTTGGAGTAAATAACCAGCCTTTTTCTCTAAAACAGCCATTAACAAGATCAATTTGTTATATTCTAGTCCGGTAGAAATTCTTCGTGGGTTATTAAATGCTGTCGGGGTTGTTAATGATTGAATTTCTACAAGAAGTGGTCTACTACCTTCCATAGTGCTAATTATCGTTGCACCAGCAAGGTTTTTACTACGTTCTTCTAAAAACATTTGCGAAGGATTCGCTAAATCTTCTAGCCCACTATGTTTCATCTCGAAAATCCCAATTTCATTCGTAGAACCAAAACGATTTTTCACCGCTCTAAGAATTCTATAACTATGTTGGCCTTCACCCTCAAAATATAACACAGTATCAACCATATGTTCCAACATTCGAGGTCCTGCTATAGTTCCTTCCTTAGTAACATGCCCTACAATAAAAATAGCTATATTTAAACTTTTAGCAATCTTCATAAGTTGCTGTGTACATTCTCTAACTTGGGTAATACTTCCAGGTGAATTTTCCATATTTGGATTATATATTGTCTGAATTGAGTCGATAACTAAAAACTGTGGTTTTATTTTTTTTACTACCTGATAAATTAAATTTAAATCAGTTTGTGCATACACAAAAAGTTCATCAGTATCATTTCTCAATCTATCAGCTCTTATTTTTACCTGTCTAACAGATTCTTCACCGGTTACATATAGGACATCATGTTCTTTTGCCAGATATGCTGATATTTGAAGAAGTAGTGTCGATTTACCAATTCCGGGATCTCCTCCTAGAAGAACTAACGAACCACCTACGACTCCACCTCCTAAAACTCTGTTAAGCTCTTCACTATCGGTTAGAGTTCGAGGTACATCCTGAGTAGAAACTGATTTTAATTTTCCAGCTTCTACACGTTCTGTATCGTTTGTTTTCACTTCAAATTCTGTATGCTTCGTAGCTTTTTTTGCTTCAACTACTTCCTCCATAGATGCCCACTTTTTGCAGTTTGGACATCTCCCCATATATTTCAAACTCTGATAACCACAGGCATTACATTCATACTTAACATTTACCTTTGCCATAGCTACCTCTTAGTTTTCTTTACAACAAACTCATCATTTTTATAGTCAATATTAATAGTTCCAGATAACTCAGGATTTCTTAATAATTCTTCACTTAATAAATCTTCAATATTTTTTTGAATACTACGTTTTAATGGACGTGCACCATACTCTTTTATACTACCATCTTCAACGATTTTAGCCATAGCTTTTTTCGTAAGTTTAATAGTAATATTTCTATCTTCTAATCTCTTAGATAGACCATCTATTAACAACTCAGAGATTTTTTCTAATTCTTCTTTTTCAAGAGTCTTGAAGACAATAATATCATCTATTCTATTTAAGAACTCAGGACGATATTGTTTTTTCAATGCTTCCATCATAGTATTTTGAACATTTTTGTAATCATTTTTTATTGATTCACTTCCACCAAATCCTACAAATTTTTGATCATTTAGTTCACTTACCCCAACATTTGAAGTCATGATTATAATAGTATTTTTGAAATCTACCACACGCCCTGAAGCATCTGTTAAACGTCCATCATCTAGAACTTGTAATAGTATATTAAAGATTGATGGATGAGCTTTTTCAATTTCATCAAATAGTACTACAGAATACGGTTTTTGACGAACTTGTTCAGATAATTGTCCCGCTTCATCATGACCAACATACCCTGGAGGTGCACCTACTAATCTACTAATTGAATGTGGTTCCATATACTCACTCATATCTATACGAATCATATTATCTTCCGAGCTAAATAATGCTTCTGATAAACTTTTCGCAAGTTCTGTCTTACCTACTCCTGTAGGTCCTAAGAAAATAAAACTTCCAATTGGTCTATTCGGTGCTTTAAATCCGCTTCTTGCTCTTCTAACTGCCTTAGCTAAACTTACTACAGCTTCATTTTGACCGATAACTCGTTTGTGTAATATCTCTTCTAATTTCAGAAGTCGCTCACTTTCTGTTTCCGTTAATTTAGTTACTGGAACTCCAGTCCAAGCAGCAAGCACTTCTGCTACGTTATCAGCACTAATCTTAATTTTATCTTTTGATAAACTATCTTGCCAAGAAATCTTAAACTCTTCTATTTTATTAATTACTTTATTAGCTTCATCACGTTTTTTAGCGGCTATTTCAAACTCTTGATTAATTACCGCTCTATCTTTTTCTTTATTTAAACGATTTAGTTCTTCTTCGTATTCTTTTAATTTTTCCGGTGATTTATAAAATCTTAATTTAACTTTAGAACAAGCTTCATCAATAAGATCAATCGCCTTATCAGGTAAACATCTATCCGTAATATATGCTGTACTCAGTTTTACAGCTGACTCAATAGCTTCATCTAAAATTTCTACATCGTGGTGTTCTTCATATTTATGACGTAGTCCATCAAGAATCTTAATAGAATCTTCAGTACTTGGTTCTTCAACTTTAATTGGTTGGAATCGACGCTCTAAAGCAGCATCCTTTTCAAAATATTTTCTATATTCTTCTGTTGTTGTAGCCCCAATACATTGAATCAAACCACGTGATAAGGCTGGTTTTAGAATATTTGATGCATCTGCACTTCCTTCTGTTCCACCTGCACCGATAATTGTATGAATTTCATCTATAAATAATATTATATCCCCTGCATCTTCAATTTCAGCGATAATATTTTTTAATCTTTCTTCAAATTCACCACGATACTTAGTTCCGGCAACTAATGTTCCCATATCTAGTACCATTACTCTCTTACCTAATAAGTTACTAGGTACATTTTGAGAAACTATCCTCTCTGCTAAACCTTCTACAATTGCTGTTTTCCCAACCCCAGGTTCTCCAATTAGCACCGGATTATTCTTAGTACGTCTATTTAATATTTCAATCATACGTGTGATTTCTTTATCACGAGCTAAGACTGGATCTAATTTATTATTAAATGCATCTTTAGTAAGATCTTTTGCTAATGAATTCAATGTTTTAGTTTTAGCCGAACTATTCTCTGTTGTTTCCATTTTTTTGAAACCTTCATATAATTTAGAAATCAGACTTTGACTTTTTTTCATTAAATCAGTTAATTCATCAAATATTTGATCAACATTTGCACCTAATTTATCAGTTAATAAACGAACAGCTGTTCCAGTTTCTTCTTCTAATAAAGATAATAATAAATGCTCACTAGTAACAACAAAGCTAGACGTGCTATCAGCGACCCTTTGACTATTTTCTATTGTTCTAACCGCACCATTGGTATAATCTATCTTCATTAAAACATTACGATAAAAATCAGTACCTTCTAATTCCGTTTCATAAAATTCTACTACGCTTTTTCTTAAATCATCATAATATACACCATTTTTATTTAGTACTTTACATGCTAATGTATTATTCATACTTAACATAGCTAATAATAAATGTTCTGTTCCTACAGCCTTAACACCAAAATCATTTGCTTCTTCCTTCGCTGTAGTTAGCACCATAAGCGCCGTTTCATTAAATCTTATGTACATAACCTTATCCCCTCTTATTATATTTTATATTTGTTAAAAATCTTACAGTTAAATCCTTTAAATTCGATTTTGTTTGACGAATCATTTCTTCAACACTATCCACATCAATATAGTTTAAAAATTGATTATGAACAGATGTAATGACTTCAACACTATCTATAAAATGATTGTAGTCAAATTTATCTATATAATCTTTTTCAAGTAGTATTTTAGCTAGTCTTACAGCCTCTTCTACTTCAATTGTTTCATTATCTACTGTCTCTATTAAATAATCTATGTAATCTTTATTTGTATGGAGAGTTATTTTTGTTATTCTAATAAATCCTCCACCACCTCGTTTACTTTCAATAATAAAGCCATGTTCTGGTGTAAATCTAGTTTTTATAACATAATTTAATTGAGATGGTACACAGTCAAATTTTTGTGCGACATTACTTCTTTTTATAATTATATGATCCTCTGTAGCTTCATTAAATAAGCTCTTAATATATTGTTCAAGTATATCTGTCATATTATTATTCATAATAAGGGCACCTCCTTTATTGACTAAAATTGACCTTTATTAAATTATACTACATCTATAATATTTTGTATATAAAAAACATTAATTTTTCGGCATATACAGATAAAAAAAGAACGACTATAATATTATGATTTCATAAAAATCTATATTATTAAGTCATCCTTTAAAATTCTATTTTCTAATAAAAATACCTAAATTAAAAATACTTATTTCTATGGGAGTGACTCAAAAATCGTGATTTTTTAAGAAACAAGATTTTGTCGAGTCACCCCCGCACAGTTTATTAAATATCTAAAAAGCTTTCATAAAGTGAATTTAGATATCAATAAACCCCTGCGTCTATGAGTTATCATATGAACTTTGTTAAGCTTTAGGCCTTTTGGGTTAGATCCCTTTTTAATTTTGATTTCCTATTAAAGATTAAATTCATTACTATTGCCACAACTGTTCCTAAAACAATTCCACTATCAGTGAACATACGAACAAAACTTGGTAATTGTGCAAAAGCCGTTGGTACTGTAGTAACACCAAGTCCTAATCCTACTGAACAAGCAATAATCATAAGATTTTCTTGTTTAGCAAAATCAGTATTTCCTAACATTTTAACACCGTAAGCTAGTACCATAACAAACATACTTATCATAGCTCCACCTAATACCGGTTGAGATACAATTGTTGCTAAAGCTCCTATTTTAGGTATCGAACCGAATACCAATAATAATAGAACCATAACATACATAACTTTTTTGCTTTTAACACCAGAAATTCAAACAAGTCCTACGTTTTGAGAATATGTTGTATACGGAAAAGCATTAACTAAAGATCCTATCATAACAGCTAAACCTTCTGCCAAGTAACCCCTCTTCTTAAATCAAGCTCTTTTACTTCTTGATTACAAATATTTCCTAGGGCATAATACACTCCTGTTGATTCTATCATACTTACAATACCAACGATTGTAAATATTAAAATCTCACTAGCGTTAAATTCAAAACCAGTAAATTTAAACGGGGTTCGATGTTGGAACCATCCTGCTTGAGAAACTTCAGAAAAACTTACCATTCCCATAAAACTAGCAATAACAGTACCTGATACTAAACCTAATAATATTGCTATAGAGTGTATAAAACCAGTTGTAAATTTATAAATAACCAAAATAATAGCAAGTGTTATACATGCAAGTATAATATTTTAGGATTACCAAAATCTTTAGCTCCTTGTCCTCCCGCTATATAATTCATAGCCACAGGAACTAAAGTAATACCAATAATAGTCACAACACTACCAGTAACAACTGGCAGGAATAATTTTGTAACTTTAGCAAAAAATGGCGCTATCGCAACTACAACTAATCCAGAAACAAAAATTGCTCCATACATAGTTGCTAATCCTACACTATTACCAATTGCTATCATTGGTACAACAGCCATAAAAGTACAACCTAATACAACAGGCAATTCAATACCTGTAAATTTACCTCTATAAACTTGTAAAAATGTAACAATCCCACACATAAAAATATCAACTGAAACTAAATATGTTGTTTATTCCACTGTAAGTCCAAGACCTCCTGCTACTATTATTGGAACAATTACCGCTCCTGCGTACATAGCAAGAACATACTGTAAACTTAAAATAAAAGTTTTCAAAATACCATTCTCCTTAGTTATATATTAATTTCGACAAATATAACTATATAAATACAAAAAATCACCTATAATTACTTATAGGCGATCTGAAATTCTTCAACAAATAAATGGGAGTAACTCAAAAATCGTGATTTCGGGGAAATCCATTTTGTCAAGTCACCCCCGCGCAGTCTATTAGATATCTAAAAAGCTTTTATAAAGCGGATTTAGATATCAATAAACCACTGCGTCTATGAATTTTCTTATAAACTTTCTTAAAATCTAGGATTTTTGGGACAACTCCAATAATATTATAATAAAAATGCCCATAGTCATCAAATTTACGGTCTGATGGTAGAAACTTGCAAGCCTTATTCTTGCCTTTATATGTGCTATAATTTGTCTGTACATGATATAATATCAATTTTCAAAATGATTTTCAAGTGTTACCTGTTTTTTCTTTTATATTTTTTTTGTTAATTTAAAATTATACTGTATGAATGATAATTACTTATTCTATTACCTTCAATTTACCTCTAAAGTCCTCTATACTTGAGTACCCTTTTTCTTTCATTACTTCTTGAAGTTCTTTAGTAAGTCTAGCGAAAACTGAAACTCCTTCTTTATGAAGAGTTGTTCCCACTTGTACTAAATCAGCACCACATAGAATGTGTTCAAACACATCTTTACCATTTATAACTCCACCTGTTCCTATAATTTTAATGCTAGGATTTAAGCGTTCTCTAAATGCACGAACATTCGCTAGAGCTGTTGGTTTAATATATTCTCCACCAAGTCCTCCAAAACCACCTTTTGGTTTGATAACTACTTGTTCTTTATCTAGATCAATATATAAACCATTCCCTACACTATTTACACTATTTACATACGTTAATGGATATTTATTTAAAATTTTAGCCATTTCATCAAAATGAGCAATATCAAAATATGGAGGTAGTTTTACCCCAATAGGTTTCGTAAAGAATGTGAATACCTCAGCTAATAATTTGTCTGTAAGTTCAAAGTCATAAGCAATCTGAGGTTTACCCGGCACATTCGGACATGATAAGTTAAACTCAGTAACTCCATCATATTCACTTTCTTGAATTTTTTTTAATAATCCTATATTTTCATCATAACTCATACCAGTTACCGATAAAAACTGTAATTTGGCACCTGCTCTTTGACGTTTAATAACATAATCTAAATAATAATCTAAACCATTATTTGGCAACCCCATTGAATTAATACTTCCTAAAGCAGTATCATAATATCTTGGTTCAGGATTTCCCTCTCTATAATCACGAGTGGCAGTCTTAGTAACAAATGCCCCCGCTTCACTAGCCACTAATTCATCAAGTTCATTAGTCGTCATACAGTAAACTCCTGATGCATTCATTAATGGATTAGCTAATTCTACATCTAAAAAATTTGTTTTTAACATTTCTCATACCTCCTATGTATACTAATAACAGTTTATCACAAAACACTCTTAATAACCATTGATAAAACTAGTTTTAGTTTGTATTTTAATAAAAAAGGAGAAGGGGCTGACCCAAAAGTCCTAAAATTTAACAAAGTTTATATAAGAGCTTATGGACGCAGTGGTTTATTGATATCTAAATTCGCTTTATAAAAGCTTTTTAGATATCTAATAAACTGTGCGGGGGTGACTCAACAAAATCGATTTCTTCGAAATCGCGATTTTTGAGTCACTCCCAATTCTCCTTCTTTAAATGCTAGTAATTTCCTTATCTAAAATAAACAATTCTTAATTATGCTTCTAGATACTTAATGATATCTAAATACAAATTATCCATTTTTGGTAAAATGTCTTTTATTCTATCAGAATGATCTTCTTTTAACCATGAAGTAGGTTTCTCATATAATACTTCAGTCTTATCTTCTCTCTTAATAAGTAATAATTTTAATGGTAGGTTAAAACTTAGATATAAGTCATCTTGCATTAATAGTGTACCTACTTTCGGATTTCCAAAAACTACATATTGTATATCCTCTAATTCTAAATCAACATTTTTAGCATATTCACCTTGGTTTATATTTAAAAATTGGTGAATGTTATTTTTTTCTAAATATTCATCTACTTTTGATTTTACATTGACAAATTCGTCATTAATTAGATATTTTTCCATAATTTACCTCTTTTTACTATTATTAAGTTTATTTGATTTCATAATACACTAATTATCTACTTTTGTCATCAATTTAGTTTCCGAGAAAATTATTAGTTTTCTTCGTTGAATAAATTTATATTTTACAATTTTTATCCATTAATCTCATCAATAACCTCTTTTAATAATTCATATGAGTAATGTTGAGCTTGTTCATCATAGATATATGAATTTATCATTAACTCATCAAATTCAACCCTATTTTTTAAATCTAAAATCTGATTTTTTACAGTTTCCTTATTACCAATAAATGAGATTTTTGTCATCTGGGCAACGGCAGATTTTTCTTGATCAACTATCTCTTCATGTTCAAATGCAATCGGCCCAAAATGTGGCACTTTAGTTGTAGCTATATAATTTTTCCAAACCGCTTCCTCTGATTGTACCGGAGGAACCATGCCTTGAGGATTACTTGTAATGATATTTAAAAATGATTGAATCTGAGTTGTTGATAATCTTTTTGCTTCTTCATCAGTATCTGCAACAACTGCATTGGCACCTAAAATTACATACGGCTCACTTAAAACTTCTGATGGTTTAAAGTAATGTCTATAAATTGCTACTGCATTTTCCATCATAGCTGGGGCAAAA
>QWCF01000966.1_pt1 | contig 10383 bp, 9 predicted proteins | sample 1972521 | NCBI WGS metagenome assembly QWCF01 (sample SAMN09866715, study PRJNA288562) | Human oral metagenome isolate term4_saliva, whole genome shotgun sequencing...
ACCTGATCCAACTTCAATAGTGGGAAGCGGTCGATGTGTTTGGCAATCATGGCTTGTGCGGTTTGCCGGAAGAAGGTGCTCATGGGAAATCCCCTAAATATCTTGGTGGGAATTTAGGGGATTTTGGGGAATTTTGCAAAGGTCTCAGCACAACTCTTCGATAAGCTCTGCCTGTGTTTTTTCGTGATCGGGTTTGTCGGCGATGAAGGGGTTTTTGCGGTGTTCGGTCATGGTTTTGGATTGTGGATGTTCGAGTGCGCCGATACCGCCTTCCTGATAGGCGCGTATCCATCGCCGCAAGTGGGTTCGGGAGATGCCGTAGTGGTCTGCAGTACGCTGTTGACTGCGTATGTGCAGGTAGTGGAGTACGGCTTGGTATTTGAAGTGTAATGTATATTTGCTCATAAAAAAACTGCACCTTGGTGGTTGGAGGGTATGTCTCCAACTTTTGGGGTGCAGTTCAGTTTTCAGACGACCTTTTCTTATGAATCAAACTGAGAAAGCACCTTTCAATCCTACATTCAAAATGTCAACAATTTTATGGACAAAGATACAAAAACCAAGAAACCCAAATCATATTTATCCTATAAAAATCAAAAAACAATCTTCACAATATTCAAACAACGTTAAAAGATGAAAGATTTTGTCTTGATTGAACAGGCGGTTTGCGTTATCGTTTGCATTCTTTCATTCATAAACTCTGTGTTTCATCCCAATTGATTGGACAGTCTGACTGTCGCCGTGTTTCTTCAATGCGCGTACCCTAAACCGCTGCTTGGAGGGCTTGCATTACAGGTGCTGTGGCGAGGCGGGTTGCCCCTATTGGTTTGAAGCCGTATAAAAGAGGTCATTATGCAATTATCAGGTGCACAAATCATAGTGCAAAGTCTCAAAGCCGAAGGTGTAGAGTATGTTTTCGGCTATCCGGGCGGCGCAGTCATCGAAATCTACGACGCTATTTTCCAACTCAATAAATTCAAGCATATCCTGGCACGCCACGAGCAGGCGGCGGTACACGCGGCAGATGCGTATTCGCGCGTCAGCGGCAAAGTCGGCGTTGCGCTGGTTACTTCCGGACCGGGCGTGACCAATGCGTTGACCGGCATTGCCACCGCATACAGCGACTCTATTCCGATGGTGGTCATCAGCGGACAGGTCGGTAATTCGCTCATCGGTACGGATGCGTTTCAAGAGGTGGATACGGTCGGCATTACCCGTCCGTGCGTCAAACACAACTTCTTGGTAACCAATGTCAACGAACTTGCCGAGACCATCAAGAAAGCATTCCAAATCGCCGCCAGTGGCCGACCCGGCCCGGTCGTGGTCGATGTTCCTAAAGATGTAACGCAGGCGATGGCGAAATTCAGCTATCCGCAGGAAGACATCTTTATCCGCTCTTACCAACCTGTCGTACAAGGCCATATCGGGCAGATTAAAAAAGCCGTCCAAATGTTGGCTTCCGCCAAACGTCCGGTCGTTTATTTCGGCGGCGGCGTGGTATTGGGCAATGCTTCGGAAGAGCTGACGAAGTTTGTCCGCATGACGGGCGCACCGTGTACCGGCACACTGATGGGTCTGGGCGCATATCCTTCAAGCGACCGACAATTCTTGGGTATGCTGGGTATGCACGGCACTTACGAAGCCAACCTCGCTATGCAAAACGCAGATGTCGTGTTGGCTGTGGGCGCGCGTTTTGACGACCGTGTCGTATCCGTTCCGTCCAAATTCTTTGAAAAAGCCAAAAAAGTCATTCATATTGATGTTGACCCGTCCAGCATCGCCAAACGCGTCAAAGTCGATATTCCGATTGTCGGCGATGTGAAAAACGTGTTGACCGAAATGATCGGCTTGTGGGGCAAGCAAGATACGACTCCCGCGTCCGATTCTTTAGACAAATGGTGGAAAAGCATCGAAGAATGGCGTTCGCGAGACTGTCTGTGGTTTGACAACGACAGCGAAATCATCAAACCGCAATACGTCGTGCAAAAACTTGCCGAAATCACCAACAACTCCGCCATCATCACTTCGGACGTAGGGCAACACCAAATGTTCGCGGCGCAATATTATCCGTTCGAACGCCCGCGCCAATGGCTTAACTCCGGCGGCTTGGGTACGATGGGTGTAGGTTTGCCGTATGCGATGGGCGCGAAACTTGCCGCCCCCGATCAAGACGTGTTCTGCATTACCGGCGAAGGTTCGATTCAGATGAACATCCAAGAATTGTCTACCTGCTTCCAATACCGCATTCCGGTAAACGTCGTTACCCTAAACAACGGCTACCTCGGCATGGTTCGCCAATGGCAGGAGCTGTATTACGGCAACCGCGAATCGGAAACCTATTTCGATTCCCTGCCCGATTTCGTCAAACTGGCGGAAGCATACGGCCACATCGGCATCCGCGTGGACAAAAAATCCGATGTTGAAGGCGCGCTTTTGGAAGCGGTCAAACAAAAAGACCGTTTGGTATTTATGGACTTCTTGACCGACAAAAAACAAAACGTGCTGCCCATGGTCGGCAACGGCAAAGGTTTGGACGAAATGGTCCTGCCGCCGCATATGCGCGAAAACCCGAAAGCGTAAGGAGAACGACAATGCGACATATCTTATCTGTTCTGATGGAAAACGAATCAGGCGCGATGAGCCGCGTGGTCGGTCTTTTCTCCGCTCGCGACTACAACATCGACTCCTTGGCAGTAGCCCCGACTGAAGACAAAACCCTTTCGCGCATGACCATCGTTACCCATGGCGACGAGCAAGTCATCGAACAAATCACCAAGCAACTCAATAAATTAATTGAGGTGATTAAAGTGGTCGATTTGAACGAAAGCCGTTTTGTCGAACGCGAATTGATGCTGGTAAAAGTCCGCGCCGTCGGCAAAGACCGCGACGAATTTTTACGTCTGACCGAAATATACCGTGGCAGCATCATCGACGTAACCGACCGCAGCTACACCATTGAAATCACAGGCTCTACCGACAAACTCGACTCCTTCCTCGAAACTGTCGGACGCGCCCAGATTTTGGAAACCGTACGCACAGGCGCAGCCGGTATCGGTCGCGGCGAGCGTATTTTGAAAATTTAAAACCGTCAGTTTTCAGACGACCCGATAGGTCGTCTGAAAACAAAAACGGCAGGAGAGATTGATGCCAAACATTAAAATCGTCGCACTGGTTACCGTTAAACCCGAATACACGGAAACGCTGAAACCCTTGTTCCAAAGCCTGGTCAAAGCCAGCCGCGCAGAAGAAGGCAACATCAGCTACGATTTACATCAAGAAATCGGCAAACCCAACCGTTTCGTCTTTGTCGAAAATTGGAAATCTCAAGCAGCCATCGACGCGCACAACGCAAGCGAACATTTCCAAGGTTTCGTTAAAGCCATCGACGGCAAAACCGACGCACTCGAAATCGTTTTGATGGAAGAACTCTCCGTTTAACCCTTTACCCTCAATCCAACTGTCCGGCATCCTCAACACAAGGCCGGAACCCATTTTATCCAAAGGAAATCAAATGCAAGTTTATTACGATAAAGACGCCGACCTGTCCCTGATCAAAGGTAAAACCGTCGCCATCATCGGCTACGGCTCACAAGGCCACGCCCACGCGGCAAACCTGAAAGATTCAGGCGTAAACGTAGTAGTCGGACTGCGCCAAGGCGGTTCTTGGAAAAAAGCCGAAGCGGCCGGTTTTGAAGTATTGTCCGTGGCCGATGCCACCAAAAAAGCAGACGTAGTGATGATTCTGCTGCCCGATGAAAACCAACCCGTCGTGTACAAAAACGAAGTCGAGCCTAACCTGAAACAAGGTGCGGCACTGGCGTTCGCACACGGCTTCAACGTCCACTACAACCAAATCGTACCGCGCGACGACTTGGACGTGATTATGGTCGCCCCTAAAGGTCCTGGCCACACTGTACGCAGCGAATTCCTGAAAGGCGGCGGCGTCCCTTCACTGATCGCCGTTTACCAAGATAAAAGCGGCAAAGCCCGCGACATCGCCCTGTCTTACGCAGCAGCCAACGGCGGCACCAAAGGCGGCGTTATTGAAACTAACTTCCGCGAAGAAACCGAAACCGACCTCTTCGGCGAACAAGCCGTATTGTGCGGCGGCGCAGTCGAGCTGGTGAAATGCGGCTTTGAAACCTTGGTTGAAGCCGGCTACGCACCTGAAATGGCTTACTTCGAATGCCTGCACGAGCTGAAATTGATCGTGGACTTGATGTACGAAGGCGGCATTGCCAACATGAACTATTCCATTTCCAACAACGCGGAATACGGCGAATACGTTACCGGCCCTGAAGTCATCACGTCTGCTACCAAAGAAGCGATGAAAAAAGCCCTGTACCGTATTCAAAGCGGCGAATACGCCAAAATGTTCATTCAAGAAGGCGCAACCAACTACGCCAGCATGACCGCACGCCGTCGTCTGAATGCCGACCACCAAATCGAAAAAGTCGGCGCACAACTGCGCTCCATGATGCCTTGGATTGCCAAAAACAAACTGGTCGACTTGGATAAAAACTAATTCGATTCAGCTAACAAAAAACCTGCCCGATAATTCGGGCAGGTTTTTTGTTATACACAGCGTAAAAAGGTCGTCTGAAAACCCAAATGTATTTCAGACGACCTTTTTATACCTAAGCTCTAAAAACTGCTTACTTCACAATCTCAACCGGACCATGATCGTCGCAGTGGTCGCCGTGTTGATGGTGCAGGCGGCCGTTGACGATATAGTCGGTGTGATCGCCGTGCGGTACGGCTTCATGGCCGCAGCCTTCGCCGTGAACGTGACCTTGGCAGGTGTCGACGGGATGGCAGCCGTCGGGATTGGTTTCATTGACGCTTAAGCTGTGTTCGTCGTAATGACCATTGTGTTCGTGGTGCAGATGACCGTCGTGCAGATAGTCGGTATGGTCGTCATGTTTGATGGCGGTATGGCCGCAACCGGCACCGTGGGTATGATCGTGATGATCGTGGATTTTGCAAGTCATTTTGATTCCTCTTTATCGGCAGTTGAATTCAAACCCTTTAGGTTACGTCCCTATAATATCCTTTTTTGGCATTTCAGTAAACAATTTCTTCTTTATTAACATAGTGTTACGGTATATCATTATAGCTTTTAAAGGTCGTCTGAACGTACGATTTCGAAGATATGTCTGTTGCAACTGTTTCAGACGACCCAACCATTCGTTATCATTTATAATGTCATTTCCTAGACGGCTTGGCAGCTTATGCCGATGGTTTGCGGGTCGTCTGAAAACAATATCAAGATAAATATAGGATTTTTCACTATGTGGGACACAGTACGGCAATGGCTGCATACTCTGCCGGTACGCGAGGAAGTGGTGGAATCGGTGCTGATGGTCATGGCACTGCTGGTTTTGCGGGGCGTTTTGCTGAAACTGTATCTGCGCCGCCACCCGCATTACAGCATTGAGGAAAAACGCCGCTCCTTGGTACTCGGCCGCAATCTGACGCTGATTTTGACGATTTTCGGGCTGGCGGTAATTTGGGCGACACAAATCCAGACGCTGGCGCTGTCGATGTTTGCCGTAGCGGCGGCGATTGTGGTGGCGACGAAGGAACTGATTATGTGTTTGTCGGGCAGCATCTTGCGCTCGGTAACGAAACAATATTCGGTCGGCGACTATATTGAAGTGAACGGCCTGCGCGGGCGTGTGGTCGATATTAATCTTTTGAACACGTTGATGATGCAGATCGGCCCGAACCCGCTGGTCGGTCAGCTTTCGGGCAAGACTCTGTCGTTTCCCAACAGCCTGCTTTTGAACCACTCCGTCCGCCGCGACAATATCTTGGGCGATTATGTGATTCATACGGTGGAAATTCCCGTGCCGATTCATTTGGATTCGGATGTGATTGTAGGTCGTCTGAAAGCCGTATTGGAGCCTTTGTGCCAACCTTATGTACCTGCCATCCAGCGGCATTTGGAAAACGTGCAGGCGGAGAAGCTGTTCATTACCCCTGCCGCCCAGCCGCGCGTAACCCGCGTGCCGCATGACGACAAGGTGTACCTTATCATCGTGCGCTATGCCTCGCCCGTGGCGAAGCGTTTAGAAATCCAGCAGGCGGTCATGGACGAATTTTTGCGCGTACAATACCGCCTGCTAAACCCTCAAGCTTAACCCCATAATCTATTAATAATCAGGAAAAAACTATGTTGCCCGAATTCGCCCTTACGCAAATGTACCCCGTCATCATGACCCCCAGCCACGACGGGAAATATTTCCACAATTACGTCCTTTCGCTGCTCAACATCGTCAACACCAGCGCGCAAAACGGCTGGCCGCTGCAAGTAATGATGCAGCGCGGCGAGAGCCTGATTACCCGCGCGCGCAATAATTGCGTGGCGACCTTCTTGGAAAACCAAGAATGGACGCACCTCTTCTGGATAGACTCTGACATCGGTTTTTCCGCCGAAGCGTTCTACCGCCTGCTTTTGGCGGATAAAGACGTCGTTGCCGGCATTTATCCGCTGAAACGGGAAAACTGGCCTGACGAAGGCGTTCCCGCCGGCACGACCCAAGCGGATTTCGAGCGGATGTACACCGCCTACACCGTCAACACAGGCGATAAAAACGAAAACGGCGAAATCGTCCTGCGCGTCGATGAAGAAGGCTTTATGAAAGTCGATGACGCGCCGACCGGATTCATGGTCATCAAACGCAGCGTGTTCGAAAAAATGATGGCCGCCTACCCCGAGCTGAACTACATCTCCGACAGCGACTACAAACGCGAAGACAAAGGGCTGCACTACCGCTTCTTCGACTGCATGGTCGATCCCGAAAGCAAACGCTACCTTTCCGAAGACTACACGTTCTGCCGCCTGTGGCAGCAAATCGGCGGCGAAGTTTATGTCGACGTCCAATCCAACCTGACCCACCAAGGCGCGAAAATCTACCGCGGCGCGTTTGCCGACTCACTGCAAACCAATATCGCACAAGCCGTGTTCGCCCCCGCCGGCACACCGATGAGCCTCGACCTCGCCGCCCCGCTCGCATCCAACCCGCGCGGCGCAGAATAGCGTAAAAACAGGGAAAGACGCTTTAAGCCTGACGCGATGGCACTATATCTCCCCTATTGTTTGCCCCGTCGTTTTCAGACGACCCCGAATCCAAACAGGTCGTCTGAAAACACAATCGGTTCGCCCGAACGGCAAACCTAAAACCCTAGACACACATTATCCCCATTTTCCCATTGACTCAGGCGGCAGCCATTTTTCAGACGACCTCCGTCCGACCCCGCCACCCACACAAAGGAATCCCATCTATGACCGACAACGTACTGCTCCATTTGGGCGAAGAACCCCGTTTCGACGCCATCCAAACCGCCGACATCAAACCTGCCCTGCAAACCGCCATCGCCGAAGCGCGCGCGCAGATTGCCGAAGTCAAAGCCCAAACGCACACCGACTGGGCGAACACCGTCGAACGTCTGACCGGCATCACCGAGCGCGTCGGCAGGATTTGGGGCGTCGTGTCCCATCTCAACTCCGTCGTCGATACGCCCGAACTGCGCGCCGTCTATAACGAACTGATGCCCGAAATCACCATCTTCTTCACCGAAATCGGACAAGACATCGAGCTGTACAACCGCTTCAAAACCATCAAAAACTCCCCCGAGTTCGACACCCTGTCCCCCGCACAAAAAACCAAGCTCAACCACGACCTGCGCGATTTCGTCCTCAGTGGCGCAGAATTGCCGCCCGAACAGCAGGCAGAACTGGCGCAACTGCAAACCGAAGGCGCGCAACTCTCCGCCAAATTCTCGCAAAACGTCTTAGACGCGACCGACGCCTTCGCCCTCTACTTCGACGACGCCGCACCGCTTGCCGGCATCCCCGAAGACTCGCTCGCCATGTTTGCCGCCGCTGCGCAAAGCGAAGGCAAAACAGGCTACAAAATCGGTTTGCAGATTCCGCACTACCTCGCCGTCATCCAATACGCCGACAACCGCGAACTGCGCGAACAAATCTACCGCGCCTACGTTACCCGCGCCAGCGAACTTTCAGACGACGGCAAATTCGACAACACCGCCAACATCGACCGCACGCTCGAAAACGCCCTGCAAACCGCCAAACTGCTCGGCTTCAAAAACTACGCCGAACTATCGCTGGCAACCAAAATGGCGGACACCCCCGAACAAGTCCTCACCTTCCTGCACGACCTCGCCCGCCGCGCCAAACCCTACGCCGAAAAAGACCTCGCCGAAGTCAAAGCCTTCGCCCGCGAACGCCTGAACCTCGCCGACCCGCAGCCGTGGGACTTGAGCTACGCCAGCGAAAAACTGCGCGAAGCCAAATACGCATTCAGCGAAACCGAAGTCAAAAAATACTTCCCCGTCAGCAAAGTTCTGGCCGGTCTGTTCGCCCAAATCAAAAAACTCTACGGCATCGGATTCACCGAAAAAACCGTTCCCGTCTGGCACAAAGACGTGCGCTACTTCGAGCTGGAGCAAAACGGCAAAACCATAGGCGGCGTCTATATGGACCTCTACGCCCGCGAAGGCAAACGCGGCGGCGCGTGGATGAACGACTACAAAGGCCGCCGCCGCTTCGCCGACGGCACGCTGCAACTGCCCACCGCCTACCTCGTCTGCAACTTCACCCCGCCCGTCGGCGGCAAAGAAGCCCGCTTAAGCCATGACGAAATCCTCACCCTCTTCCACGAAACCGGCCACGGCCTGCACCACCTGCTCACCCAAGTCGACGAACTGGGCGTATCCGGCATCAACGGCGTCGAGTGGGACGCAGTCGAGCTGCCCAGCCAGTTTATGGAAAACTTCGTCTGGGAATACGACGTCTTGGCACAAATGTCCGCCCACGAAGAAACCGGCGAGCCCCTGCCGAAAGAACTCTTCGACAAAATGCTCGCCGCCAAAAACTTCCAACGCGGCATGTTCCTCGTCCGCCAAATGGAATTCGCCCTCTTTGACATGACCATTTACAGCGAAGACAACGAAGGCCGTCTGAAAAACTGGCAACAGGTTTTAGACAGCGTGCGCAAAGAAGTCGCCGTCATCCAACCGCCCGAATACAACCGCTTCGCCAACAGCTTCGGCCACATCTTCGCCGGCGGCTACTCCGCAGGCTATTACAGCTACGCATGGGCGGAAGTCCTCAGCGCCGACGCCTACGCCGCCTTTGAAGAAAGCGACGACGTTGCCGCCACAGGCAAACGCTTCTGGCAGGAAATCCTCGCCGTCGGCGGCTCCCGCAGCGCGGCAGAATCCTTCAAGGCCTTCCGCGGACGCGAACCGAGCATAGACGCACTGCTGCGCCACAGCGGCTTCGACAACGCGGCTTGATAGTAAGGTTGATATTAAAAATATAGCGGATTCGATATAGAAATACCTGAACCGTCATTCCCGCGCAGGCGGGGATCCGGATCGTAAAGTTAAAGAAACCGTTTTATCCAATAAGTTCCTGTGCGGGCAGGTCTGGATTCCCGCCTGCGCGGGAATGACGGCGAAGATGTTTTTTATAGTGGATTAACTTTAAATCAGGACAAGGCGACGAAGCCGCAGACAGTACAGATAGTACGGCAAGGCGAGGCAACGCCGTACTGGTTTAAAGTTAAATGTCAGAAATGACAACATACGCAGCACCTGAATTTCATAAAGAGGCTTTTAATTGCCCGCATTGCGGGGCATATGCGTATATGCAATGGATTGGTATATATCAAGATCGCAGATACGATCTAACAGCGATTCCATATAAGTGTGCACTTTGCCCACATTGTAAACAAATCAGTCTTTGGAAATCTTTTGAAGACTCTTTCTTGGGTGAAATGCTCTACCCTGATTTCGGATCTACCCCACTTCCTGCCGAAGATATGCCCGAAGATGTCAAAAAAGATTACGAGGAAGCTGCCCGAATTTTCATCAAATCCCCTCGAGGGGCAGCAGCATTACTGCGTTTAGGCTTGCAAAAATTATGTATTCATTTGGGAGAAGAAGGAAAAAACATCAATACCGACATCAGGTCGCTGGTTGAAAAAGGCGTATTCTCAGGACAGGTTGTCAAAGTTGCCGATACTTTGCGTATTACCGGAAATAATGCCGTACATCCCGGTCAAATTTCAGATGAAGATTTTGATAGGGCTGCCGGGAAAATGTTCGACCTAATCAATTTCATTGTGAAGAAAGCGATTACCGAACCGAAAGAACTGGACGAGCTCTACCAACTAATGCCCGAAAAAGCAAGAAACGCCGCAGAAGAGAAAGATAAAAGAAACTTGCAAAATCAGGAACAAAATCCTTCCGCCCCACCTACTCAAAAGTAACGGCAGGTAGTTTGAGACCTTTGCAAAATTCCCCAAAATCCCCTAAATTCCCACCAAGACATTTAGGGGATTTCTCATGAGC
>QWCF01001320.1_pt1 | contig 10364 bp, 9 predicted proteins | sample 1972521 | NCBI WGS metagenome assembly QWCF01 (sample SAMN09866715, study PRJNA288562) | Human oral metagenome isolate term4_saliva, whole genome shotgun sequencing...
CATCTTGGTCAGGGCAGCCAGCATACAGAGAAAGTCAGCTGGACTAATGGGCCAAATCATCATAAAGATAAAGAAACGGTCAAAACGATTGCCCTTATCCAACCAACCGATATACTTGTCATAGGTGCGCTTGCTGACGACAGACTGAACAAAGGCAGCCCCATAGAGGCGCACTAGATAAAAGATAATGGCACAGCCAATGACAATGCCGATATAGTTGTAGATAGTCCCGATGATGTGGCCGTAGATAAAGACGCCAGCCACAGAGGTCAAGGCCCCTGGAATGATAGGGACGACCGTTTGTAGGATTTGTAAAAAGATAAAGAGAGGTGGCCCCCAGATACCTGCCTGCTGGATAAAGGCAGAGAGGGTTTCCTTAGACTGTAAAATCTCAGCCTGATAAGCCCAAATACAGAAAATCAAACTCCCAACTCCACCGACAATCGATGAGATATTGATAACTTGCTGTAAAAGGGGAGAAACAGCTTTCATTTGTTTATCCTGTGACATGTAAACTCCTCATAGATAGTATAACTCTACTATACCATATTTTGTTTGCGATGGCAAGACGAAAAGATTTTTCTGAATTAACAAGAGTACAAATCCCAGCAGCTCTGCATTTGATGCGTATGGGCTATACCTATCTTTCTCGCAATGGGAAGGAAATTGCAGAAAGAGATCCAGATACCAATATTCTTGTATCTGTTTTTAAGGAGCAATTTTTAACATTTAATAACTATTTAACAGATGAAGATTTTGAGAGAGAATTGGCCAATATCAAGCTGGAACTGGATCAAAATGATTTAGGACGCTCCTTCTTTAAAAGGATACAGGGACAAGAAGGTGCTGTTTATATCGATTGGGAAAATCCTGAGGCCAATACCTTCCATTTGGCGCTTGAAGTCACTTGTCAAAATGGACAAGATGAATTTCGTCCGGATATAGTTGTGTTTATCAATGGACTTCCCCTTTCTTATATCGAAGTTAAACAACCAAATGCTATCCGTGATGGAAAGACGGGGATTCAGTCAGAACAGGACAGAACCAGATACCGTTTTGAAAATCGTAAGTTCCGTCGTTTTAACAATATTACTCAATTGATAGCTTTATCAGATAATTTACCTTATATCAGTGGCCAAGGTCAACAAAAACAGGGTTCTTACTACGGTTCAAATGCCTATTCAAAAACCAAGTTTAATGCTTTCAAAGAAGAAAGAGAAGTAGATTTTCTTGGTTCAATTATACCTTTAAGAGATGAACAAATTGATTTCGTACTTGAGGATGTGAAGCGTTTTGCTCTCAAATCTCAACCAGAATTTACAACAAACTTACAGCCCGACACTCCCTGCAATACTTTCCTGTCTTCTTTGTATCAAAAAGAACGCCTGCTTTTCATGCTTCACTTTGGGCTGGTCTATGTAGAAGAAGAAAGCAAGGAAGGGCAGATACAATTGCAGAAGCATGTCATGCGTTATCCGCAGTATTTTGCAACTCGTGCTATAGAAGAAACCATCGCAAGAGGTATCAAGAAGGGCGTTATCTGGCATACACAGGGTTCAGGTAAGACTGCTCTGGCTTTCTTCAATATCCGATATCTGACCAATTATTTTTCAAAACAGGGGATTGTTCCGCAGTTTTACTTTGTCGTTGATCGCTTGGATTTGGCAGACCAAGCCTTTAAGGAATTTACCAAAAGAGGTCTAAAAGTTAAGCGTATCAACAATCCTAGAGAACTGATGATTCAGATCTAACGGATCGCTCTGGCTATGATTTCAATCGTCAAAACATCTACTTTATCGATGAAGCACATCGCTCTTATAACGAACGAGGTTCTTACTTGCCAAATCTCTATCAGGCAGATACCAATGCAATCAAGATTGCTCTGACAGGAACTCCTTTAATTACTTACAAGAAAGATGGTAAGACCAAGGAAAGCCATGCGACTACACGTGATATTTTTGGAGATTATATCCATAAATACTACTACAACCAGTCTATAGATGATGGTTTTACCTTGCGTTTGATGCGAGAAGATATAGAGACGTCCTATAAAGATAATCTCAGAGCAATTAATGAAGAAATCCAACGTGGGGATTTATCCAAAGAAGATATCTTTGCTCATCCGCACTATGTGGAAATTGTCTGTGATTCGTCCAAGCAGGCGCGTGAGCTTGAAAAGCAGTTAGAAGAACGACGAAAGGCTGGAACAACCAACTTGACCTCTGCTCTCATCCTCCATGATGAGGGAGACAAGGAAGAGAAAAAGGAAAAGGTGGATGCCTATAAAGAAGGTAAGATTGACCTCATTATCGTCTATTCCATGCTCTTGACAGGTTTTGATGCGCCTCGCCTCAAGCGTCTCTATCTAGGCCGCAAGATTAAGGCTCATAACCTACTCCAGACTTTGACTCGTGTGAATCGTCCTTACAAGGACTACCTCTTTGGCTATGTAGTTGATTTTGCGGATATTTCCAAAGAGTTTGACAAAACCAATCGTGCATATTTGGAAGAACTCAATCAAGAGTATGATACGACCCTGACTGGGGAAAATGGAGAGGATGTGTTTGGTTCGCTCTTTGTGCCCGCTGAGGAAATTTCTCAGGAACTCGGTAAGACAGAGCGCATCCTCATGGACTATCCGACCTCTAATCTAGAGTTCTTTTCTCAATCAATTGATGATATTAAGGATAGAAAGCAACTAAATGAACTACGAAAAGCCTTAGAATCGGTTAAGCAGTACTATAATATCGCCCGCTTACTTGGTTATGACCATTTGATTAAGCAGATTGATATTACTCAGATTGCAACTCTGCTCAATGTCATCTCAAGACGCTTGCTGACCTTGTCCCTGATAGATAAGCCAGATGATTTTTCTAGTCGCACCCTTTTAAATCTTGCCATGTCTGAGACCAGTTTTAGTTTTGTCAAGATTGCGGAGGAAGAACTCAGTCTAGCAGCTAATGACCTAGAAGATTTGAAGCGTCGAGTTGCTGGAGGCATCATAAAACAGCGTGATGAGAAAGATCCTGAGTGGGTCTCTCTCTACGAAGAATTCCAGCGCATCATGAAAAAACACCTGATTCATGGGCAAGAAGGCTATACTATGGAAAACATCAAAGAAATTCAAAAAGAGTACGAAGAGCTCTTTAAGTCAGTGGAAGATTATCATACTCATATGAGACGTTTGACGATGAATTTTGACGGAGATGAAATGGCAGCACGTTCCTACAAACACGTAACCAACTCGACTATGGTCAGTGATTTTCCTGCTATTTACCATGTTATCAAGGGTTCTAAAGTCAGACTAGACCGTAAAATCGGTCAAAATCAAGGAGTGCTTGATAACGAGGACTTTCTCAAGAAAATGATTCGAGAAGAAGCTCGGATTGAAATGAAAACCAACCAATCTGCAAGTAGTTTGACAAGACAGGATTTTAATTATATCGTCGAGTCGTTATTTGAAGGATATGAAGAGGAATACCAACACTAATGAATGAAACATATAAAGTCCAAGTCCAAGACTTGGTAGATGATTTGAAAGCGGTCTTTACCCATGCGGGACTAGGAGGAGAAGCGGGTGAGTACAAACTCCTCACCCAGTCCTTCCTCTACAAGTTTTTAAATGATAAGTTTTTATATCAAGCCAAGGTGCTGGATGAATCCAACACTTATGAAAACTTGTTGGCAATGGGTGAAGATGACTATGACTGGCTCTTGGAGGATATCGGTACAAGTACGGCTTGGCTCAAGCCAGACCAGTTGATCGAAACGCTTCACCGTAAGCAAAATGAAGCGACTTTCTACGAGAGTTTTGAAAATACTCTTAACCAGATCGCCATTGATAATAACGATATTTTCTCTGTTCATACGGACGGAGATACAGCTATTCGTCTCTTTGATGAACGCTTGATTACCGACACAATATCAGATAGCAGTAAGCGTAACGAAGTGGCAAAAGCCATCATCAATCTCCTTGCACGCGTCAAGTTTGATGAGACCATTTTTTCACAAGGTTTCGACTTTTTCTCTACTCTCTTTGAGTACATGATCAAGGACTACAACAAAGACGGTGGTGGTAAGTATGCCGAGTACTACACGCCTCACTCTGTGGCTAAGATTATCGCTGATATTCTTGTGGGGAATGACCAACCATCAAACGTGCGTATCTATGACCCATCTGCTGGTTCGGGGACCTTGCTGATGAACCTGGCTAGTCGTATCGGTGTCGATAAGACCACTGTTTACAGTCAGGATATCTCGCAAAAGTCATCCAATCTCCTCCGTCTCAATCTGATCTTGAATGGACTACAGCATTCCATTCATAATATCGTACAGGGAAATACCATTATCGCTAATCGCCATCCTGAGAAGATGGACTATATCGTGTCGAACCCTCCTTTCAAGCTGGACTTTTCAGAGTGGCGTGACCGAGTGGAAAATTTGCCAGAAGCCAGTGAGCGTTTCTTTGCAGGTGTGCCAAAGGTTCCAGCTAAGTCTAAGGACAAGATGGCTATCTATGAGCTCTTTGTTCAGCATATCATCTATTCCTTGAAGGCAGATGGGCAGGCAGCCGTTGTCTTGCCGACAGGCTTTATCACTGCCCAGTCAGGGATTGATAAGGCTATCCGTCAACACTTGGTGGACAATCAAATGCTGGCAGGTGTCGTTTCCATGCCGTCCAATATCTTTGCGACGACAGGGACCAACGTCTCCATACTCTTTATCGATAAGAAAAATAAGGGTGATGTCGTCCTCATCGATGCCTCAAACCTCGGAACCAAGGTCAAGGAAGGCAAGAACCAAAAGACTGTGTTGTCTCCTGAGGAAGAGCAGAAGATCGTCGAGACCTTTATCAAGAAAGAAGCCGTCGAGGACTTTTCTGTCACTGCTTCTTATGAGGAAATAAAGGAGAAAAACTACTCTCTCAGCGCAGGCCAATACTTTGACATCAAGATAGATTATGTGGATATCACAGCAGAAGAGTTTGAAGCCAAGATGACCGCCTTTCAAAACAAACTCTCAGATTTATTCCAGCAATCGCATGCATTGGAGCAGGAAATTGAAGAGCAAATGAAGGGGTTGAAGTATGAGTGAGTGGAAAAGATATAAATTATCAGAACTTTATGAAATGAGTTCAGGAATTTCTTCAACTAAAGAGCAAGCGGGACACGGTTCACCATTTCTTTCATTCTCCGTTGTTTTTAATAATTATTTTTTGCCAGATAGTTTAATTGATTTAATGGATACGACAGATGGCGAGAAGCAAAAATACTCAATAAATGAGGGTGATATATTTTTAACACGCACTAGTGAAACAGTTGATGAATTGGCTATGTCTTCAGTTGCTTTGAAGGATTATCCTGAAGCTAGTTTCAGTGGATTTTTGAAAAGACTTAGGCCTGTTGATAAAACAATTGTTTATCCTAAATTCATGGCTTTTTATTTAAGAAGTCCTTTGTTTAGAAGAACAATAATAAATAATACTGTAATGACACTAAGAGCTAGTTTCAATGAGGCAATGTTTTCATATCTTGAAATTATGCTACCAGATTTTGATACTCAAAAGAAAATTGGTGATTTCCTTTATTCGTTAGAAAAGAAAAAACAAATCAACAACCAAATCAATCAAGAGCTGGAAGCCATGGCTAAGACCCTCTATAACTACTGGTTTGTGCAGTTTGATTTCCCAGACCAGAATGGTAAACCCTACAAATCATCAGGCGGAAAGATGTTCTATCACCCAGAACTCAAACGCGAAATCCCAGAGGGGTGGGGAGTGGAGAGTGTTGGTAATTTATTAGATAAAGTTACTAAAGCTGAAAAAATTGAAAATAATTCGATTGAATTTGTAGGGAGAATACCTGTTATCGATCAGAGTCAAAAATATATTGCAGGTTTTACGAATAACCAGAGCTCTTTAATACAGCCTCAAAATGGACATGTCATTTTTGGAGATCACACCAGAGTAGTAAAATTTATAAATTTTGATTATGCTAGAGGGGCAGATGGGACTCAGGTATTGATTTCTAATAATGAGAATATTTCTAATATATTACTTTATCACATGATTGAAGATTTTGATTTATCGAATTATGGGTATGCTAGACATTTTAAATTTTTAAAAGAGAAATTAGTTATAGTTCCTGATAAAAAAATATCATTAAAATTCGCAAATAAAGCAGATGTGATTTATAAAAAGATTAGGAATAACATTTTTGAAAACCAAGAACTCAACCAACTCCGCGACTGGCTCTTGCCAATGCTGATGAATGGACAGGTTTATATAAGAATAGAGGGGAAAAAATGATTACTAAATTTGGTGAAACTGAAAGATTGAGTAAAAAAACTCAGGCAGCGATAGAAAATATCATAATGATCTTAGAAAGCAGTGGATATAGTGGAGATATATATTGCGGTTATCCGATTATAAATGAAAATGGTAGAAAAGATTTTTTAAAAGCAATTATATTGTTAAAATCTGGAATTTATCTCCTCTATGAGAATGATATTGAAGAAAAAGTATTTTCAAATAGTCTTATCTATTATTTGGCGCAGGATTCTAGCTTAGTAGATATTACTTTAAACTTTAAAGAATATGTGAAGTTGCTAAATACCTCTACAGAATTAAGTGTTGATACATTTGAAGGTAATGATATTTTATCTGACGAAACGTTATTAAAAGTTAATCGGGCTATTCAGCAATCCTTTAATTTAACAAAGACTGATAAGCGAGAAACAAGTTCAGAAGCTACTTTAGGTAGTTTAATAAAAAAAAGAAATAATTATATTGGAAAATATGATGAAACACAATTCAATATGGTTCATAGTACAATTGATTCTCATCAGAGAATTAGAGGACTTGCTGGAAGTGGGAAAACTATTCTAATGCTAAAGAAAATGGCTTATTTACATTTTCAAGAGCCAGATTTAAAGATTGCTTTTATTTTCTATACAACTTCTTTACGAAGTAGTATGATAAAAATGTTTACCGATTTTTATAAAGATTATGATAGGTACAACGAGCCAAATTTTGAAAATATTAAAATTTTTCATTCTTGGGGAGGGAAAGGAAGTAGAGGATTTTATTCTGATATTTGTGAACAAACTGATAGTGAGTATTTTAATTATGGTGAAGCTGTAGAAAAGTCTGGTGGAGAGGATCCTTTTGAGTTTGTATGTAAAAATTTACATGAAGAACTAAAGAAACAGATGGATTATAAAGGAACTTACGATTATATTTTTATTGATGAGGCACAAGATTTTGGGATTAATTTTTTTCATTTGGCATTAGAAACACTTAAAAGAGATGTTCGTACGGGGTACTTAATTTATGCTTATGACGAACTACAATCACTGAGAGCACAAGTTTCTATACCTTCGAAAGTTGATATATTTGGAGAAAGTTCTAGATGTAAGGATATTAATCTGAACATTAGTTATAGGGCGCCTAAAGAAATACTTACTACAGCTCATGCGATAGGTTTAGGTGTTTATAGGAAAGTTGATGATTCGTCAGAAACATCCTTGGTAAATTTTGTAGATGAAACTACACTATTGGATATGGGATATAAAAATATTGGACAAGATTTCAAAGCAGGAAATTATATTACGTTGGAAAGAACTAAAGAGAATAATACTGGAATAGAGATAGATGCCCCCATTCATGTGATTGGTAAGTCATTACAAAATAATATCGTTGCCGCGGAAGTGCTTCGATTGTTAAAAGAAGAAGATGTAAAGCCAAGTGATATTATGTTAATTGATATGGATGGAAATAATTTAACAAAGAACTATAATCAATTTAGCTTAATATTTGACAAAATGTTATATAATACTGGATTAAATAAAAATGTCCATATAAAACTTGTAAGTGGTAAAACGCCTTCGATGACAAAATCAGAAACTTCTATTATTTATACTACTGTTTTTAGAGCAAAAGGTAATGAAGCAAATTTAGTATATTTAATAAATTGTAATAAAATTCAAACTTCAAATAGAAATAGTACATATAGAAATGAAATTTTTACAGCAATGACTCGAGCTAAAGTCAAAGTTTGGCTATATGGAGAAACAGTTGATTTTTTGAAAGATGAGATTGAAGCAACTCGAGAACATGATTATAAGCTTGAATTTATTTATCCTACAGAGCAACAAAAAGAGTCAATTAGAATTATGGGAGATAGTGATGAGAAATTAGAAAATAATATTATTGCTGCTCAGGAATTACCAGTTGAGATTCTGGAACAATTATTAAAACAAAAATTGGGTTCAAAAAATGACTGAATTAGAATTAATTAGGCAACAAATAGAATGTTTATCTGATCTAAAACGTGTTTCTTCTTATATTTTAGAATTTCAAAAGTATGAAAATATTAATCGTCAAACTCTAATAAATCATTCTATAATTGGGAAAAAAACAGGTAAATTTACTTATGAAAATTATGATGAAATGTATAGAGAAATAAAAAACAATGGGAACTGGCAGTTGAAATTGTTAGATGATTCATTTATTAGCTTTTATTATTGTTTTGATAATCAGGGGAGTGTTGTAAAATGTAGTTTATCTTATATTCCATCTATTAACGATGATGCATTAGCAGGTAGACCTTCTAAGTCGGATAGATATGAAGCTTTACTATATTGTTTCATGAATTATATAAGAATTGATTTTGATGAAACAGGATATGAAGCAAGAGTACATGAACTACAACATATGCACAAAGGATTGAATCCAAGGAATAAAAAAAATGGAACAGATGAAATTTATTCGGGACAATCAGATTTAGAAACTTTTATAAACGAAATTAGATTGCCGGTTAAGAGAATTTTTTTTCCAAATGATTTTGTTCAATTTATCTTAGAATATGTATACCATGAGAGTATAGACTGTGTTAGAATAAATCCATGTGTTAATAAAAGAATTGTTATTAATGAAACAGATCAAAATTTTTCTATTGATAATGTTTATAGTAATTGAAAGTCACAATGTTTTTAAAATACAATTTAGAAAACAATTTGTAGATTAACAGATTAGTTTTTCTATCGTTTGATTGTAGAATTTTGTGATGAGGATTTAGAAAAGGTGTTTCCAAGTCCCGTTGAAATCGAAATCCTAAAAATAGAGGAGGTCAGCAATTACTATGAGTAATAAAATTGTTGAATACAAAGACCTGATTGCTTTTCATCCAGGTCAGTATGTTGAAGAGTTGATTGAAGATTATAACGTAACGCAGAAAGAATTTGCTGAGCGTTTGGGAGTTTCTGAAATTAAGCTCTATAAATTAGTGAATGGTGAGGAATCAATTAGTAATGATATTGCTCGGAAGTTAGCAAAGGTCACTAATATCTCGATGATAACTTGGCTCAATCTTCAAAGTATCTACGATGTAAAAATTGAGGAAATCATAGAGTAAACATGGTATAATCTCAAATATGGAAAATAACAACCAACGTGCCCTTTGCCAGCAACTCTGGGCTATAAACAAATATCTTGTTTTGAGCCATTCCAGCAATATTTACAATGAGATTCGCCAGTATCTCAAGAATGAAGAGGTGGAGGTGAGTCAGGTTCAGGAGATGATTGACCGTGCCTGCCATATTCCAGAACACAGGGGTCAGGTTTGCAATGCCTTTCAGCATATTTGGGGCTATTTCAAAAAGAAAGGGACAGATGCTGAGCGCAAGGACTATATGCTCTTGTTGGATCGCTACCGCTTTGGTCAGGCTTCTAAGAAAGATTTAATCGCTAAGACGAGAAATTTACTTGAACGTTACCCAAATGCTTACCTGCAACAGTCTACTTTGTTGAAAGGAGACTCCCATGAGACTTTGGCATGAGGCTTTGATTTCACAGCTTCCTCGTCCTCAACTCTTGGGGCAACATCGAGAGTGTTGCGCCCTGCGTGGCAATGGCTGGGGAATGGTTGGATAAAAACTACCGTGGCAAGACTTGCTCTCCTTATCAAGATTTAGCAGAGGGAAAGTTGACTAGTCCTATTTACAGCGAACATGACGCTACCTACTTTGAGGAGTGTCTGGACAATCTCCGAGAGAAGGGGATTGAGCTATAGTCTTTTCTAATAACAAGCCATAGCCACTTATAAGAATTACTAATAACGCGTTTGAAGAGCCTAACTGAAATAAAGCTATAAAACAAGCTACACAAAGGATTTGAGGCATTTGTCTCGGGTCTTTTTCTTTTGTTTGAAACAGAGGTATAGTTTCAAACTATATCAAAGCCTAATTTTTTACAATTATACAGACGCTTTCTTTTCTGTTAAGATAGTTTCAACAACAAATTTTGGAGGACACATCATGTCAACTACAATCATCGGTTTCCCTCGTTTGGGCGAATTCCGCGAATT
>QWCF01000847.1_pt1 | contig 10356 bp, 9 predicted proteins | sample 1972521 | NCBI WGS metagenome assembly QWCF01 (sample SAMN09866715, study PRJNA288562) | Human oral metagenome isolate term4_saliva, whole genome shotgun sequencing...
ACGCCCCCGTTGAGATTCGATAGCGTTCAGGATGGTACCGTCGTCTCCTAAAAGTACCAGAGGGATATTATGGATCACTTAGTTCCCCTCAGATTTATATTCAATAGGCACAAGGGTAATTTTTGTCTCTGATGACATGGCATGCAGAATGTCCGGCAGCTTTTCGGATTCTATCCAAAGCTGTACATTGGCATGCCCGTTCGCACCCAAAACCCCTTCATCAACCGCAATAGTTGATATTTCTGCATTCTGAACAAGAGGTTTTTGTTCAGACTCAATATCCTCGTTTTTGCCTTCGCCCTCAGGCACTTTCTGCTTTTCCTTACCGGAGGAGATGACCCAGATATCCACACGTTCGCCAGCTTTAAAAGTAGAAGCTATTCCACGATCAAGGGTTACCGTAACAAGCCGTCTGCGCTCCTGGATATTCTCGTTTGCAGATGCCGAGCTAATAAGCTCCCCCGCAGGAATTTGCCGCACAGCGATATACTTTCCTGATTCAAGTTGCTCACGTGAAAGATAGCGATCTTTACTATCACCCAGATTAACCTGTTTTTCAATCAGCATATCTGGAGTAATCTTTTGCCCAATAGAAATATCATTCTTCGCAGTGTAATATGTATAAGTCTGATTATTAATTCTAATAATTCCAATAACTCCCGCTATTGAAATCAGAATTAAGATAAGACCAACAATAAGCTTCGGGTCTTTAAAACCCGGCTTGTGCATACGCATACTACTTTCTTCAGATTGATGCATATTCGTTCTGGAGATTTTATTATGCTTCACTGCATAGACCTTTCATCCGGAAGTGTCGCTACCCTAGCGGTTTGTAGCTGTTTTCTGCGCTTTCATCAGGGAGCAAGCGCCTAAATTATATAGCACCACACTGCACACCTTGAAAGCAATTATTACAATTTTGAGCGCGGTATCATCTCTTTGTGTGCATAATATCTAAACTACAAACCTATGAATATGAGATGTGCAGCTAGATAATTTTTTCAGGCTTATGTACATAAATAAGCTGGCATAAGCCTATTTAGTAGACTATACTGAAACTACACATTAGCTGCTCCCCCCAAGAGCACAAAGGGACCCAAAGACTCTGTAGCGGAAGGATTTTTTACCATGTCTGCACCACGTTTTTTGACACTCAGCGATGTCGCCGAAGAGTTGCAGGTGTCGTTGAGCCAGGTACGAGCACTCGTTCGTAGCGGTGAACTACCAGCAATTCAAATTGGTGGTCGCAACCAATGGCGTATTGAGCGCACACGCTTCGAAGAGTACATTAACGAACGCCACGAACAGACACTAGAAGCCATCGCCTCTGGCAAAATGACGAAAATCAAAGCCAACTAATTGACCGTTACAATAGCGCATATACGGGATGTGGGGATTATCCTCACACCCCGTTCTTTATATGCCAGCGCATTGGAGTATGCGGAATAAGGTTCGCATAGAGATAACGTCATTTCGATAAAGTCTGCCCCAACTCGTGCGATAACACCTTCAAACATCGTGTTTACTGGCGAATCACAAGATACCCGCACTGGCTCTTGCGCCATCATCAAGGCGTAGCAAGCATCAGACGTGCTGAACCTATAGGCACGAGCCTGCACATCAACCTTGACCTTTGCCGCCTGATTTTCGCACTCCCACCACAGGATGCTCGATTCTGGAATAAGGATATTCTCTCGTCCTGTGCTGAGCTGAATCCACCCCTGACCAATCGCTTCAAGACACCCTTCACGAACCGTCCCATCCGTGCCACAGACTTTTATCCTGCTCCCATGTTGGGCCGCACATCGCTCACGCATGGTCACCGCCAGATACTGCATGCGGGCACGTCGTTGTGCCTGGTTCTCAAGAGTCCGAAGCTGTTCCGCTTCAAACTGTATGTCTAAATCTCGGAATAATCGTTGCATTCTCATGCTATGAGCCTACTGCATTCTAAAGTCTTGAGGCATATTGCACCTCCACAAGCCCCGAAAAATCAGCATTTCTTCGAGAATTATTACTAAATGATTAAGATTCTCCCCTTCAGATTTACACCGACTATGTAGGAGCGGTAAATATAACATATAAGAACATCAACGACTACCAACGCCAAGGGGGAATACGATGAAGTCACAAGCTCAGATGAGCGTCCTTGATGGAGTGCTTAGCATCGGAGTTCCCACGCTATCCGTTCTCTCAGGGGTGCTAGCGCATAGTGTTCGCGTTATATCTGTATCTTTGACGGGTTTGGAAAACGCTATGATGATAAGCGTTGAAGTCCTCTCTGCAGCCGTCATGCTCTGGTGGGCTCTTGGCGTTATCCTCGGTGTTGGATACCTCCTGAAAGTCAGAGCCGGTTCCATACGCCTGCACCACCGTGAGGATCGTGGAACTTTTCTGCTCCCCCGGTATATACGCAACACTATTCTTACTCTAGGCGGTGCAGCATTAGGTTTTAGCGCGGCATTTGCACCTGCACAGGCCGCAGATGCGCATCCGAATATCAGCAGCCCCGCAATATCTGCGCCGTCTCAGCTTTCGGCTTCCCCTGCTGCCCACTCGGCTTCGTCGTCGTCAGAGGCATCTGTGGAAAATTCTACGCCCAGCACGGAGGCGAATGCTTCACCGCAAGAGTCAGCCGCAGGAACCCCTCAAGGGGTACCGTCTCAGAACTCTCCGTTCTACCAGGCTGCTGCCTCATCTCCGCAGGCTACTGGAGCCTCCGCTTCTCCTCATGAGTCTTCTGAGAGCCCGCCAGTACCCGTCCAGCAGCAACGTCCAAGTCTTTCACCCTACGCGCAGCCCTATGGTACGCCGCCGCCAAACATATCTGCCGAACCGGCGGTTCCTTCAACAACCCAGCCTCAAGCAGAACATCAGAATTTGAGCCCGTTCTTCGGCGGTCAACGAGAAGGCGCACCTTCCAGAGAGGTAGCACCAGCATCTCGAAACCACGCTACGCGTTCCAGCCACCAAGTTGTTGTGGGTGATTCTCTCTGGTCCATTGCCTGCCAAGAGCTGAGCGACGATGCCTCTCCTCCGGAGATTCTGGAATACTCCCTGAGAATTCACGCTGCCAACCTGGACGTTATGGGGGATAACCCCAATATCCTATATCCGGGTCAAACTCTCACATTGCCTGACCGATAAGTACGCTATTTTTCTTCTCGACTGATATGCCCAACCACTATGCAAAGGAGCTAAATCATGACCGCTATCAATATTTCTCTTCACGATCTCTCCAAGAAGATCGAGAGCCATCTTCTCGAAGAAGCAGCCGCCAGAGCGCAACAGGGTGATATTCCCGATGTACCACCATCGACCGCGCCAGGAAATCTCGTCCAATCACAATATGGAGTAGTCCTCTCCCCGATCAATATGTACGCTCAAGATCAACAGAATAGAGAATCTCACCATATGTTGCCACAGAACACTGCTGTTAGGGCACGCATTCGTTCCCGGAAAAGTGCATCTCACGGGCGACCTCTTAAGCGTTCCGATTCTGGAACCCTACGCATTGAGTCGCTTTGCGCAGGCATAGGTTTAGCGGTTCTTGAGGTTCTTATGAAAAAGCGATCCGCACAGCAGTTCAAACACTGGCTATCACCCGAATGCTTCACGGCGTTGGAACAGCGCCGTTCCTCGCAAGAGCAACATGCTAGTTATCTCGCTTTTACCAAGACCCCGCACGTAGCGCGGAGCCGTGCTCAAAGACTTAATGACGAGACATATGAGGCATGTATTATTCTCACGGACGGTGTTGTAACCAGGGCTATGGCAATGCGGGTGCAGGCTCGCTACGGCGGGTGGTATATTACTGCACTGCACTTTATCTAAACCGCATAACCAGATGTGGGCACCCCAAGCTTTTGGGAGTGCCCACATGCATAATAAAAATAGTGAAGAAGCTGCTAGTCAGCGTTCTCTACGCGAACATCGGTGCCACCTTCTTCATTGGGTGCAGAGTACTGCAAGAACTTTGGGCGGCTCGGAGACTGAAGCTGCACCGCCGAGGCCTTGGTTCGCTGCTTCGACAAATCCAAATTGAAGAGGTAACTAACGGTCTCTTCGCGAATAGCGTCAAGCATAGCCTGGTACATGCTGTAGCCCTCACGCTGGTATTCCACTAGGGGGTCGCGTTGTGCCATCGCACGTAGTCCGATGCCTTCTTTCAGGTAGTCCATCTCGTACAGATGTTCAGGCCAGCGTTCTCCAATAGTCGAGAGCATTACACGACGCTCAATCTCACGCATAGAATCTTCGCCCACAGATTCTTCGCGTTCATCGTAGACAAGATGCGCATCTGCAAGGATCTCTTTGACTATCTGGTCGCGAGTAATCTGGGTTCGATCTCCGGCATCTTCCGCCAGGTCGTCGGCGGTAATACTGACGGGATAGATGCTCTCAAGAGCCTCCCACAAGTCGTCAAGGTCCCAATCTTCTGCGTGCCCTTCGCTGACACGTTCGTCAATGGCGGTCGTCAAGACCTCGTCCACGAAACCAGAGATCTGTTCCTTGAGATCGTCGCCGTGCAGAATCAGAGAACGGTCCTTATAGATGGCTTCACGCTGACGGTTAAGAACATCATCGTATTTCAGCACGTTCTTACGCTGTTCTGCGTTACGTGACTCAACGTTTGATTGCGCAGTCGCGATAGCGCGTGTCACCAACTTCGAATCTAGAGAAGAATCTTCCGGAGCCATCGCCATGAGGCGGGTTGCAGCGCCGGTATTAAACAGGCGCATAAGTTCGTCAGTGAGTGAAAGGTAGAACCGGGACTCGCCAGGGTCACCCTGACGGCCAGAACGACCACGCAGCTGGTTATCGATGCGGCGTGACTCATGGCGTTCGGTGCCTAGCACATAAAGACCACCAAGTTCCGTTACCTCATCGTGCTCGGCCGCTGCCTCTTCCTCACACTGTTCCAGAATGTCGGGCCAGCGTTTCTCATATGCTTCAGAATCGCGGTTCGGGTCAAGACCCAATTCAGCCATCTTGGCGACAGCCTCGAATTCTGGGTTACCACCAAGCATAATATCGGTACCACGACCTGCCATGTTGGTAGCCACCGTTACGGCACCCTTGCGCCCTGCCTGAGCCACGATGTGGGCCTCACGCTCATTGTTCTTGGCGTTCAACACCTCATGGCGCACGCCTTCTTTTGCAAGTTGACGCGAGAGATACTCCGACTTCTCAACGCTCGTCGTACCCACCAGAATAGGCTGTCCCTTTTCATGGCGTTTCTTAATGTCTTTAACAACGGCTTTGAACTTGGCTACCTCGTTACGGTACACCTTATCCGGGTTGTCAATGCGTTGCACATCCTTATTCGTGGGAATAGCAACAACACCCAGCTCGTAGGTGCTCATAAATTCAGAAGCCTCAGTCTCCGCAGTACCAGTCATGCCGGAAAGCTTATCGTACATGCGGAAATAGTTCTGCAAGGTTACGGTTGCCATCGTCTGGTTTTCAGGCTTAATTTCGACGCCTTCTTTAGCCTCAATAGCCTGATGGATACCATCGTTATAGCGGCGTCCAGGAAGAATACGACCAGTGTGCTCATCCACGATCAGGACTTCACCGTCGATCACCACATAGTCTTTGTTATTGGTAAACAGCTCTTTCGCTTTGATGGAGTTATTTAAGAAACCAATAAGTGGAGTATTCCTGGATTCGTACAGATTCTTAATACCCAAATGGTCTTCAACTTTATCGATGCCAGATTCGAGAATACCGACGGTGCGTTTTTTCTCGTCTACCTCGTAATCTTCATCTTCTTTAAGAACGTTTTTTGCGATGCGCGCGAATTCACCGTACCAACGGTTCGCTTCACCTGCAGCTGGTCCCGAGATAATAAGGGGGGTACGCGCCTCGTCAATCAAGATCGAATCGACCTCATCAATAATGGCAAAGTTATGCCCGCGCTGTACCTGCTCGTCAACGGTCCATGCCATATTGTCACGCAGGTAATCGAAGCCAAACTCGTTATTCGTACCGTAGGTAATATCGGCTTCATACTGTTTACGGCGTTGGTCCGGGTCCATCGACGAGAGAATCACGCCAGATTCCATACCAAGGAACCGGTAGACACGACCCATCAGATTCGCCTGATATTCGGCAAGGTAATCATTCACCGTCACCACGTGCACGCCTTTGCCACTGAGTGCATTTAGGTATGCGGGCAGAGTTGCGACAAGAGTTTTACCCTCACCGGTTTTCATCTCAGCGATATTTCCCAAATGCAGGGCAGCTCCGCCCATAACCTGAACCTTGTAGTGACGTTTTCCAAGAGTACGCTTAGATGCTTCCCGGACAACAGCGAAGGCTTCAGGAAGCATAATATCCAGGGATTCGCCGTCCTCAATTCGGGCACGGAACTTATCGGTCTCGCCGCGGAGCTCGGCATCGGTCATAGACGCGAAACTATCCTCAAGCGAATCGACCGCCGCGCTATACGCTTCTAACTGTCGAAGAATTTTTTTATCGCCAGTGCGGAGGATTTTCTCTAAGAAAGATGCCACTGAGCTTCTACTCCTTGTTGTCTTCGTCCCCTCATGAGGGCGACACAAAATGCGCCCATGGCTTGAGGCTTTCCTAACTATTGTAGGGCAGAGGTATCCATCTGACAGTCACAGTCCACATTTTTACGCTCTGCGCGCGTAGAAATAATAATTATTTTCCTCACAGGAATATAGCAGAACCCGAAACACTCGCTCGAAAGAAAGCGTTTCGGGTTCTAAATCTAAATGAGTATTAATAATGAGGAGTGTCGTCTACTCTTCGGTGAGAGTGATAATACCGTAGCTCCATCCTTTACGGCGATATGCGGCTGCCGGTGCTCCTGTTTCTTTGTCAATATAAAGGTAGAAGTCATGACCAACGAGCTCCATACGATCCACGGCTTCTGCCGGAGTCAGCTTTTCACCTACAAAACTCTTGTGACGAATCTCAATTGGTGAAGCTGCTTCATCGACGAGGGTAACTTCGCTATTGTCGAAGGCTGCTTCTTCAACAGGAACATCGGGTAGCAAAATTTCCGTAATCGTCTCGGTAACCGTAGGAAGCGAACCTGTAGCATCTGCGACAGAAACAGGATGCTTACCACCATGTTTGCGTAGCTTACGACGATCACGTGCTCGACGCAGGCGTTCCAAGAGCTTTCCATAAGTCTCGTCAAAGACCGCAAATTTATCATGTCCTTGGGCTTCTGCACGAAGCACCGGTCCACGTCCAACAACGGTAATCTCAACACGAATTGACTCGCCACCAAGATGGCCATCTTTAGTAACTTTGACGTCGATATCGCTCACGTTGTCGCCAAGCTGCTCGAACTTTTCGACCTTCTCTTCGACATATTCACGAAGACGATCCGAAATCTTGATATTACGTCCGTAGATGTTGACTTCCACGATATTTCCCTCCAAAGTGTGGGGGTTATGCACCGTACCCGGTTGAGTTCGATACCGGGAGCCCGTCCTTGAGGCTCCTTGTCATTATTTTATTACATTCTTATGGTGCATGTCACCGGAAATGACAATTATTTTCGTAGTACGAACACTGTGTATCAAAACGCAGAATAGCCTTAGTCCGGGTGTACCATAAGGGCTTCCTCGTCCACTTTTTTCTGCATCGACACAGCGGCTACACAGGCTGCTCCCAGAACTCTCGCGCCACCCTGGCGCAAGACTCGTGATGCTTCAAACACGGTGGCACCGGTAGTCATCACATCATCGCACACAATGCACAGTGCCCCAGCTACACTTGCTCTGGGTGACACCCGCATCGCTCCCTCCATACGCTGGGCTCGCGCGCTAGCTCCGAGCGTTTTCTGTCCTGCTGTATTCGGTCTTATTAAACGCTGGTATATGTTTTCTTTTTCTAAACTCAAGATATGATGTGTCTTCACCCGCACTTTACGTCTGTGCAGAGCTACAGAACGATTGAGCTCGTGTTCTACCTGTCGCACAAGCAACTCAGCCGGTACGTAACCACGACGCTGCACGCTACGTCGTGATGAAGGGGCGGGTATCAATAGGATGCGCGTTCCTGCGGGAACCCGCGCACGGTCAATAATCGTTGCCACGGCCCTGCCCAATGCGCGCGCTAGTTCGGGAACCGCATCAGTACGACCCGCATTCTTCATGGAGAGGATTACATGCGCAAGTGTTTTCTCATAGATACCTGCTGCAACCGCTCCCGGTACGGGGTGCTGCAGCACAGGAGTGTGCACGGCAGAGGTTTGTTTTCTCAGTGAAGTCTCGCACCGAGTACATAAAGCCCGACGAGTACCAGCAGCATCTAAAAGCGCTGTACCGCCTACACCGCATCCAACACATGTTGCCGGAAAGAACAGCTCCCACGCCGCGTAAAGAGCCTTTTTACCTCTCATTCGAGGTGTCTTACCCATGCTCTTTTACCCTGCGTACGTAATCTCACTCAGCGTACCGCTTATGGGTTTCCAGCCGCGCTCTTCCAGAAGATAGCACTCTCCCGTATCAACGTGCCCAATAATATGACCGCTGTCCCCTGCTGCAGACATAGAGCGCAGTCCCTCCAACCGGTCCAGTTTTGTCTCCTCGCTATTGAGAGAGGTTAGTTCTGCTTCCCCTGTGGTTGTATTGACGACGGCAAGGGTCTGTTCTCCCGCCCAATCTACACAATGGGGAGATACAGAGGCGTTAACCCGCACTAATTCGGTAAAACTACGCGGTTTACCGCTCTCATCACGTATAATCCCCGAGATAATCAGCATCGACGTATCATCTCGGGAGGCGATGAATGCACCACGTGTACCATCCCGCGAAATTTTAAGAGAGTTAAAAACAAGGCCATTTCGCCATGGCACAGAGATATTAAGACCTTTTTCTCTTTCCTCAACGCTATCGGATGCAGGGTTAAAGGCGCGTACCGTTCCGCTATGATCGGTAGCCCATACCCATCCATAATGGTCAATGCTAGGGCGAGATAGGTCGCGTGTTTCCCAAACTTTTGAGGAATTTGTATCACGCACTGTATAAAGCTTTTTACGCCCCTCACTTAAGTAAGCGTAGGTAGTGCCGTCATATCCGATAGTTGGTGCCGAAGGATCCTTAATTTTTTCCACTAGCGTGCGCTGCGAATCCCCAGCATCAAAATCACGCTGTGTTACTAAACGGTCCTCATTAAGCGCCACAACTTTGGTATTAGGCTGCGTTACCAAAGATATTTCATGGAATCCTTCTGGCTTATCTGATGATGAAATTTCGTGACCGTTATAACAGAAAACTACAGTCTCAACATCCCTAAAATTGCTGACAAGATGCACAATCTGCTGGCGTAAACGAGCTAAATGAAGTTCATCTATAGATTCGCCTCCGAAATCAATCTTTATCGTATGCTTTTCAGCGTTAAAGTTGACCTCGTTAATTTTCATGGACTCCTGGGTCGCCGAGAACACAGATTCTTTGAGATACTTTGCTGGTCCCGCTATTAAGGTCTGGGCCAACGTTTTAAAAATCTCATCGCGATGTGCGAACCAGCGTAAGTCCGGCACCGCGTAGGTATAGCTGGGATCATAATAATACAGACGGTAAGCTTTGAAAGAACGATAAAATTCACTGGTGTCAAGCCACAGCCCTGAAGGGCAATTCTTGATGCGCCATTCACCGTTTTCCTGCACCATTTCAAATGTTTCCGGTTCTGAGTTAGGAGTATCAGTTGAGAAAGAGGTACTGGTCAAGCCTCGGTCATCCACGAGACCACTTTGTGTAACAGACACCTTATAAATATCGTTTTCACCGCGCGTAATACGTGCAGTTTCAAAATATACACGAGTCCATTCCAACGGATTCCATCGTTGTGCGAACTCGGTCGTTAGATACTCTCGTGCTATTCCATAATTATCGGAACTATCGACCCCGGCGCGTAAAAATCCTTCAATAATACTTTCCGGAGTGCCACCAGCCTGTGGACTGATAGCCCGCGCTGCAGCCCTCCTCTCTTCTCTGCTGTTGAGATTATCAGAGTGCCGATGAATTCCCTCTGAAGCAGGTAGACCGGAACAAGCCTGCATCAATAAAGCAATACTTCCGACTCCGCCCAGAAGCATCGTGCGGCGTGAAAGAGTGGGCAGGGTCTCTGACAGCATTTGTTTGTGCGAAGAGTTTTGAAATATTCTGCGCATTATACCTGTCCTTCAGATGCATCATCTTGAGTTGCATGACGGGTTTTACGCAATGATGTCGAGAGAGTATCGCCCGCAAGAGCGCTGTGAGCATATGCCTCTGGCTCAGGTTCTCCGGTAATCAAGACCGGGGAAGGACCGAGCTCTCCCCCATGAACAAGTGGCAGGTTCATCGTGAAGCAAGCACCTTTTCCTTT
>QWCF01003197.1_pt1 | contig 10334 bp, 11 predicted proteins | sample 1972521 | NCBI WGS metagenome assembly QWCF01 (sample SAMN09866715, study PRJNA288562) | Human oral metagenome isolate term4_saliva, whole genome shotgun sequencing...
CATTTGCAGCTCAGGTAGCTGCAGAAGCAGCTGGTAAAGTTGCCCAAGAATATGGCGTTAAAAATTTAGAAGTTCGTATAAAAGGTCCTGGCCCTGGTCGAGAGTCTTCTGTACGTGCACTCAACGCTCTTGGTTTTAAAATTACCAGTATTACTGACGTTACTCCGTTGCCTCATAACGGTTGCCGTCCGCCTAAAAAACGTCGTATTTAAAGGAGTGATTGAAACATGGCACGTTATATTGGCCCTAAATGTAAATTGGCTCGTCGAGAAGGCACCGATTTATTTTTGAAGAGCGCTCGTCGTTCTTTGGATTCTAAATGTAAACTTGATTCAGCTCCTGGTCAGCATGGTGTAAAGAAACCACGTTTGTCTGACTATGGCTTGCAACTGCGTGAAAAGCAAAAGATTCGTCGTATTTATGGCGTTTTGGAACGTCAATTCCGTCGCTATTTTGCAGAAGCAGATCGACGTAAAGGCTCTACCGGTGAATTACTGTTGCAATTGTTAGAATCTCGTTTGGATAATGTAGTATATCGCATGGGATTTGGCTCGACTCGTGCAGAAGCACGTCAGCTGGTTTCTCATAAAGCAATTACCGTTAACGGTCAGGTTGTAAATATTCCTTCTTTCCAAGTTAAAGCAGGTGATGTTGTAGCTGTTCGTGAGAAAGCTAAAAAACAAGTTCGTATTCAAGAAGCTTTAAGTTTAGCAACTCAAATCGGTTTGCCAAGCTGGGTTTCTGTTGATGCAGACAAATTGGAAGGTGTATTTAAAAATATGCCGGATCGTTCAGAATTAACTGGCGATATTAATGAACAGCTGGTGGTAGAATTCTACTCTAAATAATGCTAGCTCAGTGAGGGACAGTTAAATGCAAAATAGCACAACCGAATTTTTGAAACCTCGTCAAATTGATGTCGATACTTTATCTACAACTCGTGCAAAAGTATCTATGCAGCCGTTTGAGCGCGGTTTTGGTCATACTTTAGGTAATGCTTTGCGTCGTATCTTACTGTCATCCATGAATGGTTTTGCTCCTACTGAAGTGGCCATTTCCGGTGTGTTAACTTTGAAAAAGTCAGGTGCCGGTGCTGTTGTTGCCGGTGATATCGAATTACCACATGATGTGGAAATTTTAAATCCTGAGCATATTATTTGTCATTTGGCTGAGAACGGTCAAATTGAGATGGAAATCAAAGTTGAGCAGGGGCGTGGCTATCAATCTGTTTCCGGTCGTCGTGTTGTGCGCGATGAGAACCGTCAGATTGGTGCGATTCAGTTGGATGCGAGCTTTTCGCCCATCAGTCGTGTTAGCTTTGAAGTTGAACCTGCACGCGTAGAGCAGCGTACGGATTTAGATAAGTTGGTTTTGGATATTGAAACTGATGGTTCTATTGATCCTGAAGAAGCTGTACGTAGTGCCGCTCGTATTTTAATTGATCAAATGTCTATCTTTGCTGATTTGCAAGGTACTCCAGTAGAAGAAGTTGAAGAAAAAGCTCCTCCTATTGATCCTATCCTGCTGCGCCCGGTAGATGATTTGGAATTAACTGTACGTTCAGCTAATTGTCTGAAAGCTGAAGATATTTATTATATTGGCGATTTGATTCAACGTACTGAAACAGAGCTTCTTAAAACTCCGAATTTGGGTCGTAAGTCTTTGAATGAAATCAAAGAGGTGTTGGCATCTAAAGGCTTGACACTGGGTTCCAAATTGGAAGCTTGGCCGCCTGTAGGCTTAGAAAAGCCGTAAGTTTGAAGATTAAAGGATAATGACATGCGTCATCGTAATGGTAACCGCAAATTAAACCGTACAAGCAGCCATCGCGCTGCAATGCTGCGTAATATGGCGAACTCATTGTTGACTCACGAGACTATTGTGACAACTTTGCCTAAAGCTAAAGAATTGCGCCGCGTAGTAGAACCCTTGATTACATTGGGTAAAAAACCTTCCTTGGCAAACCGTCGTTTGGCATTTGACCGCACTCGTGATCGTGATGTTGTTGGCTATGTTCGCGTGCTGAAGTATGGTTTCCGAAAAGGCGATAATGCCCCGTTAGCACTCGTTGAATTGGTTGATAAAGCTGATAATACAGTTAGCGAATAATTGCTTCGAAATTAAGTGTCATCCGCATTGCGGATGACATTTTTTATTAGTAATTCAAGATGTTGAATTGCATGCTATAAATTATTTTTTAGTTTAGGTAATTATTTATTTATCGTTATTTGTTTGTATTTGATGTTTTTCATTTTCGTGTTTTGAAACAAATTTCTTTAATAGAGCGTTTCATTTGGACAAAGTGCCAAGATTGATTTGGAAAATTACTTTTTTAAAGTATTTTACTTCATGAAAACTTGTATTTTCAGACGATCTTTTGCCAAAATAAACAAATCTGTATAAACTTCATATTTTTCTTGTCGGAGTGCTGCTTGTTCCCGCAAACAGCTGAGACCGCGCCAGCGGAATCCGTAGAACCTGTCGGGGTAATGCCTGCGTAGGAAACAAGCTGTCAAACGCCTTTTCAGGCTTCCGTTCCCTTTCCCGCATTTCCCGCCATTCGGTGGATTCCGCTTCCGTCTTATCTTTCGTCCTCCCGACTGCCCAAATACTGCAAAGGAATTCACCATGCCCCGTATCGCCATTCTCGGCGGCGGCCTCTGCGGCCGTCTGACTGCTTTACAACTTGCAGTACAAGGTTTATCCGTTGCCCTCTTTGACAAGGGCGGGCGCAAAGGCGAACACGCCGCCGCTTATGTTGCCGCCGCCATGCTCGCGCCTGCTGCGGAAGCGGTCGAAGCTACGCCTGAAGTCATCAAACTGGGCAGACAGAGCATTCCGCTTTGGCGCAACATCAGAGGTCGTCTGAAAACGCCGACCATGATGCAGGAGAACGGCAGCCTGATCGTGTGGCACGGTCAGGACAAACCTTTATCCGGCGAGTTCGTCCGCCATCTTAAACGCGGCGGCGTGGCGAATGACGAAATCATCCGTTGGCACGCCGATGAAATCGCCGAACGCGAACCGCAACTCGCAGGACGTTTTTCAGACGGCATCTACCTGCCGACCGAAGGTCAACTCGACGGGCGGCAGATGTTGTCTGCACTTGCCGACGCTTTGGACGAACTGAACGTCCCTTGCCACTGGGAACACGAATGCGCCCCCGACGACCTGCAAGCCCAATACGACTGGCTGATCGACTGCCGCGGTTACGGCGCAAAAACTGCGTGGAACCAATCCCCCGAACACACAAGCACCTTGCGCGGCATACGCGGCGAAGTGGCGAGGGTTTACACGCCCGAAATCATGCTAAACCGCCCCGTGCGCCTGCTCCATCCACGTTACCCGCTCTACATCGCCCCGAAAGAAAACCACGTCTTCGTCATCGGTGCGACCCAAATTGAAAGCGAAAGCCAAGCCCCCGCCAGTGTGCGTTCAGGGTTGGAACTTTTATCGGCACTCTATGCCGTCCACCCTGCTTTCGGCGAAGCCGACATCCTCGAAATCGCCACCGGACTGCGCCCCACGCTCAACCACCACAATCCCGAAATCCGTTACAGCCGCGCCCGACGCCTGATTGAAATCAACGGCCTTTTCCGTCACGGCTTCATGATTTCCCCCGCCGTAACCGCCGCCGCCGTCAGATTGGCAGTGGCACTGTTTGACGGAAAAGACGCGCCCGAACGTGATGAAGAAAGCGGTTTGGCGTATATTGGAAAATAAGTTTGAGGTCGTCTGAAAACGTCGCGCCATCAGTTTTATAAAGGCAACAATATGAATTTAGAAACCAAAATTCCGCCGCCGGCGATATGTTTTATTTGTGCGTTGTTGATGTACATCTCTGCCCAAGTGTCGGCTTTGGTCGGCATACTGCCGCGCTTTCCTATATTGCTGTCGGTTGTTTTGATGGTATTTGGGACGACGTTGGGCGTATTAGGTGTGTGGGCGTTTCGCCGTGTGCGCACGACCGTCAGCCCGCTCAACCCCGAACAAACCGAACACTTCGTTTCAGACGGCGTGTACCGTTTCAGCCGCAACCCGATGTATGCGGGTCTGGGCTGCTGGCTGGTCGCCTGGGCGGGCTATTTGGCGCACCCGCTGCCGTGGTTGTTTTTGGCTGCATTTGTTGCCTATATGACGCGTTTTCAAATCATGCCAGAAGAACGCGTTTTGGCGCAGAAATTCGGTGCAGAGTACGAGTCTTACTGTCGGCGCGTTCGCCGTTGGTTATAAAAGTGGAAGCTTCCCATCAAGTGTCATCCGTCTTCTACTTTACGGTATGAATGTGAATACTCGATGTTTTCAGACGACCCCATTAGATGGCTATACCAAGCTGCTCACCTTAACTTAAACAATAAAACAAAAAGGAAAACGTCATGATTGAACAAGCAATGGGAAACCTGTCAGGTATATTTTGGATTTTCCTGCTCGTCATTCCCCTGCTTTTTTTGAAAGCGCTGCTCCAAAATCCCAAAGTGAAAGGACGCATAGGCGAACGAGCAGTCCGTTCAGTAATCGGAAAAGATTTGGATGAAGAAACCTATATCGAATTTCACGATTTGATTATTCCATCCCGCAGCGGCACGACGCAAATCGACCATATCTATGTTTCGGTTTTCGGGATATTTGTCATAGAAACAAAGAATTACACAGGTTGGATTTTCGGCAGCGAAAAGCAATCGAAATGGACACAAGTCGTCTATAAACAGAAACACTACTTTCAAAATCCGTTGCGCCAGAATTACGCACACATCAAGGCATTATCCGAACTGCTGCAACTGCCGGAAGAAAAATTTCATTCGATGGTGGTTTTCCTCGGCGATTGTGAACTGAAAACGCAAATGCCGCCGAATGTCTGCCGTATCAGACAGGCAGCATCCTATATCAGACGTTTTCAGACGACCTTATTGCTGCCACAGGAAATAGAAGCGGCAACTGCCGTGCTGTCTTCAAACGAATACCAAGCCGACGGCGAAAAACTGCGGGCGCATACCGAACGCCTGCAGGAACGCCATCAGCGATAACTTAAAAGGACACCCCATGACCTTCCCGCCCCTAAAATCCCCGCTTAAATTCTACGCCGTCGTTCCCACAGCCGATTGGGTGGAACGCATGGTCGAAGCAGGTGCCGACACGGTGCAACTGCGCTGCAAAACCCTGCACGGCGATGAATTGAAACGCGAAATCGCCCGCTGCGTCGCCGCCTGTCAGGGCAGCCGCACGCAGCTTTTCATCAACGACCACTGGCGCGAGGCGATAGAAGCGGGCGCATACGGTGTGCATCTCGGACAGGAAGACATGGACACCGCCGACCTCGCCGCCATCGCCGCCGCCGGTTTACGTTTGGGTTTGAGTACGCACTCCGTCGCCGAACTCGACCGCGCCCTGTCCGTACACCCCAGCTACGTCGCCAGCGGCGCGATTTTCCCGACCACGACCAAGCAAATGCCCACCGCCCCGCAAGGATTGGACAAACTGCGCGAATATGTGAAACAGGCAGGCGGCACGCCTGTCGTCGCCATCGGCGGCATCGATTTGAACAACGCCCAAGCCGTCCTTGCCACCGGCGTTTCCTCCCTCGCCGTCGTCCGTGCCGTTACCGAAGCGGAAAATCCCGAAGCGGTGGTTAAAGCTTTTCAGGCTTTGTGGGAGGAATAAGGTCGTCTGAAAGCCAAATTTCAGACGACCTGCTCAATTAGGATATTCGATTGCCGTCATTTCGGATGCCATACAGGCAGAAGCGGGCATAACGGCGCAAAAATAATCGGCGGATTCAGTTGTCCCAGCCCAGTTTGCCGACCATATCCCCACGCTCCAGCATCTCATGGGCGTGGCGCAGGTTAGCGGCATTGATGCCGTGCAGGATTTGTGTGGCGGTCGGGCGGATGATGCCTTCGTCCACCAGCCGCGCGGTTTCGGCTAGGATTTCGCCCTGCCGTTCGATGTCTGCCGTTTCGCGCAGCGGACGGGTAAACATAAATTCCCAATGCAGCGACAGGCTTTTGCCTTTGAGCGGGTTCACGTCCAACGTTTCGGGGTCGTCAATCAGCGCGATTCTGCCTTGCGGGGCGATGAGTTCCACGATTTGCGGCAGATGGCGGTCGGTATGGTTAGTGGAAAAAACAAACGATGGCGCGCCGATATTTAACGCGGCAATCTGTTCCGCCATGTTTTCATGATGGTTGATGACGAAATCCGCGCCCAATTCCTTCACCCACGCGCGGCTTTCGGGGCGGGAAGCGGTGGCGATGACTTGGATGCCGGTCAGCTTTTTCAGCAACTGGATGGCAAGCGAGCCGACCCCGCCTGCACCGCCGATTAAGAGCAGCGCATTGGCGCCGCCTGCCACGGGTTTGTTGACGTCCAAGCGGTCGAACAGCGTTTCCCATGCGGTAATCGCCGTCAATGGCAGCGCGGCGGCTTGGGCAAAATCCAGCGAACGCGGCTTTTTGGCGGCAATGCGCGCGTCCACTGCCTGTAATTGAGCGTTCGAACCTTGGCGGTTGATGGCGCCCGCGTAATACACTTCGTCGCCGACTTTGAAATTCCGCACTTCGCTGCCGACCGCCTGAACAATGCCTGCCGCGTCGTAACCCAATATGCGGTACTGCCCTGCCGCAGGCGTATGTGCCGCCCGAACTTTCACATCGACAGGATTAACCGAAACCGCCTGCACGGCAACCAAAATATCGTGCGGCCGCAGTTCGGGTTCGGGCATTTCGATGTCGAGCAGGGCTTCAGGGTTGGCAACGGGCAAAGGGCGGTTGAAACCGATGGCTTTCATGATGTTCTCCTGTTAGGTCGTCTGAAAGCGTGTATCATGCGCCCGAAGCACACCACTAACAAGAACGCACTTATTTTTCATATAGTTACATAAAGGATACTGCCATGCCCCGCACACCGCACCCAAGCTACGACTGCGCCGAAGGCTGCTCGGTGGAAGCCGCGCTTTCCGTCATCGGCGGCAAATGGAAAGGAACGATACTCTACCGCCTGCACACGGACGGCACGCTGCGCTTCAACCAAATCCGCCGCATCCTGCCTGATGTGTCGCAGCGCACGCTGACCGCCCAACTGCGCGCATTGGAGGCCGACGGCATCATTTTGCGTACTGTGTATCCCGAAGTCCCGCCACGAGTGGAATACCGCCTGACCGACTACGGCAAAACGCTTGCGCCCGTGCTGACGGCATTGAAGGAATGGGGCGACGGGTTCAAGCAGGAACAGGCGCATCGCGAATAAAGAAACTTACCTACGAAACATCGAGAAACCATGAACATCATCTTAAACGGCGAACCCGCCGAACTTCACGGCACAACCATCGCCGACCTCATCGCCCAAACCGCGCCGCAAAAGCCTTTTGCCGTAGCGGTGAATACCGGATTTGTCGCCAAAGGCGCGTATGCGGAAAGGGTTTTGAACGAAAACGATAAAGTCGATATCGTGCGGCCGGTGGTCGGCGGTTAGGCGGTTTTGCCTTTTCAGACGACCCCTGTCCCCAGAACAACCTTACAAAGGAACCCATCATGCTCACCCTATACGGAGAAACTTTCCCTTCACGGCTGCTGCTCGGCACGGCAGCCTATCCGACCCCTGAAATCCTCAAACAATCCGTCCAAATTGCCCAACCCGCGATGATTACCGTTTCGCTGCGCCGCGCGGGAAACGGCGGTGAGGCACACGGGCAAGGGTTTTGGTCGCTATTGCAAGAAAGCGGCGTGCCCGTACTGCCGAACACAGCAGGCTGCCAAAGCGTGCAGGAAGCGGTAACGACGGCGCAGATGGCGCGTGAAGTGTTTGAAACCGATTGGATCAAACTCGAACTTATCGGCGACGACGACACGTTGCAGCCCGACGTGTTCCAGCTTGTCGAAGCAGCGGAAATCCTGATTAAAGACGGCTTCAAAGTGCTGCCTTATTGCACCGAAGACCTGGTCGCCTGCCGCCGCCTGCTTGACGCAGGCTGTCAGGCGCTGATGCCGTGGGCAGCGCCGATCGGCACGGGTTTGGGCGCGGTTCACGCCTATGCGCTGAACGTCCTACGCGAACGCCTGCCCGACACGCCGCTGATTATCGACGCAGGCTTGGGTTTGCCCTCGCAGGCGGCGCAAGTGATGGAATGGGGGTTTGACGGCGTATTGCTGAACACCGCCGTTTCCCGCAGCGGCGACCCCGTCAACATGGCGCGCGCCTTCGCACTCGCCGTCGAATCCGGACGGTTGGCATTTGAAGCCGAACCGGTCGAGGCGCGCACCAAAGCACAAGCCAGTACGCCGACCGTAGGGCAGCCGTTTTGGCATTCGGCGGAGTATTGACGAATAGCGTGTTGCAGGTATGCAAAAAGGTCGTCTGAAAGTTCAGACGACCTTTTTACGGCAATGTCTAACGGTCTGGTCGCGAAAAGGGAAGGGCGTTTTGAGTGGAACGTGTTATGCCATGAAAACTTGCTTTCAGACGACCTCTTGCCTTTTCCTTTATAATCCATCCATCTATTTTTCACTTATTTCAAGCAAGTTCACCATGTCCAAACCCACCCTTCTCCTCGTTGACGGCTCTTCTTATCTCTACCGCGCATATCATGCAATGGCGCAATTGACTGCGCCTGACGGTGCGCCGACGGGTGCGCTTTACGGCGTGTTGAACATGTTGCGCCGTCTGCGGGCGGATTATGTGCACGATTATTGCGCGGTGGTGTTTGATGCGAAGGGCAAGAATTTCCGCCACGAGATGTTCCCCGACTATAAGGCGACGCGCCCGCCGATGCCGGACGATTTGCGCCCGCAAGCGGAAGCCTTGCCGGATTTGGTGCGGCTGATGGGCTGGCCGGTGTTGGTCATTCCGCAAGTCGAAGCGGACGACGTGATCGGCACGCTGGCGGCGATGGCCGGCGAAGCGGGTTGGAATGTGGTGGTGTCCACTGGCGATAAGGACATGGCGCAATTGGTGAACGAGCGCGTTACGCTGGTGAACACGATGAGCGGCGAAACGCTGGACATTGAAGGCGTGAAGGAAAAATTCGGTGTGCGCCCCGACCAAATCCGCGATTATCTCGCACTGATGGGCGACAAGGTGGACAATGTGCCGGGCGTGGAGAAGTGCGGCCCGAAAACGGCGGTGAAGTGGCTGGAAGCCTACGGCTCGCTGGATGGTGTGATGGAACACGCTGCGGAAATCAAGGGCAAGGTCGGCGAAAACCTGCAAGCCGCGCTGCCCCAACTGCCACTTTCGTATGATTTGGTGACGATTAAAACCGATGTGGACTTGCACACCGAGCTTTCAGACGGCCTCGAAAGCCTTCGCCGTACTTCGCCGAAATGGTCGCAGCTTGCGGTCGATTTCAAACGCTGGGGCTTCCGCACTTGGCTGAAAGAAGCAGAAAGCCGTATGCACGAAGCAGCGGACGGCGATTTGTTTGGCAGCGATACAATAGGCGAACAGGCAGCGTTGGACATGGAAACGTCGTCTGAAAGGCTACATGAAAAAGCCGTTGCGCCCGAAAAACTGGATTATCAAGCCGTTACCACCGAAGCGCAGTTTGCCGCCTTGTTGGACAAACTGTCGCAGGCGGACAAAATCGGTATTGATACGGAAACCACATCTTTAGACGCGATGAACGCCTCGCTGGTCGGCATCAGCATCGCGTTCCAAGCGGGCGAAGCGGTTTACATCCCCGTAGGACACAGCCTGACTGCTGCGCCAGAACAGCTTGATTTGCAGGATGTATTAGGTCGTCTGAAACCGCATTTGGAAAACCCCGCCCTGAAAAAAATCGGGCAAAACCTCAAATACGACCAACACGTTTTCGCCAACTACGGCATCGCCCTGAACGGCATTGCCGGCGACGCCATGCTCGCTTCCTACATCATCGAGAGCCATCTCGGACACGGCTTGGACGAATTGTCCGAACGCTGGCTCGGCTTGGAAACCATTACCTACGAATCGCTGTGTGGCAAAGGCGCGAAGCAAATCGGTTTTGCCGACGTCGCCATTGAGCAGGCGACCGAATACGCCGCCCAAGACGCAGATTTCGCCCTGCGCCTCGAAGCGCACCTGCGTGCGCAAATGGACGCCAAACAGCTTGAAATGTATGAAAAAATGGAGCTGCCCGTCGCGCAGGTATTGTTTGAAATGGAACGCAACGGCGTACAAATCGACCGTGCCGAACTCGCCCGCCAAAGCGCAGAACTCGGCGCTGAGCTGATGAAGCTCGAACAGGAAGCCTATGCCGCCGCAGGCCAGCCGTTCAACCTCAACTCGCCCAAACAGCTGCAAGAAATCCTGTTCGACAAAATGGGCATCCCCACCAAAGGCCTGAAAAAAACCGCCAAAGGCGG
>QWCF01001958.1_pt1 | contig 10331 bp, 10 predicted proteins | sample 1972521 | NCBI WGS metagenome assembly QWCF01 (sample SAMN09866715, study PRJNA288562) | Human oral metagenome isolate term4_saliva, whole genome shotgun sequencing...
CTTAGAAAGTGCTAATGATAACAGAGCCAATTACGATGACACGAATAGCTGGGTAAAAGTAGTAGTAGCACCATAAGACTATACTGCATTTACACATACACCCACAGAGCGGGAACACCCCTAACAGGCGTTCCCGCTCTTTTGTTTTACGTCTTCCGTATAGATTTAGACAAAGTTTTACGAAGATAAAAGCAGCTACAAGAAGAGGACAAGCGCCAATATCTGAATTCCTATCATATAAAGTTTTGAATTGTACAAAAAGAGTTTATAACTATCGCTTAATATGGGAATAAGTTGTTAGTAAACTGTTAACAAAAGAAAACAAAACACCTCTATTGCGATTTATATGTTAATAAAGACTTCATCCTGAAAACTTTTCAAATTGATTTATGTAATAATAATAGAAGAATAACTAACTTTGCACTCCGCTAAAAGAAATTAGGCAAAGAACTTAACAACAAGATTAAAAAAACATGTAAAAGTAGTATAACAACCGAATACATATTTGCGATGTTACAAACCTACAGAGTTATTTAACAGAAGTATTTAGAATGACTACTAAGTACGACTATTTTAACAAAGTTCTTTAAGGATAATGAAACCAAAGGTTTTACAACATCTATAAGCGTAATTAGGTAAATAAAACAAGACAAAATGAAGAAAGAATATCAAATGCCGTCAACCCTCATTGTGAGTGTTGAAACAGAAGGTGAGTTTTTGAAAAATAGTTTTCATGGCACAGAGCACGAAGGATTCACAGAAGTTCAAGATCCTAACCTTAGAGTTGAGGATGGCACTGATGACAACTCACCATTCTAATCAAAAGAGATTAAACTTGTCACAAAAACGAATAAAATCAAAAAGAACAATATGAAACATTTTAAGACATACTTGCTGTGCTTAGGACTTGCCCTTACCACAGCATCATGTTCACAAGACGACTTTGAAAGTAACGATACAGCCAGCGATAAGCTGGTTGACATGAGTTTTAAAGCTGGAACAGCCCAGCCTGTTACACGTACTGTACTTGGTGAAGATGGCTCAACCGTAACTTGGCAAAAAAACGACCAGATTGGTATTGGTTACTATAGAGCACCAGGTAATAAGAGTCTACCATTTAAGACACCATCAACAGGTAGTGATGTCATCTTCTGGGGACAAGCAGCAGACATCAATACACCTTATTACATGATGTATCCTTATCAGAAAGATGCTAAGATTCTTCATAAGGACAACGTAACAGCTGAATACCAATATACTTTCCCAAAGAATCAGCAGGCGGTAGCAGGCACATTTGATCCAAAGGCGAATGTATCTGTTGGTATCATTCCTAAGCGTCACAATCCTTTTATTGCATATAATGTAGGTGGGTTACTTCGTTTTAGCATTAATGGTATTTCTAATGTAAAGCAAGTAAAATTGATTGCAGTTGGACAAGAGAACCTTGCAGGTAAATTAACATCAACCATCACTTTCGCAAATGATGGAAAGATTAGTAGTATCAAAAATCAGTTCAACGAAGCATCACCAGTTGTAAATCTCACAGCAGAATCAGGCACATTCGAGGAAAATAAAGCATATTACATTGCACTCCCAGAACAAAAACTATCACAGGGATTAACTCTTGTATTTATCTTGGAGGATGGCAAAGCTATCTTGAAAAAGGTTAAACAGGAAGTAAACATCCAGCGTGCTAAGGTGTACAACCTCGGTGAGATGACCCTTGATCCTACTAAGGCTAAGGATTTCATTCTCAAGAATCAGCCATTGATTGAGGCTGTCGCTAAAAAGGTTTCAGGTCTAAATAGAAAAGCAGACGGTAACCTCGATATTTACGAGGCAGACAACCTTGAGAAAATCCTTTCCTACAAGGGAATATTGGAAATAAGAGATAACGATAAACTCACATCTATTGATGAACTACAATATTATCGTAACATAACCTCCGTATCACTTGAAGGAAACAAGAATCTCGCAGGAGAACTTGATTTTAACAAAAACCCATATTTGAAAAATTCTATTGTAGTCAGCAATAGTCCATTAGTAACAAAACTTGATATTTCCGGATTGAAAGAACTAGGATTCTTATCAGCTCATCATATGGATGGACTGACAGAAGCGAAAGTGGGTAATAATCCTCAAATGACTATACTTGCGTTATATAATAACAAGCTGCTTACTAAGATTGACGCAAGTAATCTTCCTGCTCTGGCAATATTGCAAGCTTATAACAATGGGGAACTGACAAACATCAATACATTGAACTCACCAAAGATACAAACTATCGATATAAGTAACACAGGGAAATTGACCAACATAGAGGGATTATCCGATAAAGATCAACTTGAAAAGTTTGTTGCTTGGGGTAATAAGATAGAAAGCTACGACTTTAGCAAAATGACTAAGTTGAAGTCTATCAATCTCATAGGTTCTCCAGTGAAAGAGATAAAAGGGTTGTCAGCTGAACTCTCATCTCTCGACATAAGTGAAGCTGGGACTATTGAGGATATAGCTGTAGGACTTCAAACTGATGCTACAGGACAAAATCAACAGATAAAAGTAACAATGACTCAGCAGCAAAAAGATTATTTCGACAGTAAGGGTATAATATTCACAGAGAATATCATAACTAACACTAAGGACAAGAATAGACCAAATAGCAATGTCAAGGTCGTAATTAAACAGTAATCTGGTTATAATACTTCAAAAGAGAGGATATGTTCACGGAGAAGTGACATATTCTCTCTTTTTTTTATAAACCCAAATTGGTCTTTAAGAACTAAGCATATTGCGGTATAATGAACAGTTCGGGGTTAATATGTGGAGAATAAAAAACTACAACATTAAGAGATTCTTCAACGAAAGAAATGAAAACACTGAACGCGTTAATCTACATTTCATCTGGTGAGAGAATGTCGAATTTCCCTTTTCTGAGAAATACACATATACTACAATAAAAGTTTAATTTTGTTTTGCTGTCACAATTAACACTTCACACAACTTAGCTGTAATCCAATTAGTTATAAGCAAACAACAGATGACAGAAATGACAGGAAATTTAATTTTGAAGGATTTCCTCTGTCATAGAAAAGCGCATAGATATAATAAAAAAAGAATAGTCTCTTACATCACAGAACCTTTCTTGGTAATTTGTGGAGGCTCCGCACGCATTGTGTCGATGCTAAGCACCAATGGTGCGGACGGCAAACACGAATAGTGCGGAGGTAGCAATAAAGTCTCAACACAAAGATTAAACAGAAAAACAGACTAACTTTACAATCGCTCACAATCATTTACAAACCACCCCTTATGACAGGAATAGTTGTTAATTCATTCGTTTATTACAGCGAAATTACGTATTTTTGCAGTCAAATCAATATAAGACTATGGCAAGTCAACTGACAAAGACAGGGTGAAGGTATTCGCCCAGAATTTATCGCGCTGATAAACTACAGTATCGTAGGACTTATCCAGTTGGAAAAGGGCTTTGTCGATAGCGTTGACATGACACCTGATGAGGCATTAGCACTATACGATAGCTACGCAAAGGAGTCATACGAGTTGATGATAAAAAAGAATCACGACTATGGCGAGGCTTGGCGCGACATGCGTGTCAGCAGCTATACCGACCTTATCTTAACAAAGATTGAACGTATCAAGGAGATTGAAGACCTTGGTGGTGCTACGCTTGTCAGCGAGGGTATCGATGCCAATTATATGGATATAATGAACTACGCTGTTTTTGGAGCAATCAAACTACATGAATAAAATAAAGTCTATACTGGTAAACCTCAGCCGTACCCTACTTGCTTTGACATTCATCTTTTCGGGCTTCGTCAAAGCGATTGACCCTTTAGGTTCGCAATATAAGATTGCAGAATACTTAGAGGCGGTGCAGTTGTCGGCATATATTCCAGATTGGACACAATTGATTTTATCTGTCGGACTATCAGCAATAGAGTTCACCTTGGGTGTGATGCTCTTGCTTGCTATTCGTCGCCGACTCGCCAGCAAGCTATCTCTTATCATGATGGTAGTGATGACGCTTGTGACCCTTTGGCTTACTGTAAGCAATCCAATACAGGATTGTGGATGCTTTGGTGATGCCATTCATCTCACGAATACGCAGACATTCATCAAGAATCTAATCCTCTTGACAGCAGCCATCATCCTTGCATGCTGGCCACTTTATCAAATACGCTTTGTATCAAAAACAAATCAGTGGATAGCTTTTTATTTCACGATTGTCTTTATTGTCACAGCCTCCACACTGAGTCTTTATCATCTGCCTATCTTTGATTTCCGTCCTTATTACATCGGACAGAATATCAAAAAGGGAATGGAAATACCCGACCTTACCGATAGTATTCTAACCAAGGATGGATATACTTTCCTACTCATTGCCCCTGTATTGGAGCGTGCTGACGACAGCAACTTTGGTGAGATTGATGCAATCTATGAATATGCTAAGGAGAATGGTTATGGATTCTATGGATTGACCGCAAGTACAGATAAAGCCGTAAAACACTGGCGAGATATTACCGGAGCTGAATATCCATTCTATACAATGGATGGCACAACCCTAAAGACCATTATTCGAAGTAACCCAGGTTTGGTACTGCTTTATAAAGGTACTATCATTAATAAGTGGAGCCACAACGACCTGCCGAAACAAGCAGAACTGAACGCACCATTGTCGCTTATAGAGGTAGGACGTGAACCAGAGAATGAGACATGGACAAAAATTGTATTGATTCTTATTTGTTATATCTTCCCACTAACACTCCTTATCGTAGCCGATCGCATTTGGTCATGGACACGATGGGTAAGAAAACGTGAGGAATGGTTGAGACAAAAGGAGCAATGGTTAATACAAAAAGAACAATCAAATAAATTATATCAACTTTTAAAACGTAAAAGACAAATGAGAAAGAAAATTGTAGCAGGTAACTGGAAGATGAACGAGACCCTGCAGGAAGGTGTTGCTTTGGCAAAAGAAATCAACGACTCATTGAAGGCAGAGAAGCCAAACTGTGATGTTGTTATCTGTACTCCATTCATTCACCTTGCAAGTGTTGCACAGGTATTGGACGCAGAGGGTGTTGCTCTCGGTGCTGAGAACTGCGCAGACAAGGAGAAGGGTGCTTACACTGGTGAGGTTTCTGCCGCTATGGTAAAGAGCACTGGTGCACAGTATGTAATCCTCGGTCACTCTGAGCGTCGCCAGTACTACGGTGAGACAGCAGAAATTTTGAAGGAGAAGGTACAGTTGGCATTGGCTAACGGTTTGAAGGTTATCTTCTGCTGCGGTGAGACTCTTGAGGAGCGTGAGGCTGAGAAGCAGAACGAGGTAGTAAAGGCTGAGCTCGAGGGTTCTGTATTCCACCTTTCTGCTGAGGAGTGGAAGAACATCGTTTTAGCTTACGAGCCAATCTGGGCTATCGGCACTGGTAAGACAGCTACATCTGATCAGGCTCAGGAGATGTTGGCTTACATTCGCTCTATCGTTGCTGAGAAGTATGGTAAAGAGGCTGCAGAGGACACAACAATCCTCTATGGTGGTAGCTGTAACGCAAGCAATGCTGCAGAGTTGTTCAGCAAGTCTGACATCGACGGTGGCTTGATTGGTGGTGCTTCATTGAAGGCTGCTGACTTCAAGGCTATCATCGACGCTTGGAAGAAGTAATTCAAAGAAAATCTAAGAGGCTGTATCAAATTGCTACTTGGTCAACAACCATTGGCATTTTTGATACAACCTCTATTTCAATTTTTATACACTAAAGAATGAAAAGACTCCTTACAATCATAGTTTTTATGCTGACTGCTGTTGTGGCTGTTAATGCCCAAGGGTCGGTGACGGTATCGCAGAGTGCCGAGATTGACGCATTGGTGAATGGCAAGAAAGCTTCAAAGAAAAATAATAAAGACCGACAGAAAGTAGAGAGTCAAAACGAGAGCGCACGTCCAGCTATCAAGACGCCAGACACGAGACAGCTAACTGTTCCAAAGCTAAACGAGCATAAGCCAGAAATAGCACGCCCAGACAATAGCACCTTACAACCTGTCAGAACAAAGATTGTAAAACGTTTAGTCAGAAGACCGCACATCCCTTCATGGGATGAGGTTGAAGACACGCGGATTGTGACCAAACGTATCAAGAAAGGTACACAGAAAGTGAGAGGCTTCCGTGTACAAGTTTATAGCGGTGGTAATACTCGTATTGCACACCAACAAGCAGATAAGGCGGGTCAAAAAGCGAAAGAACTCTTCCCAGAACAACCCGTTTATGTACATTTCTATCCACCACGGTGGATGTGTCTTGTTGGCAACTTTACCGACTACAATGCTGCAAAGAAGATTATGCGAACACTCCGAAAGGAAGGCTATCCACATGCTAACGTCATCCGAATGATGGTGAGCATTAAGACAACACAACCTGTAGATTTCTAAGGATTATTCCACCTTATTATCATAAAGAGAACCCTAATAAATACAATTAATCAGAAATCAAAATAATATGACGCCAGAAATACCATTCCGTGAAGGATTAGACGAACTTGCATCACACTACAAACAGGTGCTTACACTCTTAGGAGAAGATCCTGAAAGAGAAGGTTTGCAGAAAACACCTATGCGTGTTGCAAAGGCTATGCAGGTACTTACACGTGGTTATACACAAGACCCACATAAGGTATTGACAGATGCTTTGTTTGAAGAGAAGTACAACCAGATGGTGATTGTGAAAGATATTGACTTCTTCTCCATGTGTGAACACCACATTCTTCCGTTCTATGGTAAGGCGCATGTTGCATATATACCAAACGGATATATAACAGGATTGAGCAAGATTGCACGTGTTGTGGATATCTTCTCACATCGTCTACAAGTGCAGGAACGCCTGACAGAGCAGGTAATGCAGTGCATCAATGACACACTGAAGCCACAAGGAGTAATGGTTGTCATCGAAGCAAAGCACATGTGTATGCAGATGCGTGGCGTAGAAAAACAGAACTCTATTACCACAACAAGTGCTTATAGCGGTGTTTTTGAATCAAGTAAGACCCGCAATGAGTTCATGGATTTGCTACGCGGAGAGACCAAGAGAATATAATTTAAACACTATTATAAACTAAAACTTAAAGACATGAAAAGAACAATGAATACCACTGTAGTTGTAGTCTGTGCACTTGTAATAGCATTGTTTACTACAAGTTGCTCAAAAGACAACGACATTCCAGATGCTGAGAAAAATGCTATACAGGCGCTCAACAACATTGTTGGAAACTATAAAGGTAACTTGGCTGCTACTTATGGAACAACAACAACAATCTGGCCGGGAATCAATTGGACTGTAGATAAGAACTCTACCATTACAGTCAACAACTTCCCTTACCAAATGTTGGCATATGGAGTATCAAAGAACACTGCATCTTCGCTATATACTACTCTCATTAACGAGAAACAAAGATCGCTGAAATTGTATATTACGACGATACAACCACAAGATAATAAGGTGTTTTTCAACTTATCATCTAACTTCAAGTTTGATATTACAACAGCCAACGAAACTTATGAATTAACAGGTACCGTTTCCTTTAACAATAAGCAGTTCAACAGTAGTTATACAATGAACAACTCTGAAATGCAAATGCAATTCACTATATATAAACTGGTGAAAATAAACAAGGCACATGCAACTGCAATTATACAAGAGGATTTTGATACACCTGTTAGTTTCTATCTGATAGGAAATAAAGTATAAATAAAAAGTTTCATAGAAGATAAATGGGGTAATCCTACCCCTACTTAAGAGAAAGAACCCTAATACAAAAGTTTATGAAAAAGATAATAAAACTTACAGCTATGGCATTATGTACCCTCACATTATGCCTTACAAGCTGTTCAAAAGACGACAACAATGAAAATATAGGGGGTAAGGAAAAAGAACTAACAAAAGAACAATTCCTTGAAGCTCAGACAAAGGTTTTAAACAGTATACCTGGCAGTTACAAAGGTTTAATAAGTGCTGATGCAAAAAATCAGGGGCTTAGTGGTAATATCAAATGGAACATCAATGAAGATGGTATAGTTGTCTGCAAGAAATTTCCTTATGAAGCTCTTGCATTTGGAATATCTACTGAGGACAACAGTAGTGAAGCAACTCAACTTCGTGCAGCATTAATTGAAGTTCCTTTAGCCGACCTTAAGTTTCGTCTTGTAGGCAATCAAGAGTCTAAGGACCCAGCAGATTTATATGCAACCCCACGTATTACTACAAAAATAAAGACCTCTCAGGGTACTTATAACGTAGTCGGTCAGTTACGAAATGATAGACTTAATGCACACTATGATATAAAGTCATCCAGCCTCAATATGAAATTTATAATCTACAGATTGGATAAAGTTATAGAACATCAGGATGGACGCACTGAATATAAACAAGAAAAGAAATTCAGCATACCTGTTGAGTTTGAACTAAGAACAATAGAAAAGAAAGAAATACAATGAAGTTTATTTCATGGAATGTAAACGGGCTTCGCGCCTGTGTAGGAAAAGAGTTTGAGCAGCAATTCAAGGACTTGGATGCTGATTTCTTCTGCCTACAAGAGACAAAGATGCAAGCAGGACAGCTCGATCTCAGTTTTCCGGGATATGAGTCTTACTGGAATTACGCTGATAAGAAGGGTTACTCTGGCACCGCTATCTTCACAAAGCATAAGCCATTGAGCGTGACTTATGGCATTGATATTGATGAGCATGACCATGAGGGACGTGTGATAACATTGGAGATGGATGACTTCTATCTCGTAACAGTCTATACACCGAACTCACAAGACGGACTTCGTCGATTGGATTATCGTATGAAGTGGGAAGATGACTTCCAAGCCTATCTTCACAAACTCGATGAGAAAAAGCCTGTTATCGTATGCGGTGACATGAATGTTGCCCATCAGGAGATAGACCTTAAGAACCCAAAGACAAACCGCAAGAATGCTGGTTTTACTGATGAAGAGCGTGAGAAGATGACCCAATTACTAAACAATGGCTTCATCGACACCTTCCGTACCCTTTATCCAGAGCAGGTTACTTATTCTTGGTGGTCATATCGTTTCCGTGCAAGGGAGAAGAATACGGGGTGGCGTATCGACTATTTCCTCATCTCAGAACGTCTCAAAGACCGCCTCGAAGATGCTAAGATTCATACAGAGATTATGGGAAGCGACCACTGTCCTGTGGAAATTATCTTGAAATAAGACAATCATATGCACGCCCAGATAAAGACACTTCTCTTGATGGCTGCTGTCATGGCAGCCATTATTGTCTATGCTGTTATCCCAACCGAGATAACAATGGGCAGCTATACTATCCGCAAGATAACGCTTGTCAACCTAAGCCGACCGCTTATTGAGAAAACAAAACAAACAAAGCATACCGCTAAAAAGGTACATCGCAACCAAACAATCCTTTTCATTGGAGACTCAATGGTGGAAGGCCTTTCACGTAGGTTGGGTGATTATGCAGGCGAAAACGGACACAAACTATATACCGTTATCTGGTATAGTTCTTCTACTGAGCGTTGGGGAACCACCCAAACCTTAGAACACTTCATTGCTGAATATAAGCCAACATACATACTCATCTGCCTTGGCAGTAATGAGCTCTTTATCAACGACCTTGCCAATCGTACGCAATATGTACAACAATTAGTAAAGAAAATAGGTAATATTCCTTTCGTATGGATAAGTCCTTCTAATTGGAATGGCGATACTGGCATCAATGATGTTATAAAGGAGAATGTCGGAAAAGGACATTTCTTTGACAGTCGTAACCTAAAACTCAAAAGAGGTAGCGACCATTATCATCCTACATGGGCAGCAGCTGCCTACTGGATGGATACCGCAGCTAAGTTTATAAGGAGTAAAGAGTGTGCTAATCCGCTACAACTCAACAATCCAAAAGCCCATCACAAGGCAACAAATACAAAGCTTTTGCAACCCTCCTTTGAAGGCTATTAAATAGGAAACAAGCAGCAAATAAACGATTAATAGATGACAAATATAACACAGCTGATGACTGCCTTCTTTGACTTCTTGTCTTCACAAGACAAGAACTGGTCGCTGTGTACATTTCCATTTATGGCTTCGTTCCTTGTTTTCTTTGCCATATACATAGGATTAAACCGCTATCGCCAAACATGGACAAAGGCATACGTCATAGCTTTTAGTCTTTTATTTGCTTTCAAAGCGAATGGAGTTTTGATGTGGCTATTGCCCATTGTTACGATTAGTTCATGGTATCTCACTCGCTTTATGATGCGCTTAAAGCGTGGA
>QWCF01000852.1_pt1 | contig 10310 bp, 15 predicted proteins | sample 1972521 | NCBI WGS metagenome assembly QWCF01 (sample SAMN09866715, study PRJNA288562) | Human oral metagenome isolate term4_saliva, whole genome shotgun sequencing...
CGGCTGGGGATTGGCAAAAAGCGGTGCAAAAATTGTTGTCGGACAAAGTTTCAGGCAGCCTGAAAACACCGCTTGATTCGCATGATTTGTTGCTGGAGGCATTGGAAATTGTCCAGTCATTTCAAAATACTGAATCCGAATCGACAGCCGAAACAGCACCGATTGTCGCACCGTCTGCGGTGGCGCGTGAACCGCCCGAACCGTTTATCTCGCCTAGCCCCGAGCAAAAGCAAGCGCGACATGAATTAAATCAAAGCATGATTCAGAAATTGAATTGTAAAATTTTTTCCTGATTTTGAAAGAAAAAACCATGAGTAAAAAAATCAAAACCCAAGCCATTATGTCCGCGCAATCTCGCGCCGAAGTGGTGGACAACATCGCCCAAATGGGCGCATTGCAACGCGAAATTTTGCGCCTGAACGCCGAATTGAACGACCAAATCACACCGCTCAAACAAGCGTGTGATGAAAAAGTCGCCAAATTACAAGCGCAAATCAATGTGTTATCCGAAAGTTGCCACATTTGGTGTGAAGCCAACCGCGCCGAATTGACCGGCAACCATCGTGTGAAATTCGCGGATTTGTCCACAGGTGTGGTGAAGTGGCGCATCAAAAATCCGAGCGTCAGTATTTCGCAAAAAAATGGTGCGGAAGTGATTGACCGTCTGTTGCAAAACCCAAATTACAAACGCTTTGTGCGTGAAAAACTGGAAGTTAATCGTGAATTGATTTTGCAATATCCTGAAATGTTTGAAGATAATCAGATTTTAGGCATCAAAATCAAACGCGGCGAAGAGGATTTTGTGATTGAACCGAATTTTGATGAAGTGGGAGCAAAAGCATGACAACGGTAACCATTCAATTAATTCAACTGGAATATGGCATTGGTGTGAGAGTAGAAGGTATTGACCGCGATATTGTTGACAAATTAATGCGTTGGGAAGACCCACCGTCATTGGAACACCTGAATATGGTGCAAACGCTCGGATTGCAAGCCTTGTTGAGCATTATGCAGGACATTCACAGCCATGAAAATGTCACATTGCAGACAATTCATTAAATGAAAACGGGCGAAATTGGTGCATGAAATTGATGAAGAGTAATGCAAAAGCTGATACAACTAACCGCTTGAAAGCTTTACATATTTCAGGCGGTTTTTACATTTTTTAACGATTTTTGGGGTGGTTCAAGTTTTCACTTTGTGTATATTTTGGTTTTTATGCGGAGTAATTATTATGAAAAATCAAAATAATAGACAAAAAATGATTGCCAAAATCCACATTGCTAAATCGCAATTAGGATTAGACGATGACACGTACCGCGCCTTGTTGCAGCGCGTTACTGGCTTGCACTCGTGTGCCAAGATGACGGTGCAGCAGCTTGAAAATGTGTTGGCGGAGCTCAAAGCAAAAGGTTTTGTGGACAATCGTCAGGCTGGCATTGGGCGGATGCCGTTGCATCAAGTGCAGCATCGGGCGATGTTGAACAAAATCGCGGTGCTACTCAAGCAAACAGGCAAAACGTGGGATTATGCGATGGGTACAGCTAAGAATATGTTTGATAAAGATAAATTGGTTCAACTAAACGATGATGAAATGCACAAACTCACGTCCGCACTGCAAATTTACGCCAATCGCCACACCACAAAAAGGAGTATAAAATGCAATTAAATCAAGATGATTTTGTTGATTTGAAGCACCTGCTGCCGCCAAGTTTTGCTGGCTTAGTTGAGGTGATTGGTTTGGCTATGGCGTTTGAATTGGTGGAAAAATTCGGCGGAACAACGTTCCCAATTGGCAAAAACAAAACCAATCAAGGCAAAGTGTTACATCATCTTTTGGCGGAAATCATTGGCGAAGACAATGCCGATAAAATTGAAATTGCATTAAATGGGCAGCGCGAACTTTATGTCCCCAAGTGCCAAGCTGCGCTGTTAACGTGCAGAAATCGTGAAATTCGCCGACAATTTGATGAGTTAACCACACGCCCGAATTATCCAATGACAGGCGTTTGCGCTGTTAATAATTTGGCGCGTGAATACCATTTGAGTGCACGTCAAGTGTGGAATATTGTCAATAGTGGCGAAACCATGCAGCAGAGCTTATTTTCGTAGTTAATTTTCAGGCAGCCTGAAACTGGGAAACTGGTTTCAGGCTGCTTTTTTTTGTGTGGCTGAATTGAAGTGTTATTAGAACGGTTTGGCTGTTTTTCATGACAAAATGACTGCAAAATTAAACAACTGGATTGATAAATATGAATGAAACTCAACTCGCCCAACAGTCCATCGCGCAAACGCTGGCAAACAGCGCATTTTTCGCGCATATCCGTGAAAAATTGTTTTCAGGCAGCCTGAATCAAAGTCAGGTAGACGGCTTAAATTTACTGGTGCTTTCATCGGTGGAACAAGGCTTAAATTTGCAACAAATCGCGTATGTGTTGGCAACCGCTTACCACGAAACCGCCCGAACCATCAAGCCTTTGGAGGAATATGGCAAAGGCAAAAACTACGATTACGGCAAATGGCAAATCAACAGCAATGGCGTGAAATATTGTTTCAAAGATGGCTCGCGCAGTTCGGTTTACACGCAGGACGAGTGTCCGCATTTGTTTTATGGGCGCGGTTTTGTGCAGCTAACTTGGCGCAACAATTACGCCAAAGCAGGCGCAAAAGTGGGTGCAGATTTAGTCACGCAACCTGACCTAGCCACACAGCCCGAAACCGCCGCCAAAATCATTGCTTGTGGCATGGCAGAAGGTTGGTTCACAGGTAAACGGTTGGCAGATTACATTACTGATAGCCGTTGCGATTATGTCGCTGCTCGCCGCATCGTGAACGGTACCGACAAAGCAGATTTGATTGCTGGCTATGCACGGATTTTTGAAACCGCTTTAAACGCGGTTTAAAGCCAGTTTAAAAGCTATGGAAAATTTCAAACAAGGTGGCGCAAACCTACCACCACCTGCCCCCCAATATCGCTCGCACACGGTTTTACCGCCACAAAGTCCCCAAATCGCGCCACAAACCGTACAGTCCGAGACTGTTTCAGGCAGCCTGAAAAAATGGCTCGGCGGAATGGTCAACAATCCGACTACAGGCGCATTGTCGCATGACAAAGTGTGGGCAAACGTGGCGGCTGGCGTGATGACGTATCAGTTTGCCACAGGCACACCTGCCGAATGGCAATGGTGGGCGTATGGGGGCATGGTTGGTGGCTATGGGCTGGCACGGCGAGCGATTGCAGCAGTACAGCAAACTTCTGAAAAGAAAGAGAAATAATGCTTTTGTTTTTATTGAAAAAATACCGCACAGATTTGCTGATTATTTTGCTTGTATCTGTTTGTGTGAGTGCATTGATGGGACTGGGCTACCATTTTGGCAGCCTGAAAACAGAACATCACTATCAACAAATCTTGCTCAAACAAGCGCAAGAACATCAAGCAAAACAATCAGTTTGGCTCAAACAAGCCGAACAAATCAGCCAACAACAGCTTGAATTTCAAAAGCAAAGCGAAATTCAAGCACATGAATTGAAAAAGGAAATTCAAAATGTTATTGCAAAAGACCGCGCTAACGGCACTCATGATTGCACTTTTGGCGAGTACAGCTTGCAGCACTACAAAAAATCACTCGGTTACGAGTAAACCTGTGCCACAAGCTTTGCTCGTGATGCCACAACGTCCCGAACCGGCACAAAATGGCTCACAAGAAGCGATTTTGACTCACGCGGTGGCATTTGGGCGTTACGTGAAAAATTTGGAAAATCAACTGCGTGGCTGGATTGGCTGGGCTACGGAGCGCAAACCATGACCTACTGGCAACAAGTCAATCGCGTACTTACCAAACATCGCGCCAAAATGGAAATGGGCGAAGCGCAAGCCAAGCGACAAGAGCGGTTTGTGGAATGGGTGGAAAGTGTGTTGTACAAAAACCATGTTCGCCACGACCGCTTTGTAAACGATGATTTTGATGTGATTTTTTACTTGAATGGTTTTTCAGGCAGCCTGAAAAGTTTGTTTCCGCATTTTTGGGTGGAAGAAGACGGCGCGGAATGGGTCATGTGCAATCCGAATATACCTGAAATTCAAGTGATTATCCGACTGGAGGCAATGCCATGAACGCACAACAATTTCTCACAATTGAATGGGCGTTTGGCTTGGTTATTAGTATTGCGATTACGTCTTTGTGGCGTTATGTCAATTCGCAAGCCGAAATAGACAAAGAATTAGCGCGTGATATTAAGCAATTAACCACTAAATTGTACGAAGTGGAAAAAAGCTACCAAAGCAAAGACGATGCCCGACGCGAAAGCGAAGAAATCAAAAGATTGCTCAAAGAAATCAAAGATGATGTGAAAGAAGTCAGCAACAAAATCAATCAAAAGGCAGATAAATCATGCTCGTAAACCAAGACCCAATATTGCAAGCCTTAAAAGAAATTCAGGCAAAACAAGATGTAACCATTGCCAAACAAGACGATTTGGAAAAACACATCAAGCAAATCCACGATGATTGCAAAAAAACCGCGCGTACCAATGGCGCGGTGGCAGGTGCGGTGTCGGGTGGTCTGGTGGCAACGGGCATCACTTTAATCAAAGCGAAATTTGGCATTTAGGAGACACAATGGCGCACCCAAAAGAAAAACGCGATTTGGTTCGCCGTAAGTATGTCTTTGAAAATCAACCATTAGAATTGGCAGCGACTTTTTCAGGTGTGCCATTGGCGACCGCTCGGACATGGAAATACACCGCCAAAGAACAAGGCGATGATTGGGACAAAGCGCGTTCTGCGCATTTGTTTGCAGGTGGCGGCATTGAAACAGTTGGGCAAACCATGCTGGCTGGTTTTTTGGTGCAATATCAATCTACTTTTGAAGATTTGGAAAAAGCAGAAAACATTGCCCCAATTGAAAAATCCAAAGCATTAGCCAGTTTGACCGATTCATACCTCAAAGTCATCAATGCAACCAAAAAAATGCTACCCGAAACGCAGGCTGCTGCTGTGGCTGTGCTGGTCGTGGAAGCGTTATTGAATCACATCAGCGAAGTTTATCCCGATAAATTACAAGATTTTGCCTTGATTTTACAAACTTTTGAGGCAGTGATTGAAAGGAAATTCGGTGGCTAAATTCAGCGAAAAAATCAGTTTAACCGAACTGAAAAAACGAATGGCGCAGGTGCGCGAAGAAGCCCTACAACGCATTGAATTGCATGAAATTGAGCTGTCCAACGACCCAGCCGAAATCGCCAAACGCCGTGCCATTGTCTTGAAAGGCGATGAAACGGCGTTTCGTTTTTTCTGCAAAACGTATTTGCCGCACCATTTTCCCGATGACACGGAATCGGTTTTTCATTCGTGGGCGTACAAAACGCTGCCTGAAATCACGCGCGAAAAAGACGGCGTTTCTCAAAGCGTGGCTGCACCGCGTGGCGAAGCCAAAACCACGCAGGTGGTTCAGGCGAACAGTTTGTTCAATGAAGTGCGCAATGTGAAACACAATACAGTTATTGTGTCGGATACGGAAGAGCAATCCGATGAAATCATTGAAACAATTAAAACCGAATTGACCGATAATCCCATGTTGCGCTTGGATTTTCCCGAAATATGTGGACAAGGTGCGCGTTGGCGCATTGGCGAAATTTTGACCCGACAAGGCAATAAATTCAAAGCCTATGGTTCGGGTCAGAAAATTCGTGGCGCGAAAAAGAAAAATAAACGCCCCGATGCGGTTTATTTGGACGATTTGGAAAATGAAGACCATGCCGAAAATCCGCGTTTGCGCGACAAATTAGAAAAATGGATTGCGCGTGTGATTCAGCCACTTGGCGAAGCGGGCAGCAAAATTGACATCATTTATGTTGGTACAATTTTATGTAAAGACAGCGTATTAGCGCGGATTATGAAAAATCCGTTTTGGCGCAGCGTGCTGTTTAGCGCGATTGTGAAATACCCCGAGCGCATGGATTTGTGGGAAGAATGGGAAAACATCTATCGCAACACCTCAAAAATCAATCAACAAAACGAAAAAGCCGCCCACGCTTTTTATCTGAAAAACGAAGCGGAAATGTTGCGTGGTAGCAAAGTGAGTTGGGTCAAACGCCCATTACTGACTTTAATGAAAATCCGTGCGCGAGATGGCTTGGCGGCATTCCAATGCGAGTACCAAAACGAACCGAGCGACCCTGAAAGCGAAATCTTTTCAGGCTGCATTGACCAAAGTTACTACCGCACTTTGCCACATGATGTGGTGTTTTATGGCGCGGTAGACCCATCATTGGGCAAAAAAGGCAAAGGCAAAGACCCGAGCGCAATTTTGGTTGGTGGCTATCAAAAAAGCACGGGCATTTTGTATGTGGTTGAAGCCAAAATTAAAAAGCGTGTTCCCAGTTTGATTATTCAAGATGTGATTAAATTGCAAAAAGAATACAACTGCCAGCTTTGGGCGGTGGAAACCGTGCAATTTCAAGAGTTTTTCAAAGATGAATTGGTCAAAGAATCTGCGAAACAAAGCGCACACGTCCCAGCCAAAGGCGTGAAACCGAATACGGAAAAAGAATTGCGCATTGAGAGTTTGCAACCGCATTTTGAAAACGGTTTCATTAAATTATTGCCTGAACAGCGCGAATTGATTGCCCAGTTACGCCATTTCCCCAATCACGACCACGATGACGGTGCAGACGCGCTGGAAATGTTGTGGAAACTGGCGACCAGCAACAGCGCAGGCAGCAGCATTGAGCCAATCTCCATGTATGACAATTGTCCCTATTGATTTTAAGCGGTTTCAGGCAGCCTGAAACGTTTAAACCTCATTTAAAACGAGTTTAAAATGGCTAAAAAAGACAAAAAACACAAACAGCCCATTCAAGCGATTCAGATGGAGCAGCTTGTTCAAGACACCGCTTACGCGCTCAATGCCTTTTCAAGCAGCGGTACAGATGAGTTATTGAATTTATTGGGTTTGTCGCGCCAACAGGTTTATTCAGCCGTGATGTCGGACGATGAAGTGGATTCGTGTCGTGAAGACATTGTTTCTGCTTTGCTTTCAAGCAACTGGCGTTTGTTTGGTGCAGAAACCGATGACACACAAATGGATAAACTCTATCAGTGCGTGCGGCGCAATTTGCCTAGCATTGCCGAGCAGGTGGTGGTGGCGAAATTGTGCGGTTATGCGGTGGCGCGTTTGGTTTATGTGCAAGATGATGACGGTTTTGTCTCATTAAAACAAGTGATTAGCCGTCATGATGAATTGGACAAATACACCCCCAAATTCGGCAAACTCATCTACAACGGTCAAAGCGGCGAAGAAGAAACCGAAACTACTTATACTCATTTGTTTTTAAACAACAAAGCTACGTCCAAAAATCCAGCTGGCGAGATGGCTATGGTGCGGATTTACCCAGCCGTGATGTTACGCAAAGAAGGCTGGCGTTACGCTTACCAATTTGCGCAACGCTACGCCCAGCCCATGCTCATCACCAAAACCGATGGCGACAAAAACGAAGCCGCGCGTAAAACCCACACCGTCAAAAATGGCGGTGCAGCAGCCATTGGCATTGAAGAAGAGATGAAGTTGCTGCAAAACACGGCGGACGGCGCGTTTTTCAGGCAGCTGGAACAAATGGCAAATGCGCGGATTCAGAAATCCATTTTGGGACGCGTCAAAACCAGTGAGCTGCAAACAGGCAGTCGCTCCGCGCAACAGGTGGAAAGCGAAAGTGAGAAAAATCGCATTGGTGCGTATTTGCTGTTGTTGGCGGACGCTGTACAAAAAGTTGTTGATGCGTTGATGGATTTGAATGCTGTTTATCATCAACCGATTAGAGTGAAAGGCGCATTGTGGTTTGAATACGAAACCGAAATCAAACCCGACACCAACCGCGCCGAGCGTGATAAAAAATACTTGGAAAGTGGCAATTTGGAATTGACCGAGCAGTATTACACGGATATTTTAGGCTTTGAACCCGAGCATTTTAAAATCAAGCAAAATCAAGATGGTGCAAAAGCTGATACAACTTTATCGTTGAATTTGTCGGGTAATCAAAATGATTTCAGGCAGCCTGAAAGCCAATTATCCGCCGACCAACAAATTATGCAACCGAAAATCCACGCGATTTTATCCGCGCTTGCCAGTTCAGAAAATTTCAATGAATTCAATGAGAAATTAAATAATTTGGATTTGTCGGTAGGCGACCAAATCTTGATTGACAAATTGGTTTGGCAAAATTCACAAGCATGGTTGGACGGCGCAGGCAGCCTGAAAGGTTCGCAATGACTAAACCATTGATTCACTTTAGTAGTTTGCTAGACCGTGCGGCGTTTGAACATCTGCAAAACAAAACGTTGTTGCCCAGTTTCAGCCACTACGATGTGTGGTTGTATGAGCATTCGGTGGGTTTTACGGTTGCCAAGATGATGGACATGGATTTGTTGGCAGAAACCAAGTCAGCAGTGGTATCGGCATTGGAAAACGGCACGGATTTTAGAGATTTCAAAAATCGTTTGAAGCCGTATTTGATGGCAAAAGGCTGGTGGGGCGAGCAAGTGATGCTTGACCCTGTGGACGGTGTCGCCAAAACGGTGCAGCTGGGCAGTACGCGGCGTTTGCGCGTGATTTTTCAGACCAATTTAGCAACGGCTTACGCAGCAGGGCAATGGGCGCGGATTCAGGAAAACAAACAGATGTTCCCATACCTAAAATACATCGCCAGTACCGCCGAGCATAAACGCCAGTCCCACATGACTTACTACGGCAAAATTTGGGCAGCAGACGACCCGATTTGGCAGAGCATTTTTCCGCCCAATGGCTACGGTTGTCAATGCACGGTGCGCCAATTAACCAAAAAGCAAGCCCTACGCGAACGCAATGAAGACATCAACAGGCAGCCTGAACGTTTTACCGAACAGCAAAAAATCAATGCCCAAAACGGTGTGCTTGATGATGGCACGGACGATATTCAGTGGGTGGATTTTACCAATCCGCGCACAGGTCAAACCGTCAAAATTCCGTTTGATGTTACGCCGACTTTTGCACACAATCATGCTGCACGTTTGGCAGATGTGCAAACACTCGCCGAGCAAAGGCATGGCAAGGGTTTTATCCGTGAATTGGCTGATACTTTAATTACTTATTTAAAAAGAAGAAGACAGCCCCTTGAATTAACTGAAGGTGGTGTGTTTGCCAGCAGTGCCAATTTGATTAATGAGGGCAGATTGCTTTACGAAACCCATATTGCTGTCATGAATGAGGCAATTAGGCAGGGTAAACCGCACGAGGGTATTATAGAAATCATGCGGCGTGAAGGTGTGGAGCTGGGTGGCGAAGTGTACACATTCAGCAGTAACCTTGAAGCTGCACAAGAATTAGCTGATAATTTGCAAGTTTTTCCAACAGTATGGTTGCAAAAATCCAACGAAATGGGGCATATATTAGTGGAAGATAATATAGGCAGGGCTTGGCATTATTTGCCTGATTTATCAGATAAGAATTTTATTTCTATGATGCGAAATAAACCACATCAATTTGCCAATGGTGCAGAAGTCTTTCAATGGGCATTCAAAACTAAAGGTAATGTGATGGCTTTTCAACAGGGCGATAGCATGATGTTAAATAACTTGAAACACAATGCTGTGCGTTTTATTTCTACACAACGTCATGAGTTTGTCCATCGTTTACAAAATGTTTTGCCTGAATTGAACGATTATTTTGTCCGTTTGTGGCATGAGCGTACGGTAAAAGATAAAGTTCAAACCATGCAAAAAATGACAGGGAATAGCCGATATAATGCAAAAGAAATTGGTAAACGTGATGATTTTCCCAATCCCTATTATGGTAAAATGTACGGCGATGAAGACGACCCATTGCCATTGGAAATGATGACCATGATATTTGAGGCATTATTGGGTGGCGATGATAAGCGTTATCAGGAATTGGCAAAAAAGCCTGATTTTTTGTATTTTGGATTGGCTTTATTGGTAAGGTATCAACCATGATTTCTATTCAATTTATGTTACGTAAACAGGGGAAAGACATCGGTCAAATCACTTGGGAACGTGAAACCATTAATAAACGTGGTTTTGAGTTGCCTGTATCGGGTAAATTAAGTGGTGATGATATGGCGGTTCGCACTTTACAAAGCGCGATAAACAAAGCTTTGTCTGCACAGGTTGCTGATGTTTCCCCTCTACCTGCTGGTGGCAGTCTGATTGAAGCCCCTTTGGTGCATGATAGTGAAATGATTTCTGTGTTTGACCATGCAGGTTTTGATATACCTCCCGAATTTGATGAAATTATCCAGCACATGGCTGGCTCGGCAC
>QWCF01002075.1_pt1 | contig 10308 bp, 10 predicted proteins | sample 1972521 | NCBI WGS metagenome assembly QWCF01 (sample SAMN09866715, study PRJNA288562) | Human oral metagenome isolate term4_saliva, whole genome shotgun sequencing...
ATGCAAAAGCCGAGTTTATCGGCTTCGGCACCATGATGGGCAAAGACGGCAAACCGTTCAAAACGCGCAGCGGCGACACCGTGAAGCTGGTTGACCTGCTGACCGAAGCCGTTGAGCGCGCCACTGCTTTGGTGAAAGAAAAAAATCCCGAATTGGGCGCGGACGAAGCGGCGAAAATCGGCAAAACCGTCGGCATCGGCGCGGTCAAATACGCCGATTTGAGCAAAAACCGCACCAGCGATTATGTGTTCGACTGGGACTCCATGCTCTCGTTTGAAGGCAACACCGCCCCCTACCTGCAATACGCCTACACCCGCGTGCAAAGCGTGTTCCGCAAAGCAGGCGAATGGGACGCAACCGCGCCAACCATTTTGACCGAACCGCTGGAAAAACAGCTTGCTGCCGAGCTGCTGAAATTCGAAGACGTATTGCAAAGCGTGGCAGACACGGCATATCCGCACTACCTTGCCGCCTACCTCTACCAAACCGCCACCCTGTTCAGCCGCTTCTACGAAGCCTGCCCGATACTCAAAGCCGAAGGTGAAACCCGCAACAACCGCCTGCAACTGGCAAAGCTCACCGGCGACACGCTGAAACAAGGCTTGGATTTACTGGGCATTGATGTGTTGGATGTGATGTAAGTCATTCCCCATAGACAAAGGTCGTCTGAAAAGTTTTCAGACGACCTTTGTCTATGTAATGAATGATGGTGATTCTATAGTGGATTAACTTTAAATCAGGACAAGGCGACGAAGCCGCAGACAGTACAGATAGTACGGTAAGGCGAGGCAACGCCGTACTGGTTTAAAGTTAATCCACTATAAAAAATAGGATAACCCTCTGCCGCCATCTCCATCTATGTGTGGACAGCCGCGGTTAACCGTTTTCTATTTCGGCATTACGTTGAGATTAATCCCCCAGCGCCGCCACCATCACCGCTTTAATCGTGTGCATCCGGTTTTCCGCCTGGTCGAACACGATGCTGGCGGGGCTTTCGAATACTTCCTCCGTTACTTCCACGCCGTTTAAACCGAAGGTTTCGTAAATCCATTCGCCGACTTTGGTTTCGCGGTTGTGGAAGGCGGGCAGGCAGTGCATGAATTTGACCTGAGGGTTGCCCGATGCCGCCATCAGTTTGGGGGTAACGCGGTAATCTTTCAATAAATCAATACGCTCCTGCCATGCCTCTTTCGGCTCGCCCATGCTGACCCACACGTCGGTATGGATGAAATCGACGCCTTTGACGGCTTCTTCCGCGTTTTCGGTGAGCAAAATCTTTCCGCCGGTTTCTTCGGCGACGGCGCGTGCGCGGGCAACGATATTTTCAGACGGCCACAAGGTTTTCGGTGCGCCGATGCGCACGTCCATACCGAGCTTCGCGCCCAACACCAGCAGCGAATTTGCCATGTTGTAACGTGCATCGCCGACGTAGGCAAACGCGGTTTGGTTCAAGGGTTTGCCGCTGTGTTCGCGCATGGTCAGCGCGTCGGCGAGCATTTGGGTGGGGTGGAACTCGTTGGTCAGACCGTTGAACACGGGCACGCCGGCGTATTTCGCCACGATGTTTTTTCAAAAATCAGGGCGATGTTCTTCCCTTTCATCCGCTGCACTTCGCGCCCTGCCTTTTTGGCGGCTTTCAACTCGGCGGCAAGGTCGAGGTAGGCGGTGATTTCTTCGGACGTAAAGTCTAAAAGTTTCAGGAAATGGCGGTTTTTCAGGTTCATATTCGTATTTCTCCTTTCCGGCAGGTCGGGCATTGATGCCCGATATTGTTTTGTATGCGGATTTTGTCAGGCATCATTGCCGACCGTTTTTCAGAGTGCGAAGCCTGCTCCGAAATCAAAACAAGGTCGTCTGAACTTCGCCGCGTTCCAAAGCAAGCAGCGACTGTTTACGGTTCAGACCGCCTGCGTAGCCGGTCAGCTTGCCGTCGCTGCCGATGACGCGGTGGCAGGGAATCAGGATAGAAACCTTGTTCTGCCCGTTGGCGGCGGCAACGGCACGGACGGCTTTGGGATTGCCCAAACGCTGCGCCTGCTCCTTGTAGCTGCGCGTTTCGCCGTAAGGAATCGCCAAGAGCGCATCCCATGCCTGCTTTTGAAATTCGGTACCGATCTGCTCCAAAGGCGTAGCAAAGGTTTTCAGACGACCCTTGAAGTATAAGTCCAATTCCTGCCGCAGAAGTTGCGTTTGCTCATCTTCCCGAAACACAAACCGTCCGTGCAAGGCTTTTTGGACGGCGGTAATTTCCTGCTCCATATGTTTCTGCCCGACAAACTCCAGCAAACACAAGCCCTTACCGCCGAACACCGCCAGCATCTCGCCCAAAGGCGTGGCAATGGCGGCAGCGGTCAGTTCGTTCAAGCTGTCGGGATAAATCGCTTCCAACAGACAGATGGCGCGGCGGATACGGACATATTCTTCGGGCGCGCAGCCGATACGGTCGATAAAATCCTGCTCGAACTGTTTGGCCTCGTGTTCCGTCAGATTGGGATACGGCATGACTTCACACTCAAAAACTTGGGTTTCGAGCCAATGGCGGATTTCATCCCATTTTGACGGCAGGTTGTTTAAGGAAGGCAGGGTAATCATTCGTTTGCTCCGTATCTCTATCATGGATTTGACGGCAAAATCCCCAATTTTCACCATTCCCGAACGCCGGCGCAGGAACGGGCTATGACGTAAATCTTGTGGGTCAGGTTGCGGCGATTCCTAAATATTCGATATTTCTAAAGCCTCAGGGAAAGGAATTAAAGATTTCAGACGACCTGCAAAGGGTCGTCTGAAACCACGGATTTTTACATTTGCGCATTTCGGCACATCATCCAACCGTTTCGGCACATTCCTGCCGCCATTGACAGCCTATAATGAATCCACTTATTCATCAAGCAAAGGAATCATCTATGCAAACCCGCATCCTCTCCGCCGTACTGATGGCTTTTTCAACCGCTGCCTTTGCCGAGGGCGCATTCACGCTGCAATTCGACAACCCGTCCAAAGACGGCGGCTTCACGCAAAACCAGCTTTTGAGCGCGCCTTACGGCTTCGGCTGTTCGGGCGGCAATGCTTCGCCCGCGCTGTCGTGGAAAAATCCGCCCGCAGGGACAAAAAGTTTCGTCCTGACCGTTTACGATAAAGACGCGCCGACCGGTCTGGGCTGGATGCACTGGGTGGTCGCCGACATCCCAGCCGATGTCCGCCGCCTGCCCGCAGGCATTACCGCGCAAGGCGGCAGGCTGCCCAAAGGCGCGCTGCAAACCCGCACAGACTTCGGCACTCCGGGCTACGGCGGCGCATGTCCCCCCGAAGGCAGGAAACACCGCTACGAATTCACACTCACCGCGCTGAAAGTCGCCAAGCTGCCGAACATCACCGCCGAATCCACACCCGCGCTGGTCGGTTTCTTTACTAGGGCAAACAGCTTGGGCGAAGCGAAATTCACGGTCGAACACCAACGCTGACCTGCCCCGTGCGCCGATATGCCGCCGGCTCCGCTTCCGATCAGACCGCCGACGGTACGCAACCGAACCGCTCTTTGAAGCGCGCGCTGAAACGGGACGGGCAGTCATAGCCGACCGCGCCGGCAATCTGCGCCACCGGCCATTGCGTAACCTGCAACAGCGTCAGCGCGCGCATCATGCGTACATCCGTCAGCAGCGTACGGAAATTCGTGTCCTGCCGCGCCAACCGCCGCCGCAACGCAGCCTCGCTGCAATTAAGCCGCTGCGCCAGCATCGCCGACGACCAGTCCGCAGCCATATCGGCGGTAATCAGTTTGCGGATTTGCCGCATCAGGTTGAAGCCTTCGTACACGGCAAAACCGATGCCGTCATGCTGCAACCACGCCAACACGCCGCAAAGCGCGGCCTCCGCCGCATTGTGCGGCACTTCTTCATCCGCCAGTACCGCAGCCGCATAATCAAACGCCGCGTTCATCCGCCCGGGGTGCGGCAGCTTCACCGCATCGCACACTGCCTGCGCCGTCCCGTATTGTGCGGCAAACCTTTCTATGGCTTCCTGTTCGAAAGCAATCCATTGCGCCTGATAGAGGTCGTCTGAATCAGGAATATTGATGACGTCAAACGTCTGCCCGCCTGCCAACGCAACAACCTCACCCGCCGCAATCCTCAATTCGCGCCCCGCCCACCGCAGCTTCTTGCATCCGCGCCGCACGATAACCATGGTCGGTTCATGTACCGCCACGCTGCGGTACAAGGCGGTATGATGTTGCACGATGCCGCCTAAAGCACCCAATCGTTCACGCGTATGAAAGTAATTTGACGGCACGGTTATATTCCTCAATGTTTCAACACACAGGGCTGCACATAAGGCGCAGCCCTGTTTACCCTGATTTGGAAGGGGTTACTTCCCAAAAAATAAACTTCTACTGCCCTGAGGGGCCGGGTTTCAACCATATTCCGTCGGCGTGCCTGCAACTTGGCTCCCTCCCCTGTGGGGGAGGGTTGGGGAGAGGGTAAAACGGGGCAGATACAGACAATATTTCCGTTGCCGACCCAATGCCCTCTCCCTAACCCTCTCCCACGGGAGAGGGAATGGATTGCCGTTCAAATAAATCGCTCCACATAAAAATCAATGCGTTATCTCAAACTCACGTTAGGTCTAATCAAATTGTCAGACATCCATATCCGACAAGCAATCTGCTTTTCAGACGGCCTTACAAATTTAAGTTTGACGTGCGTTCGAAATAAGGCAGTTGATGCAAAGCCAAATTCCGTCGGCGTGCCTGCAACTTGGCTCCCTCCCCTGCGGGGGAGGGTCGGGGAGAGGGTAAAACGGGGCAGATACAGACAATATTTCCGTTGCCGCCCTAATACCCTCTCCCTAACCCTCTCCCACGGGAGAGGGAATGGATTGCCGTTCAAATAAATCGCTCTACATAAAAATCAATGCGTTATCTCAAACTCACGTTAGATCTAATCAAATTATCGGACATCCATATCCGATAGCCCATCTTCTTTTCAGACGGCCTTTTCAGCCAACAACCGCGCCAATATCCCCTCATACACCGCCGACAGCTTCGGAATATCGTCCAGCCGCACGTTTTCGTTGATTTGGTGGATGGTGGCATTGGACGGGCCTAATTCGATGAGTTCTTTCGCAATGGCTTTGATGAAGCGTCCGTCCGAAGTGCCGCCGGTGGTGGACAATTCGGTCTCTACGCCGCAGGTTTCGGCAATGGCTGCGCGTGCCACGTCGGTCAGTTTGCCCGCGTGGGTCAGGAAGGGCTGCCCCGAGCACGACCACTGCAAATCGTATTGCACGCCGTGTTTGTCCAAAATGGCGTGGACGCGTTGTTTCAGCCCTGCTTCGGTGGACTCGGTGGAGAAGCGGAAATTGAATTTGACGTTCAGCTCGCCCGGAATGACGTTGGTCGCGCCTGTGCCGCCGTTGATATTGGAAATTTGAAAGCTGGTCGGTGGGAAGTATTCGTTGCCTTCGTCCCAGACTTCCTGCGTCAGCTCTAACAAGGCCGGGGCAAAAGTGTGGACGGGGTTGATTGCCAAATGGGGATAGGCGATATGGCCTTGCTTGCCTTTGACGGTCAGGTTGCCCGACAGCGAGCCGCGTCGGCCGTTTTTAATCATATCGCCCAATTTGTCCACGGCGGTCGGTTCGCCGACGATGCAGTAGTCGATAAGCTCGTCGCGCGCTTTCAATACATCGACGACTTTGGTCGTACCGTCCAGCGCGTCGCCCTCTTCGTCGGAAGTAATCAGGAGCGCAATGCTGCCTTGGTGGTCGGGATGTTCGGCAACAAAGCGTTCGCAGGCGGTAACGAAGCAGGCGATGCTGGTTTTCATGTCCGCCGCGCCGCGCCCGTATAATCTTCCGTCGCGCTCGGTCGGCTCGAACGGGGGCGAATCCCATTTTTCAACAGGGCCTGTCGGCACGACGTCGGTATGCCCTGCAAAACAGACGACAGGAGCTTTCGTGCCGCGTCGCAACCAGATGTTTTTGGTGTCGCCGAAATGGAGTTCTTCAGCCGCAAAACCGATTTTGTGCAGGCGTTCGGCAAGCAGTTTTTGGCAATTTCGGTCGTCGGGGGTAACGGACGGGCGGGAAATCAACGCTTTGGCGAGTTCTAGGGATTGGGTTTCGGTCATTTTTTGGTTTTCTTGTTGATTGTGAATATTTGGAACAGGTCGTCTGAAAATCAGTTTCGGGTTTCAGACGACCTTTTTATAGCAAATTATATAGCGTCCGATGCTTGAATTCATTGCTATACGGAAATGGAGACACGGAATATTTTCTATTTTAGCCCACCACACCGCCCTACTCGTCCGCAGGCTTCTGCCCTTTGCGTTCCGCTTTTCTGGCTTCGCGTATGGCTTTGAGTTCGGCTTCTTTTTGGCGGGCTTTTTTGAGCCATGTTTCCCATTGGTTCGGCGTTTCTAGGGTGATTCTGCCGATTTTGCCTTCGCGGAAGTCGGTGAGGATGTTTTCGGCGGCTTTTTGGTAGTTGACCCGTCCGCCGCTCAAGACTGCGCCGCGTTTTTTGGCTATCCATTCGAGCCATGAATTGTCGTCCCAGTGGCTGCTGGGGTCTTTGTCGGCTTGGTAGCGTTCTTGCAACATGGGCAGGTAGTGGCGGCGGAGGTAGTCTAGGAGCTCGAGGGCGACTTCTTCTTCGTCCAGCGCATTGCGTCCGACTGCACCGCCGGCGGCAAGGTTGTAGCCGCCTTCTTCGACGATGATTTTCGGCCACAGCATTCCGGGTGTGTCGTAGAGCCAGAAGTCGTCGGCGAGGAAAAGGCGTTGTTCGGCTTTGGTGATGCCGGGTTCGTTGCCGGTTTTGGCGGATTTTTTGCCTATCATGCCGTTGATGAGTGTGGATTTGCCGACATTGGGGATGCCGCAGATGAGGACGCGCAGGGGTTTGTCTATGCCTTGGCGGTGGGGAATCATGGCGCGGCAGGCTTGGGTGATTTTGCCGTGTGCGCCGGTTTCGGAGGAATCGAGGGCGATGGCGCGGGTGTCGGGGCGGCTGTTGTAGTGTTCGAGCCAGATTTTGGTGCGCTCAGGGTCGGCAAGGTCTTGTTTATTTAGGATTTTGAGTTTGGGTTTGCCTTTGGAAAGCTGGGCAAGCAGGGGATTTTCGCTGGAGGCAGGCATTCGCGCGTCCAGCATTTCAATCACCATGTCGACGCTTTTGGCGCGCTCAGCGATGGCTTTTTTTGCTTTGTTCATGTGGCCGGGAAACCATTGGATTGCCATGTTTTGTTCTTTCTGTCTGATTTGCGGTGGGGTCGTCTGAAAAGTGGTTAGGGGGGGGGATTTTCAGACGACCTTGAGGTTTGTCCGTTTTCTGTGCAAAGGTCGTCTGAAAGCCTTCGCGGTTTTTCAGACGACCTTTTTGTTGAGGGTGCTCAAGGTTTAGAGGTTGCCGCGTTCGTAGCGGTAGTAGCCGGCTTCGTCCATACATTGTTCGAGGGATTTGGATTCGCGCCCATGTTTGGCGTCGTGTTGCGCTTGTGATTTGCAAACGTTGATTTGGCGGGAAACTTCGGATTCGCTCGCGCCGGTGCGGTGCCAACGGTAGGCGGGGATTTCTGCGGCGCAGGCGGCGAGCGTGCAGGCGAGTGCGAGGGTGAGGATGTGTTTCATGGGTTTCTCCTTTTATAGTGGATTAAATTTAAACCAGTACGGCGTTGCCTCGCCTTGCCGTACTATTTGTACTGTCTGCGGCTTCGCCGCCTTGTCCTGATTTTTGTTAATCCACTATATATCGAAAAGGTCGTCTGAAAAGGGGAATCAGCGTCCGGACAGGTTTTGCGCCTGTCTGTGACGGACCAGCAATTCGTAATGCCCTTGTAGGCGTTGGGCGAGTTTTTCGACGACATAGACGGAACGGTGCTGCCCGCCGGTACAGCCGATGGCGATGGTCACGTAGCTGCGGCTTTCTTTTTGCAGGCGCGGGAGCCAGTGGTTCATAAAGTGGTCGATGTCGTCCACCATTTCCTGCACCAAGGGCTGTTGGTCGAGATACGCTTGAATGGGAGCGTCCATGCCGGTGTAGGGGCGCAGCTCGGGATCGTAATAGGGATTGGGCAGGCTGCGCATATCAAACATGAAATCGGCGTTGTTCGGCACGCCGTATTTGAAACCGAAAGACTCAAGGATTACCAAAAGCCCCCTGCGTTCGATGTTGAGCCATTGTTGAACGGCATAACGCAGTTGCTGCGCGTTCATTTTGGATGTGTCGATGCAATAGGCAATGTCTTTGAGCGGGAATAGCCATTCGCGTTCTTTTTGCAGGCTTTCCAACAGGGTAAGGCTCAATCCGGACAGCGGATGGCCGCGCCGCGTTTCGGAAAAACGGCGCACCAGCACGCTTTCTTCTGCTTCGACAAACAATACTTCGACCTGATGCCCTTCATCGCGCAGGTATTGGATTTGCTCTTGCGCTTCCTGAATATTGATGCCGGAACGGACATCGACGCTCACGCCGAGTTTGGTTTCATCGGCACGTTCGATGTGGTGCAGCACCAGCGAGGGCAGCATTTCCAGCGGCAGGTTGTCCACGCAAAAATAGCCGAGGTCTTCGAGCTGCTTGAGGGCAACGGACTTACCCGAGCCGGACAATCCGCTAATCAGGACGATTTTCATGGTTTTGTTCGTTTTCTTTGAGTTGTGTTTGATGGCGTTCGAGGAATTCTTTGGTGCTGTCTTTGCCGCGCAACTGGAGGATGTAGTTGCGCACCGCCGCTTCAACCAATACCGCAAGGTTTCGACCGACGGCGACTGGCAGGGTGACGGAACGGACGTTCACATTGAGGATGGACTCGGTTTCCGTGCGTATGCTCAAGCGGTCAAGCTGCTTCATGTAATCGTCGTCGGCAGCGGCAAGGTTGATGATCAGTTGGAGGATTTTTTTCGGACGGATAGAAGTTTCGCCGAAAATGTGGCGAATGTTGAGTATGCCCAAACCGCGCACTTCAAGGAAATCGCGCAGCATCGGCGGGCAGCGGCCTTCGAGCGTTTCGGGGCCGGTACGGAACAGCTCGACCGCATCATCGGCAATCAGACTGTGTCCGCGCGAAATCAATTCTAACGCCAACTCGCTTTTACCCAAGCCGGAATGACCGGTAATCAACACGCCGACTTCAAATACATCGAGGAATACGCCGTGTTTGACGATGGAAGTCGCCAACGTGCGTTGCAGATAAATCCGCAACACATCCATCAAATACGGGCTTTCGAGCTTGGAAGTCAGCAGCGGGATGTCGTTTTTATGGCAGTAGTCGCGCAATTTGGGCGAAACCGCCAGACCGTTGGCAACGATGACCAGCGACATGGGAATATCAAAGAGTTCGCCGAAGTCGTAATTCAACTCGCCCGATTCGAGGCGCTTGAGATATTCGGCTTCGGCAACGCCGACGACTTGGATTTGATTGGGATGGATAAAATTCAAATGGCCGACCAACGCCAAAACGGGTTTGTCGGCCTCTACTCCGATGCGGTTGTCCGCACCCGAATTGCCTGCCGCCCAAGCAAGTTGGAGCTTGTGCTGATTATCGGAAAACAGGCGGCGGACCGATATACTGGGCATTTTTTACTCTTCTGCCAGAAGTTTGCGCACCTCCTCGGCAGAGGTTGCGGACATCAAGGCTTCACGGACGGCTTTTTGCGAGAATCTGCCCGCCAGTTTGGACAAGACTTCCAAATGCTCGCTGGTCGCATTTTCCGGCACCAGCAAAGTGAAAATCAGGGATACGGGTTTGCCGTCGGGCGCATCGAAAGCAACCGGTTCTTTCGTGCGGATAAACGCGCCGGTAGCTTTTTTCACGCAGGCATGACGGCCGTGCGGAATGGCGACGCCCTGACCCAAGCCGGTCGAACCCAGCTTTTCGCGGGCAAACAGGCAATCGAAGACATCGCCGTGAGGTAATTCTGCTTCATGTTCAAGCAGCAGGCCCGCTTCTTCAAACAAGCGTTTTTTGCTGCCGACTTCCAAGTCTAAAACGATATGGGACAAAGGCAAAATTTCGCCGATAAGGCTCATAGAAATCTCTTTTGATGTGGCAAAATGAAATGGAATTGTACCGACTGTCTGTACAAACCTCAATCCTGAACACGCAATTTACACTCAGATTGCTAACAAGAAACGCTGCTTCTTTGATATTTCTTAACCCATACACAAGGTCGTCTGAAAACGGCGGCAAGTGGTTTATTACGGGTTCGGATACCAGATATAGTGGATTAAATTTAAATCAGGACAAGGCGACGAAGCCGCAGACAGTACAGATAGTACGGAACCGATTCACTTGGTGCTTCAGCACCTTAGAG